>Ga0114967_10003218_pt1 | contig 13461 bp, 15 predicted proteins | sample M_130628_MF_Meta_FD_92639 | JGI IMG/M metagenome (GOLD analysis project Ga0114967, IMG submission 92639) | Freshwater microbial communities from Lake Montjoie, Canada to study carbon cycling - M_130628_MF_MetaG | ecosystem: Environmental > Aquatic > Freshwater > Lake | place: Lake Montjoie... | reverse complement strand
CAGCGAGGCGTGGGGTTCGGTCAGGATCCGCACGAAATCTTCCACGCCGAGCGAGCTGAGCTCGACCCGATTCGGCAGTCGCCCCTGCAACTCCGGAATGAGATCGGAGGGCTTGGACAGATGAAACGCGCCGGAGGCGATAAAAAGAATGTGGTCGGTCTTCACCATCCCGTATTTGGTACTGACGGTGCTGCCTTCGATCAGCGGCAGGAGGTCGCGCTGCACGCCCTCGCGCGAGACATCCGGCCCATGCGACTCGCCGCGACGCGCGATCTTGTCGATTTCATCGAGGAAAACGATGCCGTTCTGCTCCACGTTCTCCACCGCGCGGCTGCGGATGTCTTCTTCGTTGACGAGCTTGGCGGCTTCTTCTTCGGCCAGCAGTTTTAGCGCGACGTCGATGCGCAAGCGCCGTGAGCGCTTCCGGGTATTGCCCAGATTCTGAAACATGCTCTGCAGCTGGCCGGTGAGTTCTTCCATCCCCGGCGGGGCCATGATTTCGACGCTGCCGGGGGCCTGCGCGAGTTCGATCTCGATTTCCTTATCGTTGAGCTTGCCTTCGCGCAGCATCTTGCGAAAACGTTGCCGTGTGGTGCTTTCATCGGCGTCAGTGGTTTCGCCGAAGGCTCGCGGCGGCGGCACCAGCGCATCGAGAACGCGCTCTTCGGCGGCGTCTTCGGCCTGGGCTTTCACCGTCGCGGTCGCCTCCTGCCGGGTCATCGTCAGCGCCACTTCCACCAAATCACGGATGATCGATTCGACGTCGCGCCCTACGTAGCCCACTTCGGTGAACTTGGTGGCCTCAATCTTGATAAACGGCGCGCCCGACAGCTTGGCCAGACGTCGCGCAATTTCGGTTTTGCCCACACCGGTGGGGCCAATCATCAAAATGTTCTTGGGCGTGATTTCGCTTCGCAAAGCCGCAGGCACCTGACTGCGCCGCCAGCGGGTGCGCAGGGCAATGGCGACCGCGCGTTTCGCGGCATCCTGGCCCACGATGTGGCGATCGAGCTGGTCGACAATTTCCTGTGGCGTCAGCGCCATCAACTGTTCTGCGCGATTGGGCATGGTCTAGAGCTTGATTTCTTCGAGCACGAAATTGTGGTTGGTGAACACGCAAATATCGCCGGCGATGGCGAGGCCTTTGCGGACGATGCTCGCGGCATCGAGTTCGGTATTGGCCATCAGCGCGCGGGCAGCGGCCAAGGCATAGGAGCCGCCGGAGCCGATGGCCATGATGGAGTCTTCGGGTTCGATCACATCGCCATTGCCGGAAATGATGAGCGAGGATTCCTTGTCGGCGACCAGCAGGAGCGCCTCAAGCCGCCGCAACATGCGGTCGGTCCGCCAGTCCTTGGCCAGTTCCACCGCCGAGCGCACCAGATTGCCCTGATGTTTATCGAGCTTGCCTTCAAATCGCTCGAACAGCGTGAAAGCGTCGGCGGTGCCGCCCGCGAAGCCGGCAATCACGCGGTCCTGATACAGGCGCCGCACCTTGCGGGCATTGCCTTTGAGTACCGTATTGCCGAGCGAAACCTGACCGTCGCCGCCGATGACCACATGCCCCGGACGACGCACAGAAAGAATAGTGGTGGCGTGAAACTGATCCATCGGGAACTGGCTGGCTGGAGGAGACCGGAGTGTACACGACGACCGCGCCCGGCAGGCTTGGCGTGAACGGCAGCATCGTGCCCAAATGCCGTTCGTGCTGAGCTCGTCGAAGCATGAACGGGCCGGCACAAGCGCCACGACTCGCGCTTCGACAAGCTCAGCGCGAACGGGGGTGCCAACGTTGGCCGGCAGGCTTGAGGGGAACGGCGGCACCAAGCCCAAACCCCCTTCGCGTCGAGTACGTCGAAAACGCTAGCACCCAGCCCAAACCCCGTGCGTCCTTAGCCCGTCAAAAACGCCTGGCACCCGCCCCAAACCTCGTGCGGGCCGAGCCCGTCAAAAACGCCTGGCACCCAGCCCAAACCCCGTTCGTGCTGAGCTCGTCGAAGCATGAACGGGCCGGCACAAGCGCCGCGACTCGCGCTTCGACAAGCTCAGCGCGAACTGGGGTGCCAACGTTGGCCGGCAGGCTCGAGGGGAACGGCGGCACCAAGCCCAGACCCCCTTCGCGTCGAGTACGTCGAAAACCCGTGGCACCCAGCCCAAACCCCGTGCGGGCCGAGTACGTCGAAAACGCTAGCACCCAGCCCAAACCCCGTTCGTGCTGAGCTCGTCGAAGCATGAACGGGCCGGCACAAGCGCCACGACTCGCGCCTCGACAAGCTCAGCGCGAAAGGGGGGCAAGCGTGGCTGGCGCTGAATCTTAGCTGGCGCTGCCTCAACGACAGCGTGAGCACGCCGTTGTCGTAGCGCGCCTTGGCGCTGCCGATGTCGATCTCGTGTGGCAGCTGAGAGCTGCGCGAAACGGCACCGTCGTTACGCCCACTGCGCAGCACCTGCAACTACAGACGCCGCGTTGCGTGCGACCGGCCACGAGTCGCCACACCATCTTGCAGCCGAGCACCAGCGCTCGCGGCGGAAACAGTAGCCGGGGCCTGTGCAGTTCGGTTGCCAAGCCCCGATAATCCAGGCTTGGCAACTCAAGGGGGCTCACCATGATTCGACCGATTCTCCGCATGGGCGACCCGCGCCTGTTGCTCCGCTCCGAAGAAGTGGCCGACCCGCGCGACCCCGCCGTTCGCGAGCTGGTTTCAGATATGTTCGAGACCATGCGCGCCGTCGATGGCGCCGGGCTCGCCGCCCCCCAAATCGGGGTGCCGCTGCGGGTGGTGATTTTTGGCTATCGCGACCAGGGCCGGGCCAATCCACGCTATCCCGGCATGGAAGTCCCGCCGGAAACCATCCTCATCAATCCCGAGCTGACGCCGCTGGGCGAAGATCTGGACGACGGCTGGGAGGGCTGTTTATCGGTGCCCGGCATGCGCGGCATGGTCCCGCGTCACCGCCGTCTGCGTTACTGCGGACTCGATCTCGACGGCAATCGGATTGAGCGTGAAGTCAGCGACTTCCACGCCCGCGTCGTGCAACACGAATGCGACCATCTGGACGGGGTGCTGTACCCGATGCGCATTCGCGACTTCCGCTACTTTGGCTACACCGAGGTGCTGTTCCCCGACCTGCCCGCGAATGCAGATGACTAGGTCGCGCGCCCGATGATTCACAGCCCCCCTTCGGGTATCTTGCCGCCATGAATAACACCACCGCATTGAACGTTCTGGGCGAGCCGCTGGCTTCCTGTTCCACCGAGCCACTGACCGGCTTTTTCCGCGACGGCTGCTGCAATACCTCGGAAGAGGATCTGGGCAGCCACACGGTATGTGTGGAACTCACCGCAGAGTTTCTGAACTTCTCCCGCTCGCGCGGCAACGACCTCATGACGCCACGCCCGGAATACGGCTTTCCCGGCCTTAAACCCGGCGACCGCTGGTGCTTGTGCGCGCCGCGCTGGCAAGAGGCTTACCGCGCCAACTGCGCGCCGCGCGTGTTTCTGCTTTCCACCCACGAAGGCGCGCTGGAGCACTGCGATCTCTCCGCCCTCAAGGCGCACGCCCGCGACCTCTGCTGAGCGGGGCGGCGCAAGCCGGCAACTTCTTCTCCTTCTCTGACTACTGGAATCATTCCCCATGCATCAAAAACTTTTCTCGCACCCCGAACTGCTGCAAGAACAACTGCAGGCCTTCATGGATGAACACATCTATCCCAATGAAGAGCGCTATCACCACCAGCTGAACAGCCTGCCCAACCGCTTCACCACCGTGCCGCTGATGGAAGAGCTGAAAGCCAAGGCGCGCGAAGCCGGCCTGTGGAATATGTTTATGCCGGCGGACCATGGCGGCCTGACCAACGTGCAGTACGCGCCGCTGGCCGAAATGATGGGCCGCGTGATGTGGTCGCCAGAAGCCTTCAACTGCAACGCACCCGACACCGGCAACATGGAAGTGTTCATGAAGTACGGCACGCCGGAGCAGCAGGAGCGCTGGTTAAAGCCGCTGCTGGCCGGCGAGATTCGGTCGTCTTACTGCATGACCGAACCGGATGTGGCCTCCTCCGACGCCACTAACGTGCAGACCTCCATCCTGCGCGACGGCGACGACTACGTGATCAACGGCCGCAAGTGGTTCATCACCAACGCCATGTACGAACGCTGCGCGATTTTTATCGTGATGGGCAAGTCTGATCCCAACAACCCCAATCGCCACATCCAGCAGACCCAGATTCTGGTGCCCAAGCACACGCCGGGCGTGAAGATCATTCGCCCGCTCACCACCCTCGGCTACGACGATGCGCCGATTGGTCACGCCGAAGTGGTGTTCGACAACGTGCGCGTGCCGGCCGAAAACATCCTGCTTGGCGAAGGCCGTGGCTTTGAGATCGCACAGGGTCGCCTCGGGCCGGGCCGACTGCACCACTGCATGCGCCTCATTGGCTGCGCGCAGCGGGCGCTGGAATACGCCTGCCGCCGCGCGGTGTCGCGCAGCACCTTCGGTCGCAAGCTGGCCGAACACCAGTCGGTGCGGGAAGACATCGCCAAGTGCTTCGCCGAGATCGAACAGGCCCGTTTGCTCACCATGAAAACCGCCCAGCGCATGGACGAAGTGGGTGCGAAGAACGCCAAAGACTTCATAGCCGCCACCAAGATCACCGTGCCGCTGATGGCGCAAACCGTGATCGATCGCTGCATGCAAATCCACGGCGCCGGCGGCCTCACCAATGACTACTTCATGGCCGAAGCCTTCAACTATGCGCGCTGGTGCCGTCAGGCCGACGGTCCGGATCAGGTGCACATGATGGCGCTGGGCAAGGAAATCATCGCGCGCTACGCCGACTAATCGCGGCGCTCATCATCACAACAACACGCACAGAGGGGATCCGCATGGCCGGCATACTGGAAGGCAAAATTACACTCGTCACGGGTGGCAGCACCGGCATCGGCCGTGCGACCTCGCTGATTCTGGCGCGCGAAGGCGCCACGGTTGTGATCGCTGATTTGCAGGATGAAGAGGGCGCCCACACCGTGGGGCTGATTCAGGCCGCTGGCGGCAAAGCCGAATATCACCATGTGGACGTGGCCGAACATACCGCCGTCAGCGCGCTGATGGCTCACATCGAAACCACCTACGGCGCGCTGGACGGCGCGTTCAACAACGCCGGCATCGAGGGCCCTACCGCCAAGGTGCTTGATTACACCGTGGAGCAGTGGGAGCGCGTGCAACGCGTGAACCTCACCGGCGTATTCGTGTGCATGAAGTGCGAAGTGGAACTCATGACGAAACTCAATCGCGCGGGTTCGATTGTGAGCACGTCTTCTGCCGCCGGCCTCATCGGGATCCCGGGTGCGTCGAGCTATAACGCCTCCAAGCACGGCGTGATTGGTCTGACCAAAACCGTGGCGCTCGAATACGCCGCCCGCAATATCCGTGTGAACGCGGTGTGCCCGGGCTTTATCGAAACGCCGATGTTGAATCGCGTGACCGATGCCAGCGTTAAAATTCGTGAGCAGATGATTCGCACCGTGCCGATGAAGCGCGTGGCGCAGCCGTCTGAGATCGGCGAAGCGGTGGCCTGGCTGCTCAGCGAGCGTTCGAGCTATGTGACGGGCGTGGCCTTGCCGGTGGATGGCGGCTGGGTCGCGATGTAAGACTGCCTTGACGGCGAATCACGGCCAATCTGCCGCGATTCGCCTCGTGTTACTCGGCGCCGCGCCGGGGCACACCCTCCTCCGCCGGTACGCCGGTGTCCGGATCTATCCAGTCGGCGATGCCGATTTCGTCTTCCGCTTCGGCCAGGGTCTCGCCGAGTTCAAGCTCGCTTTCGCTGTTGGCGTTCAGATCGTCCAGCGCGGCCGCCAGACTGGTAAACGGCCCGTACTCCCGACCACCCGGTTTGCTAATCCAGAAGTAACCGTTCGCGCGACGCTCAAAGCGGGCGTCGTCAAAGTCGGGGAGTTCGTGCTTGTCGGGCGGCGGCATGGGCAAATTCCTAGGCTAGCTGATGCAGGAATTCGCCTCAGCTTGCAGCCAGCAGAACACATCGCCAAGTGCCGAATGCTGACGCCGGACAGCTAATGCATGCGCCCGCTATTTCTTCCGGCGAGCGTGCGGATGCGCGCTGTCGTAGACCTTGGCGAGATGCTGAAAATCGAGATGGGTGTAAATCTGTGTGGTGCGGATATCGCTGTGACCCAGTAGCTCCTGCACCGCGCGCAGATCGCCCGACGACTCCAGCAGATGGCTGGCAAACGAATGCCGCAGCATGTGCGGGTGGAGATGCGTTTCCAAGCCCTGCCGCAGGGCCCACTGCTTGAGGCGGGTTTGCACCACGCGCACGCCGAGGCGCCGTCCCTGCTGATTCACAAACAGCGCGGGTTCGTCATCCAGCACCAGCAAGGCCCGCTCGCGGAGCCAGCGTTGTACCGCTTCCACCGCCTGACGCCCCACCGGCACCAGCCGCTCTTTCCTTCCTTTGCCCAACACCCGCGCTTCACGCGCCACTAAATCCACCGCGTTCAGATCGAGCCCCACCAGTTCGGAGACGCGCAGCCCGCAGGAATAGGTGAGCTCCCACATCGCCAAGTCGCGAATATCAAGCACGCTGCTGGCGCTCACCTCCAGCAAACGATTCGCCTGATCGACATCCAGCACCTTGGGCAGGCGGCGCGGTGATTTGGGCGGGCGAATCCCCGCCACCGGGTTTTCCCGAGCGAGTCCTTGCCGAATCAGATACTCGAACAGCCCGCGCACCGCCGACAGATTGCGCGCCATGGAGCGCGCCGCCAGACCTTGTCGATGCAAATGCGCCAGGAACCCGCGCATGAGATGGCTGTCGACCGGCAGCGGAAACGGCTCGCCGAGGCTTTCGCAATAGCCCGTGAACTGGGCGAGATCGCGGCGATAGGCCGCGCGGGTATGGACAGACGCCTGCGCCAGACTCAGCAAATAGTCGTCGACCAGACGCGGCTCGAAGGGCGTTGGCATCAGGCCGTGGCCGGCGTCACCGAAGGGGTCAGCGCCAAACTCACCACGTCCCGCAGAAAGCACAGCAACTCCGTACCCATGCTGGCTTCGAAGCGCGTCGCGTCGGCGCTGCTAATCACCAGCAGGCCGTCCCAGGCTTCGCCCAGCAAGGGCAGCACCACGTGGGAGCCTTCCAGTGCATCGTCGCCAAACAGCGCCGCCCGCTGCGCCTGATTGAGCCGGCCGCACTGCGCTTCACGGCGACCGAGCAGTTCGGCGAAAGGATCGCGTCGTGAGGAGTCACGGCCCACAAAGTGGGCGTTGTCCTGCGCCCGATGAGCCGCGAACACCAGCCCCGTCACACGGTCGGCGTTGAACTCCTCCGCGAGTCGGGTTTCGAGCAGAGCAAAAAGTTTGCTCGCCTCGCGCGTGGCGAGCACCGCCAGCACCAGCTGCTGGAGGCGGCCAATCAGCGCTTCGTTGTGGCGAGCGTGCTGGATGAAATCCCCCAACCGCGCCCGCAGGCGTTCCGCTTCTTCGCGCAGCGCCGCGTTCTGGCGCTCCCACAACGACACCGCCTGACCGGTCGGGTGCGGCAGGCTCAGTTCGAGCAACAGCTCGGGATGGGTGTTAAAAAAATCCGGATTCGTCTTGAGATAGTCCGCCACCCGTGTGGCGTCGATCACGGGCTGTTCGGCGCGCTCGTTCATAGTTCAATGTTGCCTTCAAAGACGCTCACGGCCGGGCCGCTCATCCACAGCGAATGCCCCGGCCCCGGCCAATCGATACGCAAATCGCCGCCGGTGAGATGCACCGTCACGTGCTCGGCCAGCGTGCCCCACAGTCGCCCCACCGCCACCGCACCGCAGGCGCCGGTCCCGCAGGCCGGGGTTTCGCCGGCGCCGCGCTCAAACACGCGCAGCCGGATGCGGCTTGCGTCCACCACCTGCATGAAGCCCACGTTCACGCGTTCCGGGAACATGGCGTCGGCCTGTAGCTGCGCGCCGAGTTCGGCGACCGGCGCGGCGTCGACATCCGCCACCGCCAATACCGCATGCGGATTGCCCATCGACACCGCGCCAAACGCGTAAGCCTCGCCCTTGAAACTCAGCGGGTAGCGCGCGGCCGGTGCCGATACGACCAGCGGCAGCGCGGCGGGCGTGAAATTGGGTTCGCCCATATCCACCCGCACGATACCCGCAGGCTCCAGCATGAGTTCGTAATCCCGCCCGGCAATTTCCACCCGCAGGCTGCCGAGCCCCAGACCGTCGTGCAGCGCCAGATAGCGCGCCACGCAGCGCACGCCGTTGCCGCAATGCTGGGCCGGACTGCCGTCGGCGTTGAACACGCGATAGCGCACGGTGGCGCCGGGCAGCGTTGGGGCATCAATCAGCAGAATCTGATCGCAGCCCACGCCGTAGCGGCGATCGCCCAGCACCCGCAGCTGGGCAGGCGTGAGATCAAGCGGCGCGGCGCGGGCGTCGAGCAACACAAAATCGTTGCCCAGGCCCTGCATTTTGGTGAAGTGAACGGTCATGCGGGAGTGCTCTTCATCGCTGGCGAACAGAGCCCCCGATGGTACTAAAGGGCCGGTGGAAAGTCGCCGCAGCGCCAGCGGTGCTAATCCAGCGCACGGAGCGTGTAACCCGCCGCCTTGAATCGCGCGAGCAGGCCGTTCGCGCCCGGCAAATGCAAGGCGCCGACGGCCACGAACGCGCCGCCCTGCGCGAACTGCGGCAGCAGGCGCTGGGCCATACGCTGATTACGCGCATGAAGCACGCGCGCCATCAGGCGCTGCTGCAGCGGGGAGTCGTCGTCCAGACTCAAGCGATATAGCGCGCCCAAATCAGCCCGCAGCCATGCCGCGATTAAAGCCTGCCGCTCGGCGCTTTGCTGCTCGTAATGGCAGGCCGCGTCGGTCAGCAGCGCAAGTTCATCGGCCGGGCTCAGGCCATCAAACAGCGCGGTTTGTTCGGCGAGGGTCTCGATGCCAAACACGGGCACGCCGGCGGCTTCCGCCGCGTGCATCAAGACCAAGTCGAGCGGCGTGCCGTGTTCATCCGGCGGCAGCGCCAGCGTGGTCCAGGCCGCCCAGGGCTTGAGGCGTAGCGCGCTCGCCGCGTCCACCCCGTAGGGCGCGAGCAGCGCCAGCACGCGTTCCCGCAGCGCCGGCGGCGCACGGTCGCCCAAGCTTTTGCCGGGCGACGCGATCACGCTCGCCGCCACCGCCTGTAGCGCCGCCGGCTCCAGCAACACTTCCATCCCAAACCGGCGGCTGGCGGCAAGCAGCGCTTGCACCTGCGGCGTCACCGCGGTGATCTCGGGCGTAGCAAGGTGAATGGTGCCGTAGAGATGACTCACCGCGCCGTTGGGGCCGCGCAGTTCCCACAGCAGGCCGTGGTCGTAGGGACTGGCGTCGGGCGCCGTGGCGACCGATGCGGTGGGCGGCGCAGGCGGGCAGTCGAGCGTCGAAGCAAATAAGGCCGGCGCACAGCACAGCCACGCCAGCAGCGCGAGACCGCGCCCGCGTTTATTCACCCGCTGCGCCGGCAATTGATTCCAGCGTTTCGCGCACCGCCTCGCGGCGGGTGGATTGCATCAACTCGGTTTCATGCAGCGCCGAGCGGCCGTGCATGCGCATCATGCGCACCAGCCCCAGCGGCTCGACGCGCGCCTTCAGGCCGTCGACCACGCGCTCCACGGCGGGGCGGTCGTTACACAGCAGGCAGACATCGCAGCCCGCTTCCAGCGCGAGCTCGGCGCGCTCCACCGGGCTCGCGGCAATCTGCGCGCCAGACATCGACAAATCGTCGCTGAACAACATGCCCTGAAAGCCCAGCTCGCCGCGCAGGATTTCGCGCAGCCAGCGCCGGGAATAGCCCACCGGCAGGGAATCCACCGCCGGAAATACAATGTGCGCGGGCATCAAGGCATCGATGCCAGCGCCCGCCAGCAGGCGAAACGGCAGCATGTCCCGGTGGCGCACGGTGGCGAGGCGTCGATGGTCGATGGGCATCTCGTGATGGGAATCCGCGTCCACCGAACCATGCCCTGGAAAATGTTTACCCACCGCCGCCATCCCGGCGCCGTGCATACCGCGCAGAAACGCCTGAGCGAGTCGCGCCACCGTGGCGGGCTCGGCGTGGAACGCGCGTTCACGGATCACCCGGCTGGTGGGCGTGTAGAGATCGAGCACCGGCGCAAAACTGAAATCCACGCCCACCGCGCGCAGTTCCGCCGCCATCAGCCAGCCCGTTTCGGTGGCGAGATGCAGCGCGCGCTGCGGTTCGCGGTCAAAGATTTCACCCAGCGTGGCCATCGCCGGAATGGGCGTAAAGCCAGAACGAAAGCGCTGCACGCGCCCGCCTTCGTGGTCCACCGCAATCAGCAGCGGCGGCGTACGCATGGCGTGGATTTCGGCGGTGAGTTCCGCCAGCTGCGCGCGAGATTCGTAGTTGCGCGTAAACAGAATCACGCCGCCCACCACCGGCTCCTGCAACAGTTCGCGATCGGCCGACGACAGCGCGGTGCCGGCGATATCCATCATCAGCGGTCCAAGACTCATGCTCGATCTCCGGTGCGTTGGCGCAGTTCCCGCAAATGATCGCCCAAAAGATTGCTCGCCAACACCAGCGACACCAGCGCCAGACACGGTCCGATCAACATATGCGGCGCGACCAGCAAAAATTGCATGGCTTGGCGAATCATGCTGCCCCAGGACGCGAGCGGCGGCTGCGCGCCGAGCCCGAGAAACGACAGGCCGGCTTCCGCCACCACCGCGCCCGCCAGCACAAAGCTCGCTTCCACCAGCAAGGGCGCGGCGATGAGCGGCAACACGTGGCGGGTCACGACAAAGCGCGGCGGGCTGCCCAAGGCGCGCGCGGCCAGCACGTGGTCGCGCGCCTTCACGGCCAAAGTCTGCGCCCGGGCCAGCCGGGCAAAACCCACCCAGCTCACCGCGCACAGCGCCAACACCACGTTGTTCAGGCCCGGCCCCAGCACGCCGGCCAGCGCAATGGCGAGAAGAATGCCGGGGAAGGCCATAAAGATATCGATGAGCCGCGAACAGCAGGCGTCTACCCAGCCGCCGGCCAGCGCCGCCAATACGCCGATGCCGACCCCTATCCCCAGCGAGAGCAGCATCACCGCGACGCCAACGCCGCAGGACACCCGCGCGCCGCTGACCACGCGGGCCGCAATCGATCGACCCAGTTCATCCGTGCCCAGCCAGTGCGCGGCTTCGGGCGGCGCGAAGCCCTGCGCCAGATCGATCGCATTGGGACTGAGCGGCAGCACATTGGCCAACAACGCGCACAGCAGCCAGCCCAGCAGCACCCCCAAGGGCAACAGCACGCGGGCGCGCTTCATCGTCGCGCCACGCGCGGATCCACCAGCCCGTATACGGCGTCGGTCAGCAGATTCACGCCCACATAGCCCAGACTCACCACCAGCACACAGCCCTGCACCAGCGGATAGTCGCGGCGTTGGATGGCCTCCAGCGTGAGCTGCCCAAGCCCGGCCCAGCCGAACACCATCTCCGTCACCACCGCGCCACCCAGCAGCGCTCCCAGCTGCATGCCGATGATGGTGAGCACCGGCAAGGCCGCGTTGCGCAGCGCGTGCCGCCACAGCACCTGTTGCGCGCCTAAACCTCGCGCATAGGCCGCGCGAATAAATTCCTCGTTCAAGACCTCGGCCACCGCGGCGCGGACCATGCGCGACAGCGGCGCCGCCAACGCAAGGCCCAAGGTGACGGCCGGCAGCACCAGCCCTATGGCGCGCTCGCTACCCGACACCGGCAGCCAGCCCAGCCATACCGCAAAGACCATCATCAACATCGGTCCCAACACAAAACTCGGCAAAGACATGCCCAGCACGGCGAACACGGTGGTGGCGCGGTCCCACACGCCTCCCAGCCGCAGCGCGCTCAACAGGCCGAGCGGCAGCGCCAGCGTGATCGCAATCGCGAGTGCCGCCAGCGCCAGCACCACGGTATTGGGAAGACGCTCCGCGATGAGCGTTGCCACCGTTTGTTGCGCGCCGATCGAGCGGCCCAGATCGCCGGTGGCCAGACCGCTGACAAAGCGCCACCACTGCGCGGGCAAAGGCGCCTCCAGCCCCAGCGCCGCACGCAAGCCGGCGCGGTCGGCGCCGCTGGCAGACTCGCCCAGCATGGCCTCTACCGGATCGCCCGGCGTGAGATGCATCAGCAGAAACACCAGCGTCGCCACGCCCAGCGCCACCGCCAGCGCGAGCACCAGTCGCGAGAGCAATGACCTCAACATGAGCGGGAGATGAGCAGGCACAAGCACATGGCCAGCACCATAGCGGAAGGTCACCAGCGCGCAAGCAATGAGCGACAAAAACCCTGTGCTACATTTCTGGCGCATCCCGGCATCGCCCATTCCCAGTTACTCAGGACGCGTATTACTCATGGCCAAGTTCACCGATCTCGATCAAGACCCGCCGGCGCCCGTCGCCGCCCCTGAAAGTGTCGGCAGCACCGCCGCCCAAATGATCGCCCGCATCGCCGGGCTCATCATCATGACCATCGGCCTGTGGGTCTCGCTGGCTGTGATCGTGGAAGCCTGGTCGCTCTATCGCAGCCCAGACGGCATCGAAGCCATGGCGCGCGCCATCGAGCGCGGCTCGCATCTCGATCAGTCGCTGGCCCGCGTGAGCCAGGACAAAACCGAACCCGACGAATCAACCCCCTCCGCCCGCCCCAAACGCGAGAAAAGCGAATCGATGCTCGGCTTCCGCCTGAGCTACTTTGTGGCGTGGGTTATCTCACTGCTGCTGCTAATGCTCATCGGGCGCCTCGCCATCGCCGCGATTAAAACCGGCGGCGAACTCGTGCTCTACGACCGCCACGTGCAGCAGTTGGCGCGCGAGATTGTGCGGGAGAGTCGGCGGGCGCGGGATTGAGGGAAGAAGGCGCGCCCCGGCGAAGGGGCGCGTTGAGACAGGATTGAGCCCGCGATATCCGGGGTGGATATCGCGGGTTGTTGGTGGCTAGACGACCAGAAAGTCGCCTGCCGTCAGCGCCGGGTGAGTGGCGAGGGTGGCGAACTGGACTGGGGCGTAAAGCACTTTGCTGCCGTCCGCATCGTAGAACAGCGCGCCAGTGGCACTGTTATAAATGATGCGAGTGGTAGCGCTGGCCGCCACATCAGACGTCAGCGACTGGAACATGGTGCTGAGGTCGCTCAGACCAGACACCGCCCGGAAGATGCTGCTGTCCAGTTGAATGGTGTCTCCACCGCTCACCCCTGCTCCGTCAAAGTCCTGAATCACGTCCACGTTGCCGCTCCCCAGCACCGTGTCAAAGACGAATATGTCGTCTCCCGCGCCGCCCGTCAGATCGTCAGCCCCGAGGCCACCTTTCAAAATGTCAGCCCCGCCGTTCCCCACAAGATGGTTCGCATTCGCGTCACCAATTAGCGTGTCGTTGCCGCTACCGCCGACCAGATTCTCAATGCCTTTCAGCGTGTCT
>Ga0114967_10003217_pt1 | contig 13461 bp, 19 predicted proteins | sample M_130628_MF_Meta_FD_92639 | JGI IMG/M metagenome (GOLD analysis project Ga0114967, IMG submission 92639) | Freshwater microbial communities from Lake Montjoie, Canada to study carbon cycling - M_130628_MF_MetaG | ecosystem: Environmental > Aquatic > Freshwater > Lake | place: Lake Montjoie... | reverse complement strand
TATTTTTTCAAACTCTTTTTTACGCAGTTTTGCAATTGTTTCAACATCGTGGGCAACACAGGCCCGGTATAATTTTGTAATTAATTTTGATTGTTTCATAACATGCTCATCCTTGAAAACTATTTATACCGTTATTGAAATTAAAGCCAATAAAAAAGAGCCTTTCGGCTCTTAGTGCTGGTTACGAGTTCCAGCGTCCGCCCAATCGTGCGGTCGGTTTAATTCAATCCCAGATGTTTCCAATCTGCACGGATCTTTGTTTTGACTGCGGTGGGCAATGCAACATAATCTAAATCATCTGCGGCCTTGTCGCCATTGGCAAATACCCAATCAAAGAAAGCAATAGCAGTTTTGGATTTAACAGCATCGTCTGGCTTTGTGTACACAAGGATAAATGTAGCACCAGTGATGGGCCATGCTTCCTTACCTGCTTGGTTGGTAAGAATTTGATAGTATGACTTGTTCCAGTCTGCATTGGCTGCGGCTGCTTTGAAAGTATCTTCTGTAGGTGCAACCCATGTGCCTGCTGCATTTTGTATGTTGACCCAATTCATCTTGGCTTGTTTTACATAAGCATATTCAACATATCCCAATGTGCCTGGAAGTTGTCTAACCATGGCTGCAACACCTTCATTGCCTTTGCCGCCTGCTCCTACCTTCCAACTGACTGCTGTGCCTTCACCAATAACGTCTTTGAACTCTCGACTTACTTTGCTTAGATAGTTGGTCCAGATAAATGTTGTACCTGACCCGTCTGCACGGCGAACAACTGTGATATCTGTACTGGGTAATGCCAATGCGGGATTCAATGTCTTGATAGCAGTGTCGTCCCACTTGGTAATCTTGCCCAAGAAGATATCTGCAAGTACAGGTCCCGAAAGTTTCATTTGTCCAGGTTCAATGCCTTTGAGATTGATAACTGGTACAACACCGCCAATCACTGTGGGGAATTGGAACAAGCCCAATGCTGCTAGTTTTTCATCAGTGAGTGGCATATCGCTGGCACCAAAGGTCACTGTCTTGGCTTCAATTTGTTTGATACCTGCACCTGATCCTACTGATTGATAATTGATCTTGATGTTGGTAGATTTGTTATATTCACTTGCCCACTTTGAATAGAGGGGAGCCGGAAATGTTGCTCCGGCTCCGGTAATTTCTTGTGCTGTTGCAGAGAATGCAACTGCTGTGAGTAGCATAGCGATGAGTTTTTTCATTAATGTTTCCTTTAGTTGATACAGTTATTTAAACACAAAATTGTTACAATTATGTTACAGACTTAGCCAATGTTGGTGTAATTGATCTGTGGCCAAATTCTTGCCTTTGGCCTCAACTTGCATGTCCCATTCTTCACTAAAGGTCAGTGCCCAGTCAGTCACAGCATGATTCCACAAGAAGTCACTATGTGCTCGCAGCTTCTGCTTGCGATATCCAACATCAAGGAGTTGTTCCAGATTGGGCCGAGTATTGGCATCGTGATCCACCAAAACGTCTTCACGGCTAACACTATAGTGAAGAGCAGGACGAGTACCACGCCAAGACTCCAAAACGCGACGCGAGCGATCATCTGTAGGAGTGATGTATTCTCCAGTGCGGATCCAGTGATGGTGGATGTCCAGCGTAAGAGCGCAATGCTCAGCCACAAGTAAAGTAACGTCGATCCCATTTGTCATCTCATCATTTTCAATAGCGATTAGATTCCTAGCTTCGGGGGTAAGTCGACCCAGAGTGCGTAGGAACTTTGCCGGACCGCCTTTGCCCGACAAATGTATATTGATCTTAAAACCATGATCATGCCATGTACTACCGTATCCCATCCACCGAGCCATGTCCACATGATACTCAAATTCCAAGATACTGCGTTCTACAATTTCATCAGCTTCCGATGCCAACACACAAAACTGACCTGGATGGAAACTGATCCGCACACCAAGTCGCCGTGCAGCTTCACCAATAGGGGCAAAGATTTTTGCACAGTGATCTTGTATTTCTTGACGTTGCCACCAGGCAATCCAGCTGGGTTCTGTATAGCCTTGCAGCATCTCGCTACCCAGGCGTACCATACGCCGTTCGGGTGCCATTGCACCCACACGTTCTACCATCATCAATGCAGCACGGGCATTGTGATTCATGATATCCCACTGGCGTTGTTCAGCTTGGTCCTTGTGTTCGCGTAACCAGCGCATGGTGGTACTTCGGCCATTGATATCACGATCAACAGCGTTGACTTTCATACCGCCAGTTTCATCAGGATTGTTGAGCCATTTGCAGCAGAAACCAAATCGAGGATGCATAGTTATTCACCGTTGTTGTTACCTAACAATTGTAACACATTTGGCAATAGATCTCTAGTGATATTGGCAAGTTTTTGGATGGGTTCGGCAAGATCAGTATGATGATCTACCACAACCCATTGTTTACCGCTGCTGCGTACAGCTTCGGCCAGCAGTCCAACATAGTTGGTTCTGCGTTCGGTAAGTTTGGTTTCCAGATCAAATCCTACCATAAGGATCACATCAGCCACACTTGCTACCAAATGGGCAGCAATTATGTCGTCAACCGAATCCACAGCAAAATCAAACTCTCCGGCAAATGCTCGCACACCTTTTGGAGACTTTAACTGTTCATAAACTGTTTGTGAAATATAAAGATTGCATATCTTCGCATATCCTTGTGCTACCAACTTTGTTGCTTGCTCTGCGTCCCAACACACCACGTTGTCGGTATTATAGCCTCGTTGGGTGCGCCAGCTGCCCCAAATTGGTGCAAGATCTTTTATGACCTGCACCGGTGTGGTGGGAGGCAGCATGGTATTCTCGGCAAATAACCATGCTACGTTCATGGCTCTCTATGCAGATCCAATGTGACACAATGAAACCCGCCACCCAATGTTCGACTATGACGTAGTTGCATAGGTACCACTGTGAATTGATTCTTTTCCAGGAAAGCAATCAACATGGGTTGATTCTTATCCACAATCACCGTGTGTGGATTCACTACCAGCATGTTCAATGCTATCCATTTTGATGCGTATGGATACTGATAGAATCCTTGTTCTTCCACATGATTGCAATAGATCACTTGCCAGTCTTTCAATACCCGAGGTAAGTTTTCTGTAGTGACTCTAGATCCGTTGACCAAGACCAGGCCTTCGCGCAATGGAACTATGGTTGAGTCAATATGCACACCTGCGTAGAAATTAACCAACTCAATATCAACTTGGGGAAAGTGTTTACACAGCCAATCATATGCAGCACGATTGCCCGATGCAGATTCTAAAAAGATCCATTTGTGATTAAGTCGTGCTATGTTGGCAGCGTCCAGGGTCATACCTTCATGTCTGGGCATGAATAGATAGTTGGTAGCAGCATCTGCTATGTCACGATAGCATTCAATTTCCATATCTCTGCAAGGATACATCATGGCAGGATTAACAACAGTATCACCGTACACCAACAATCGATCTCTAGGGCAATAGTTATACATGCCATCCAGCTCTTGAAAATCAAGATCACTCGGACGAAATACTTCTACATTAAATGATCGTAATACGCCGGCCAGTTGATCAAGGTCTTGATTGGCTTCCTCAATGATCCAGTTGGGCACTGGGCCTGATGGTAACGGAGTTTCTTTCCACAATGTGCGTTCACTTTCTGAACAAAACACAGGATCTTTTGACGGCCAATTGGCATGATCAGCACGCCCTACTACCACGGATCGCAGCGGATCCCATTCATTAAAACTATGTATTTTCATACAGTACCGGTCAGTTGCAATGTATATCTATTGTTTCGTCCCATGTTGGCTGCCAAATGCACAAAGTCATCGCGCCAGCTTACCCAGTCTCCTGCATGCCATTTGGTAACAGGGTCGCCATTCATTTCTAAATAATGTCCGCTGGACCAGTCTTCCAAGAACACAATAGTACGCACTACAGAATGTGTGTTTTCTAATCCGTGTATCAGTTTGAATCTATCATAGGTATCACTGTGTGCAGGCAACACAGAACCTGGAGGCATACAATACACACTCCAGCCAAATCGTTCAAACGGAAATATCTTATAGAATCCATCAATCCAGTCAGGTGCTGCATTTCTCATGTCATACATATCGCCGGTGAATCTGCTTTGTGTGTAACCCAACTCACGCCAATCCTTCAGTGCCACACGATCGTTGAATTGTTCATTGATGTAGGCTAGATCTCTATGCTGTAGACCCCACCAAGGATCTACATGTCCTTGCGCCCAGGCGTTATTTTGTACGGGTGTTGCCATAATGGACCACTTCGATACCATCTATGGTCTGTGACAGTTTACGCCAGGGATCCACAATAACACTGCCTGTATGTATTTTACAATAGGGTAGTGTATCAACTTGATCACCGGTGTATTCGTATGTGATCTTACGGTTGTGCGCCCACAAGAATACCGCAGCACCATCAACATAGTCTACCACACCAGTTGTATCATCTGCCAATGGATCAACATATACTACTTTGTGTCCGTGTTTTTCAACATAATGCCCAACCAGTGTTGAATAGCTACCAATACAATATGCCACATCTGGTTTGTATGCTTTGCCATGAATCACAATAGGTAAATTGTTATTGACTTGACTTTGGCCGACTAGGAATTTGGCTAGATTTTCTGCTTGTATCTCTCGAGCATGCATTACAGTGTCAAACAGGTCATAGCCAATTTCATATTCTTGTGCCAACCAGCGTAGTGCAATGTTGTCACGTGGGTGGCAAGCACCTGCGTCTCCCATACCGGCTGTCATGTATTTTGGGCCCATGATACGCATGGTACTGCGTGCCAATGCATTTGTGACCACATCCACGTTGATGTTGCCAATTTTCATTGCAAAGTCTTGCACCATGTTTACCAATCCTACTTTGGCTGAGATGAATGTATTGTAAAAAATCTTAACAGCTTCGCATTCGTCCCAGGTGCCAATTTCGTAACGTGGATTGTTCTGCATCACTGTGTCATAAAGATCTTTGAGTTCACCAGCAATGCCATTCCAGTCACCATCTTCAGTTCCAATCATGATCATTTCTGGGTTGACCATATCCCATTTAACTGATCCCATGGCAATAAGATATGGGTTATACAAGAACTGATGCTTTTTATCCAGCAATGGCACAAAGTTTTTACGTGTGGTGCCCGGTAGCACAGTGCTAATCAACACCACTTTCTTTGAACTGCGAGCGTGTTGGTTAACTTTGTGTATGGCATCAATCACAGCATCGTGTCCAAAATCTCTGGGTTCCATATGGCTGCTGGGTACTGAGCCATCATATCCTTCTGCATGCGGTGTTGGTACAGCAATAAAAATCCATTCGCTTTGATTGACCAATTCGTCGATATCACAAACTTTTACTGAGTCACTGGTGCGTGGGTAAATATCATAACCTCTAACTTCATGCTTCTCTGCCATGACTTCGGCGCAATCTAATCCCAATTTACCAATGCCAATAAAACCAATTTTCTTCATATGAACATTCCTTTAGATAATCTGTATCACTGGATACAAGGCCTAGCACAGCATCCTGTGATGCTTTATGTATTCCAACCGCACGGCAGCAAAGATATTTTTGATCTCAGTGTTTTTAGAAATTATGATCAAGCGACAGTATTGACCCCAATGATAATATGTCATGATCAGGAACCGTTGGATTTTGATTTTTACCAAGTCAATGGTAATGTTGATAGACTAATCAGTTTAATCAAATATCAATGTCGTGAATTACCTCAATCAGAAATAAATGAATTAATTGAACAATATACAACCACACACTCTTACCCAGTTACTTTTCCGCATCAATCAAACTCAGAGATTACCTGGTTTAATGTCATTAACCTTCATGATTGGACTATTTTGTTACACAGTGAAATGAATAGTCAGGATGTTGATTGTTTTTCTCGGGTGGGATTTTATCCAGTTTATTATTGGAGCCATGCTGTAATTGCCAGAGATTGGTATAGATTTGCGCAATTTGATGTTAGGCTGCTAGCCAAAAAATTAAACAAGACTTTTTTAGTTTACTGTAGAGATTGGACTCCAAATCGAGAATATCGTCTTAAGTTTTTAGAATTAATTGTACAACAAAAACTAACCGAAGATTGTATTATCAGCACACAACATGTTAACAGTCAAGGCATGCATCTTAAAGATTACCAGATACAAAATTCAAAATTTAACGTTGATATTGGCGAAATATTGAGAACAATTCCTGACAATAATTCACCTTCGTCATCTAGTGCTGATTATGATGTGAATCACATATCATCTACAAGAGTGAGCATAGTATTGGAAACTGTAGTTGACAGCAATAAAATACACCTAACCGAAAAAATACTACGACCTATTGCATGTGCCCATCCTTTTGTGCTAGCAGCAGGGCCGGGTGCATTGAACTATCTTCAAAGTTATGGTTTTAAAACTTACAGTGATTTTTGGGATGAAAGTTACGATCAAGAACCTGATACTATATTGAGATTAGAAAAAATCTCTTGTACAATGAAACAGATACAAAATCTAACACAAGATGATTGGCAAAAAATACAATGCGTCGCAGAACACAATCAAAGACATTTTTTTAGTAGAGAATTTATCAATCAAGTAACCGGAGAATTGACACAAAATCTCAATGAGGCATTGGATTTTTGTCTTGATAATCGTGGTGATAATGCGTGGTATTGGCGAAAATTCATTCGTCGTACTGGACTTATTAAACAATGGCCAATTACAACAAGATCTAGTTGGGCACGACGGTCTATTAGAGAATTAAGAAAACATAGACTAAGCAGATCGCAGAATCGCCCCGGTCCAATCACTGGGCAATGATTGTGTTTTTAGTTGTTGAATACGACTGGTCAATTCACTGTAAAATGTGTCTAATTCACCATTCCATTTGCCTTGTAGATGTTCCATGGCATCTTCGCAATATTTCCAGTTACGTTTACGATACTCTGCCAGTAGATTGCTATGCAACTCTTTAAACTGATTCAAAGTGGTCATTTCTGATAATGGCACTTGATGTACCACAGCATACGCAACTTTTGGTTGATTATTTCCTTCAATGAGAAATGTGTCTAATTCCAGCAGTATATACTTGTCATCGACCTGTTGTGTGATTGAGTCTCTAAATATTATGTTCATGTGTAATCCTTTTAAATATGTATCATGAGCATGGCGTTTGACTTAATTTCAGATCTACATTTGGAGACCTGGCCCGGAGAATTTGACTGGACTGGACAACCCACTAGTCCGGTGTGTGTGGTAGCTGGAGACATAAGTTCAGACCCTAGAATAGTAAGAAACTGTTTAAAACATCTAGCCAACTGTTATGCTGCTGTGTTCTACATAGACGGCAACGACGAACACACTTATAACTATCATAGACTAGGCGAAAGCTATCAAGAACTAGCACGAAGCATAAACAGATTGAATAGAGTTACATATCTACAGGACAACGTGGTTGTGATAGATGGTGTGGCCATACTTGGCACCAATGGCTGGTGGGGGTATGATCTAGACGAAACTATCAATCGTGATGATTGCAAACAACACATGACTGATTGGTATGCTAACAAAATGCCCGGACATGAAATGAATCCTGAAGAACTTAGCGGTCTATCCAGACGTGATGTGGCCTACTTGGTCAACAGTGTACAACGATTGCAAACACACAATGATGTGAAAAAGATTGTGATCGTCACCCATACTGTTCCTGGTGCAAACTTGATCAAACACGATATCAACTTATCGGGCACCACACAGTTCAATCACATGGGCAATCGACTCATGCATCTAGTGCATACCAATGATACTGAACGTAAGATAAACACTTGGTGTTTTGGCCACTATCACGGTAGTGTGGATCAGATGGTCAACGGAATAAGATTTGTAAACAACTGTCGGGGGCGCGGTGACTCACCGTACCGACAAGATGCTTATTTTCCCAAACGCATAGATATAACAACTTGAATCACTTGGAGTCAGGTTCCAGCTTGACTTGCAAGGGATATTCTTGCTCACGTGCGCTGATTTGTACTTCAGAACCTTTTTGTTCAGCAATTTCAAACGGCAATACAGCCACAACAGCTTGACCGTGCTCGTGTATACTCACAGTCAATTGTGTAGCAGTTTCAATGGTGTAATCAAAAAACTCCACTAGACTTTCAACTACAAATTCCATTGTGGTGGTATTATCATTGATGTAGATAACCCGATAAAGAGGTGGTTCTTTTACGGCTTTTTTAGTTCGAGTAATGGTTGCTGCTTCTGCGTTTGACATATGGGTCCTCTTGAAGTGGCAGGTTGATTCCTGCCACTGTATTTACACAATTATATTACGAAGTGTATGTGATTGCAATAGTCTTTGGCTTGGCTGACTCAGGAACTTTACGTTCCAACAGCACAGTCAATATACCATCTCGGATAGCTGCACCATTCACTTCCACGTGTTCAGCCAGCGGAAATGTCTGCTTGAAATCTCTGCTGCTGATACCACGATGTAGATACTCAGGCTCAACTGAGTCATTGCGTTTTTTGTTACCTGTCACAGAGAGCAAACGCTGGTCTAAGCTGATATCAATTTCTCCTTCAGAAAATCCGGCCACTGCGACTTCGATGGTGACTGTGTCGTCACCGGTCTTGATCACGTTGTGTGGAGGATAATTGGTTGAACTTTGATTTTGTGTGACACGCATTAGGTCGTCAAACACATTGTCAAAACCAATTCCAAATTTGTTGAATGCGGGGATATCGAAACTACGTAGGTGTAGAGTTTTTGTCATGTTGTTTCTCCTTTTGTAAGCAAGTTATGACTGAATAATGTAGACCCCACCATGGGCATCTACAAGTGTATTTATACAGCAAATATCATTGGCTGTCAAGTTTCATTGGCTCAATTATGTGATAGTTATAGTATTGCCTGGGCAGTTGTGTATTGGTAGGATTCCAGGTTATTGCAAAAAAACTGTAATCTTCATCTCGATCAAAGGTCACACGTTTGGTACCTTTAAATACTTTGCTTTTGTAAGGAATCTCATGTTTGATACTCCACAAACTGAGTTCTGTTTCTATGAATCTTTCAATCCACGCCCCACCGGGATCAATATCTATTTCTAGAATAAATGCAATGTACATCGCATTAGTCTGTACCTGTTAGTGCAGTTGGTTTGTTCACTTGTGCAGGATCAATCTCCACACATTTGATACCTGTGCTAGCATAGCGACGTAGATTAAACATGTGAGGAATCAATGTGCGTTCCAGTTCAGAATGCAGCCCACGGGCACCTGTTTTGTTGGCCAATGTGTGTTCAGCAATAAGATCCAGTGCAGGCGCTGTAAATGTCAACTCCACTCCATCTTCTTTAAACAGCCAATGATACTGTTCAATGTAGTTGTTCTTGACTTCGGTAAGGATACGGATCAAGTCTGCTTTTGACAGTTCTTTCAAGCTGACCCAATTAGGAAAACGTCCCACAAACTCAGGAATCATTCCAAACTTTACTAGATCATCCGGAGTGGTCATGCCCAGATCTGTGTCCATGTTGGCTTCTACCCTGGCATTGAATCCAATGCTGGTGCCTTGCACACGGTTCTTAACAATACTGTCTAGACCCACAAAGGCGCCGCCAGCAATGAACAAGATATTCTTGGTATCAATTTCAATCATTTCCCCACCTGGATGTTTACGTCCGCCGCCGGCACTCACACGACATACTGTACCTTCGACCATCTTTAACAAGGCCTGTTGTACACCTTCTCCGGATACGTCACGTGTGATTGAAGTTGATTCTCCTTTGCGGGAGATCTTGTCAATTTCATCCACAAACACAATACCTTGCTGTGTTTTGGCCACATCATTGCCTGATGCTGCATATAGTCTACTGATAAGACTTTCCACATCATCGCCTACATAGCCTGCTTCTGTTATTGATGTTGCATCAGCAATGGCAAACGGAACGTCAAGATAACGTGCCACTGACTTGGCCAATAATGTTTTACCTGACCCAGTGGGTCCTAACATCAAGATATTGGCCTTGTCTAGTTCGGGCTCTGCCGTGGTTTTGCTGATGCGTTTGTAATGATTTACAATGGCCACGGCCAACATGATTTTGGCAGCATGTTGCCCAATCACATATTGATCCAGATAGTTCTTTAGAGCGATAGGATCCATCTTGTCTGATGGGTGTTCGGGGACAGTTACAACTGGTTCATCTGCCAGGAGATCTTGACAAAATTCCACACATTCGTTGCAAATACCTGCGTATTCACCAACTATGAGTTTTTTAACTGAGTCTTTGTTCTTGCCACAAAAGCTGCAAGAGGTATAGGTTTCTTTGGTCATTTATTTTGTGTTATTCGTTGTTCAATCTGGTCACGTTCGCTATCATTCAGCATGTCAGGGTCGTATAGACCTTTTTCAATTTGACTGATCAAATGATCAATGTAGGCTGTATCGTAAGTATAGCTGTGTTGTTGAGTATTGTCAATGTTGATCCACTCAGTACCATTGTGTTTATATAGCCGATGTGGGATTCCTATAGTGGATATATATGTATCGCCTTTGGATCCGTACTCGGGCAGCACAGGACCAAACCCCGATTCGGGCAGGTTGTTTAGGTAGTGCATCCATGGCAACTGATCTATTGATCCTGTTTCAAGCAAGTGACGATGTCGTTTGAGGGTATCACCAGGGTTATCAGCTTTCCATTGTGCTTTGGCATTTTTGATTTCTGGACTGTCATCATCGTAACGTTCGTCATCAAGATGTGCAGTTGGTGAGATATATGTTATCTTGACTGGTTCATTATCTTGTAAAGCCCAACTATCAACAACATCACATTCTCGATTTGGGCAGAACGGTCCAATACCGGGCGCATTGATTAATGGTGTGCCACACTTGTAGCAAGGCTCCAATGTTTCTTCGCTGGGCTCGTTGTATACCTGTATTGGGGCAGGTTCTATACCCGGTGGACTAGTACCGCCCGGTGCTGTAAACAAGTATGGATGATCATTTACGTCAAAGGCTTTTTCATCACACTTGTTATCCGGGACAGGCTCAGGTGAATTGTGTTTGGGGATTTCTTCTGTAACTTCTTTCTTCGGCGGTGTTCTAGCCCACTTCAAACTTTCTGTAGAAGCCAACAACATCATTATGGCCAAGGGATCAAACACACATACCAACAGAATGATTACCCAACGTACAGCATGTTCCAGGATATTCACATCAGGATTATCGCCGTAGATCAGTGCAGCTATATATTTGATTGGTCCTACTTCTGCCTCAACTTTGCGAACTTCGGCAGCGATAGGAGCACGTGATTCATTAAGTGCTGTGATACGTTTTTGACTTTCTGAGATTTCCGCAAGCAGGCGCTGACGCTCCTTTTGTTGGCCACGGCGTACAGCCACAGCTTTGTCTGCACCTTTTTCGTCTGAACTACGACCCATAACTTGGTCCACAGCCTCATCCATTTGTTTAAGGGATTTACGACTAACATCTATGTTCTCCTTCTCAGTCTTGATTTTTTCATCATATATGGAAATCTTTGCTGTGACATCACCTGATACTAAACTTTGATCACTGTGAGCTTTTGACAAGAATCCAAATATACCCATACTGGTAATCAACATCAACATGATCACTGCTGGCACTAGATACAGCTTCATTAGCCATCGACATCGTGACCAGTATTCATGCAGCCATAGTGTAACTACAACTTTGGCTAACTCTAGTATAGAGCCCATGATTATAATGGGTACCACAGCTGAGGCAAAGATGGCCGTTAGCCCAGCAATGCTGTAATATGCAGCAATGATGCTGAGCCCCAGGGCCACAGCTAAAGTAATAAGACTGAGAAACATAAGATTATTTACCGGGTGATGCAAGCACCGTTACCGCATACTTTATAGCTATCCAAGTTGCAAACTTTTCGTCAGGCACATCAAACCACACACGTTGGGTGGTTTTGATCAAGGATGGCCAGGTACATGTGCGATCTAATCGGCGCTTGGCACCTGATTGGCCGCGCCATCCACGAATACCAAATTCACGATTGGCTTCAGCAATGATCTTGTACCAGACTTCAGTGCTGCCAATCTCTACCCAAATACGGTGCATGGACAAGGGCGTTGTTTTAAGCGAATTGAGTGACTCAGACATGCTCAACGCAGAGGTCCCAATTTCAATAGACATTTACATATCCTTTCCAGATTATTCCTCTTGGCATACTCCCAGGGTACCAGCCTGGTTTTGATCTTTCAATCGAGGTCTTAGTCGCAACCTATAAGATTTACGCTCACGTGCCACGGCACCTGCAGGCCCAGGTTATCGATTCACCCTGCAGACACCATTGAACAACTCTACCTCCTTGCCCATGCCAAATAATTATAACAGGAATAAGGCATAGTGTCAAGTCTATTCTTCTTGTAGATTGCCGCCGGTGCAACTGCCATCTTCAACCCACTGAGCCCTGGCTCGACGTCGATATGCATCTAAATCTATTTGCCTACGACGTTCAAGCATTAGGGCCCATTGTTCATCCGAGAGTGCGTGGCTGGCATCACACCGGCCTTCAGGATTCAATGTCCTGCCGCAGTCACACATCACTTGCATTAGGTATCTCGTTCCATAGCACATGCTTCTGCTACTAAAGCCTGTACTTCTTCTAGTGTGCTGCACAAGATCCTAGCACTAACATAATCGCTTTTTTTGTTACGTCCGCCAACTTCTACCATGAAGCCATTGTCATACATGTGGACTGAAAAGTTGTCATTTACTTTGACCAGCTTGTCGCTGAGTTTAGTTACTGTTTTTGCTATTGCCATCATTTTTTCCTTTTAAAATCTGTATCATTCTATACTGTTCGAACAATTTTGTTAAGTCTACATATCCACCCACACCGTTGGGAACTTCAAATGTTTCACCACAACCCCAGGCTGAGGCAGCACGGTGATATAGAAGTTCTGCGGCATTTTCATGGATCGTTGGTGACAGTTCCATCACCATTTCTGTCCATAGATTACGACTCACTATAAAGTTCTTTCTGGTGGTCGATTCATATCAAACGCTGTGAGGATCTTGTTCTTGACCAAGGTAGATCCTACACATACACCTTTACCGCCGCATTGGTTGATGCAAAAAGTAGCGGTTATACGCACCAGTCGTTCCACTGCTTCTGCTTGATCAGGTGAGTATTTGAGTCCAGCCTCACTGGCCATGCGTTCAATCACGGAGTTCATTGAACTTTGCCCCAGGTGTTTCTATCATAATCCCAATGCCGCATATCGTAGAAATGCAGTTCCGCACCATATCCCAGCAGCACCAACATCACTCTAGCACCTGCATGATCACCTTTAACTCTCAAGTCAAATTCTACATCAATTATATATCCAGTGCGATATCCATTGAACTCCACGGCTTTGTGTTTGGTAATAGACCTGCTG
>Ga0114967_10003214_pt1 | contig 13465 bp, 25 predicted proteins | sample M_130628_MF_Meta_FD_92639 | JGI IMG/M metagenome (GOLD analysis project Ga0114967, IMG submission 92639) | Freshwater microbial communities from Lake Montjoie, Canada to study carbon cycling - M_130628_MF_MetaG | ecosystem: Environmental > Aquatic > Freshwater > Lake | place: Lake Montjoie... | reverse complement strand
TAATTGGTCGTAAGTTCAGCGAGAAAGAGGTACAAAAAGACATCGACTTGATGCCTTATAAAATTATACAAGCAGACAACGGTGACGCTTGGATCGAAGCTAACAACGATAAATTAGCACCACCACAAATTTCAGCAGAAGTACTTCGTAAGATGAAGAAGACTGCCGAAGACTATCTAGGTTCAGAAGTAACGCAAGCCGTTATTACAGTTCCTGCCTACTTCAATGACGCACAACGTCAAGCAACTAAAGATGCAGGTAAGATTGCTGGCCTAGAAGTTCTACGTATTATCAATGAGCCAACGGCGGCCGCACTGGCGTATGGCGTAGACAAAGCAGATAAACGTGATCGCAAAATTGCTGTATACGACTTAGGTGGCGGTACTTTCGACGTATCCATCATCGAAATCGCTAACGTAGAAGGCGACAAGCAAATTGAAGTATTGTCCACAAACGGCGATACATTCTTAGGTGGCGAGGATTTTGACCAACGCATTATGGATTTCTTAGTCGACGAGTTCCGTAAAGACAACGGTGTTGACTTGAAGAAAGATGTGTTGGCTCTACAGCGTCTGAAAGAAGCCGCAGAAAAAGCCAAGATCGAATTATCCAGCTCTGCACAAACAGATGTAAACTTGCCCTACATCACAGCAGATGCCGGCGGTCCTAAGCACATGAACGTCAGGCTGACTCGTGCAAAGTTAGAAGACCTAGTTGCAGAATTGATTGAACGTTCAATCCAACCATGTAAGACAGCATTAAAAGATGCAGGCTGTGATGCCAGCGATATCGATGAAGTTATCCTAGTTGGCGGTATGACCCGCATGCCAAAGGTACAGGAAACTGTAGAGAAGTTGTTTGGCAAGGCTCCACGTAAAGACGTTAACCCAGACGAAGCAGTTGCCGCTGGTGCCGCTATCCAAGGTGACGTGTTGGGTGGTGGACGCAATGACGTTCTATTACTAGACGTAACACCTTTGAGCTTGGGTATTGAAACACAAGGTGGGGTTATGACCAAGATGATTAGAAAGAACACTACAATTCCTACAAAGTTTAGCCAAACATATTCAACTGCCGATGACAACCAACCAGCAGTTACTATTAAAGTGTATCAAGGTGAACGTGAGTTAGTGGTAGGTAACAAGTTGTTAGGCGAATTTAATCTCGAAGGCATTGATCCTGCACCACGCGGTACTCCACAAATTGAAGTAACATTTGACATTGATGCCAACGGTATCCTTGATGTTCATGCTAAGGATAAGAAAACTGGCAAAGAGAAAAAGATTACCATCAAAGCAAGTTCGGGACTATCCGAAGCTGAAATTGAAAAGATGGTACAAGATGCTGAAGCCAACGCTGAAGAAGATAAAAAGACCATAGAACTCATCAATGTACGCAATGAAGGTGATGCAGTTATAGCCCAAACTGAAAGACAGATGACTGAACTAGGTCACTTGGTATCCGACGATGAACGTGCTCTTGCTGAAGGACTAATTGCTAAGTCCAAGGAAGCTAATACAACCAGCGATAAACAAGCTATTGTAGAAGCATCAACAGCACTTAAAGATATCCTCGGTAAATTCTTGCAAAAGTCTGCAGAAGTTAAAGAGCAGGCTAAACAGGAAGGTGAGATGGATAAAGGTAAACGTCCAGAAGTTGATGATATGCATGCCGGTCAGGACGACGTAGTAGATGCGGATTTTACCGAAGTTAAGTAATAGGCTAAAAGGACTCTGGCGATTGTGGGCGAAAAGTCTGGGCGAAAAGTCCGGAACCTCTAACGCCGAGTCCGATTTAATTGCTACAATTAGAACTGTAATAGTGCTAATTTATATTGTAACCAATTTCTTTATTATAGCAGGCGTAATTAGGCACTGGTAGTACATTAAGTACCAACTTAATGATTTTGTTTACCGACTGGTAAATAATGCATATCGGAGTTCAATCGTGGCAACAGCTTCTTCTTTTGACTGGAGTGAGTGGGACAAAGAAACCATAATAGACATGGTCTATATGGCTAAAGACCTAGTGGCTAATCAAAATCTAACAATTACCGAATTTAACAACCGATTAACCAAACATATCAAATATTGGTTACCTGTTAGGACTCGTAAGAGTCTTGAACCGCAGGTTGATAAAGGCTTTGTATGGATAGGCGGAGTGTATCATACCGAGTACGACCAACAAAAGAAAAAAAGTATTGAGCTGTGTTTGGCTTACCATAAAGGCGATAGGATGATAAATCTATCTACCCGTAGATTTACTAGAACTTGCCATAGAGTTGCAGACGTACTACTGCACGAAATAATCCATATGCGCCAAGCCCGCAGACGTAATTTTAAAAATTTACCAGGATATAGCTCAACAGCCGAATCTACCAAACAGAGAGTAGAACAAGAGTATCTAGGCGATCCAGACGAAATAGATGCTTACGCATTTAATATGGCTTGCGAGTTGAATGAAAAGTTTTCAGGTAATATCAATCAAATCGTCGATTACTTTAACGATCCACAGAAAGGTAAAAGACGCTACTTCAACACATGGCGCATGTATCTCAAAGCATTTAATTGGGACAGCGATCATCGTATCATTAGACGCTTAAAAAAGCGTTGCATCTACTACCTAAGCCGTAGTCAAATTTCCAAACCCTACCATTCTAAAGACTGGATCCATCGATAGCATTTTGGCATAATATGTCTTGCGTATAGACTATTATTATGCTATAATTACTACATGGATTTAATTGACTAGGGTTAGTAAATGAAAGATAAGATTATTCTATTTCTAATGTTGCTCGGGATTGGAGCAGGGCTATTCGCATGCTCTGATAACTTTGAAAGTTCTGCTAAAAAGATAAAAGACAAGATGTCCATCAAGGTATTACAAACATCCGATGTTGACCCGGAGAGTGATTTACCAGCTGAGTATACCCTACTATGTATTGATGGGGTAAAATACATCAAAACCAAAGAAGGCGGAATCAGTGTAAAATACCAAGCAAATGAGAACGGTGACCCGAGTGCAGAAGAATGCAGTTAACACATCTACTGTACACTCTAACTTTGTCTTTGAGGAAATTTTTTCTGATAAATTAGAGAGTGGTGGTCCTGTTTTATTAAGTCAAAGCCAAAACAAACTTTTAAGCCGCCAAAGATTAAAATCACAAAAGGATAAAAATGAAAAAAAATAAGTTGAATATTAATGTTAAGCCTCAAGCGGCCCCGGTAGCGGCACCTGCCGTACAACCGCAACAAGCTCAGCAAGCTCAACCAGCACAAAAAGTAGCACAGCCAGCAGGTAAAACTCCAAGCGTAATGATCTTGGTTCCAGCGATGGAAATGGTTAATGCAGAATTTGCACAACACTTGGCTATGGCCGCCGCTAATATGGTAGCCAATGGTATTAAGATCAACTGTGCGTTTAATATCGGTAGTGTGATTACTATTGCCCGTCGTAACCTAACTGACATCTTCCTTAAGAGTGATTTTGATTATGCATGGTGGGTTGACTCAGATATGAAGTTCCCAATCGATGCCCCAATCAAACTGTTGAAACGCGGTGTTCCATTAGTTGGTGCAAACTATCGCAGACGACGTTTTCCAAATCCAGGTTTCACTGGCATGATGGGACAGGCTGGCAATTTCACAGAGTTAGTAACGGATGACAACAGTCCTCCGATGCAACAAGTTGATGTACTACCACATGGTATGATGTTGGTACATCGTTCAGTATACGAAAAAGTTCCACAGCCACATTACCTACAAGATTACGTTCCAGAAATTAATCTTGAAATTGGCGAGGATATTTATTTCTGTAACAAGGCTAAAGCGGCCGGATTTACACCATACTGCGATCACGAGTTAAGCCGTGAAATTGCACACATTGGTATCTTCCACTTTAACTATAATTTGTCAGTTCCACAATAACCCGGAGGTCCTATGGACAATTTTGATTCAATCGAATTACGAAAAGTAAAAAATGGTGTAATCGTCGCACTACGCACTGACGAAGAAGATTCCGAATACATCTTTGATACTAATCGCAAGGCATTGAAATTTGTCAAGGACCTACTGGAAGGAAAAGTTCTCCTAACTAAAGAAGATGAAGAATGATCGAAACGGCATTAGTGTTTCTAGCGTTACTGCAAATCAAACATTGGTACATTGATTTTGTAAATCAAAGTAACATCGAAATAGCAAGCAAGGGCATCTACGGTGATTTCCATGGAATCATGCACTCAGCAAAACATGGTGCTGGTACAGTACTATGTGCCTTGTTGGCCTTTGGTTGGTCTTATATGTTCTTTTGTTGGGTGCTTGGAATAATTGATTTTATTACCCATTATCATATCGATTGGGCAAAGATGAATATCAACAGAAACAAAGGGTACACTATTGAGATGCCCCAATTTTGGGCATGGTTGGGTGCAGATCAAATGGCACATCAATTAACATATATTGGATTAGTATGGTTAGCCGTAGCATAAAGAAAGAATATAATATAGGCGACAGCGCATGGATTTATGGCGTTGCCGCAGGCCCGGGCTATAACCGCTTGGTCAGAGGTACGGTTGTATACAGTATGGAGATTCCTGATTACGCAGGAACACACTATGTTATGGCCATATCAAACGGAATCGAAGATCTGCTCGAAGTGCGAACTTGGGGTAGTATGAGCCAAGACGATGTAGGTCCAATTGGTTCTTTTAGAGAACTGCTAATGAATCGTCCTGCAGAACAAAAGATGTTGCTTCGGACAGGTATGCGATTGCCAGATGTTGAATTGAATCCGGAGTTTGTTGATGAACAAGAATCTGATCAAGATCAAGATTAGGGGAGCGCAAGCTGGCTACGAAGCAGGAGAATGGTGTCGTGACAATATCGATCAGGACCATTGGGACTTGTGGATGGATCATATTGGGTTTGCCATTTATACGTTTGAATTTAAGCGCAAACAAGACGCAACAATATTTGCATTAAAATGGGCAGAGTACGCATAAACTTTAATCAAGAGGGGTTAGGGAACATGATGTTTAATAACATACTTAACGCCTTTGAAAAAGAAAACGGATACTCCGCCGAAGCATACGACGGATATTATAAAAAGTCAAAGTATTGGGAAAGTGAACTAAGCGGATGGCTATCAGTAAAAGGGTTTCCATGTTTGATGTATTCGGAAAGGAAAGATTACCCGCCCCCTCTTACTACGGTATACAACCCTATAGGAGTGGAGATGGACGAAGAGATCGCTACCGCCTTCATAATAACATGGTCCTAGAATCCAAACAGGTCATAGTACACACTATCCGAATGGGCGATGTTGAAGACCCGGACCTGATGGTCGCCCAACCTATTTGGGAATGGCAACAAACAGATCATGGTAAATGGGTTATGGAAAACGCTATTCCAGAAAGCCCAATGTGGAACAGATATTTGGATCCACAAAGTTTTGGACATCAATACATGATATCCGCAGTATTCGAAGGGTCCAAAATAACAGAGTACTACTTGCGGTTTGGCGATTCTGCCCAGAAAAGAGTTCCTTTATAGTTGACAAAACCAACTTGTGATGTTATAATTGTACTATGAAAATAACATCACTAGACCTAGAACTAAACCAACCTTCGGGGAAAATCATCCAAATTGGCGCAGTTATCGGCGACACCCAGACTGGAGAAATTTCTCAACGGTTGCGTATCTACGTAGACCCCCAAGAGCAACTAAGTGATTTTATTATTGAGTTAACTGGGATTACAGAAACAGATATCAAAGAAAAAGGTACTACACTAAAAGAAGCGTACCTTCAACTGAGAGAATTCCATCTTAGACATTCAACATTTATCAATCCGTTAACATGGGGCGGTGGCGACAGTCAAGAAATTTTCAATCAGCTGACACCAGAGGATAGAGTAGAATGGCCGTTCGGCCGCAGATGGGTAGATGCCAAAACACTTTATGTAAGTGAATGTATAGCCCGCGGACTTCCCGTTCAAGGTGGCCTGAGTAAAGTGATGACTAAGTACAGTATGAATTTCAAAGGGCGAAAACATGATGCTCAAGATGATGCAGAAAATACGTTTAAACTCTACCACGAAATGTTAATCAGAATAAGGAACAAATGATGAGATCACACTATTGGACAATTAGCAAGTTTGCAGGGTGGATTCGCGGTACCCCGAGTCCAGGCGCCCTTACATCTGAAGGCTGGGATGCCTGGCACGAAAAGGCTGTTAAACTACATCCTGTACGCTATTGGATTGCAGAAGAAGGTTTAGACTATCTTCAAAAGTTCGTTTACTATATTCCGGATAAATTAAATGATGTTCGATATTATATTAATAATCGCTGGGTTAGCCGTAGTCATAGTCTTACTGCTCATGCTCGTGATATTCGTCCTGGCTCTTGGAGCGATGTTGGGAATAGATTCCTTCCATGTCTTTTTAACGAACTCGTTGACTTTGTTGAAATAGAGCAAGCATGGCATCACTGCCTATGGAGCGATGAATCCAGAACTAAATTTGAAGTACCTTGGTGGCGCAGTGGTTGGCTTCGTTGGCGTACTTGGCGTAGCGCAGAAGCTGGCATGGAATACTTGACTTGGGCCAGCGGGCTTACTGTGGGTGAAGACATGGGTGCAGAGCCCGGTAGCAAAGGCTACGGTGAACCAACATGGCAAGCCAAAGCCGCTAAGGAAATCATTGAGCTTTACACTTGGTGGACTGTAACCTATCGCAATCGTCCTGACCCATATGATGCAAGTGGTTGGAGTGAGTACTGTGAAGCAAGTCGTATTGCCAACGGTGGCAAGCTAAGTTTCAGTGGTGACAAGAGTCCCGAACTTAAAAAGATGAGCGACAAGTCGCACAAGCTGTTACAAAAGATCGAAGCGGCTTACGAAAAAGAAGATACCGAAATGATGATTCGTTTGATTAAGATACGACAATCACTATGGACTTGAAAGGTACAGTTAAAGTTGGATGGACTCCGTTTGTCCATAACGAAGGACAACCTAGTGATAGCTTTGGTTACTTTTCAGAATGGCAAAACGTAGCAGTACAACCTCCAGAACTTGCGTATAAAACTATTGCAGGAGATAGGGAAGGTAGCGACATCCTTCCTTGTCCTGCTATACAAGGATATTTTAAAAATACATATCTAATCCGCTGTCCTGTAGATTTTACTATTACTCCAAAGCCACATGTTAAGACCTACAGCATTGACCGATTTGATCAAAAGTTTTTCAACGAATGGTGTATTCGTAGACCTAACGATTTTGTAAACCCCGATCGTCCAATATGCACACTGGGTCCTAAAATGGTGTTTGTTGCCGATGAAGATGTGATCATTGAATCGTTACCTGCTATGATGCATGACAGTCCTACTCTAAGAAATATCAAAGTTATTCCTGGTACCTACAATATCCATCGTTGGATACGTCCGTTGGACTTTACATTCGAAATTTTAGATCCTAGCCAACCCCTAGAATTTAAAAGAGGTGATCCGTTGTTCTACGTTAGGTTTATTGATAAAAAAGGTCGCAAGGTAGAACTGGAAAGAATAGAACAGTCTAACGATCTGCTAAAAACCATGTACGGAATGATTGTTGTAAAAAATTACATTCAAAAGCTAGGTCTTGAGAAGATGTACGAAATGGCACACGATTGGATTAAAGATCGCAAGTGGTTGGGTAAAACTAAAAAATGTCCTTTTAACTGGAAAAAATAATGGAAGACGTTATCAGTATCTTAGTGTATGCCTTTCTGGCGCTGTTCTGCTTTACCGTAATTAAAGGTGTTTTAAATTACATACTTCATCAGGAAGTTAGATCTCATCTTAAAGAAGTACTATCCGAAATGGTGCATGAAGTAAGGGTTGAGATGCACGGAACAATGCAGTATTGGTTTGATTCTGACTCAAATATATTTTTGGGTCAGGGACAGACTGACCTTGAGATTATCGAAAATGTAAAGGCCCGATTCCCTACACACATATTCATTGTTCCAAACAAAGGATTGCTGGCCCGTCCTGATTGGATTTTTAAAACTGAAATTAGTGAAATCATTAATGTTGACAAATCATAAAATAGAAAGTAAAATTATGGCTACTAAAAAACTTAAATTAGAATTTGCGCCCGGATGCTTTGATCACTTCGATGGCACCCAAGAAGAACTTGACGAAATGGTCTCTGAGATCCAGCGTATGTTTGAAAACGGTGATATGGAAAAATTAGCAAAACCTATTGATCTAGACGACCTCTCCGAAGAAGAAGCAGAAATACTGGCCCGTGCATTTGAAAATGAAGTTGATCCAGATAAAAGGAACCTGCAATGAAAGCACAATTACCCGCAGAAGGTATTTTAAAAACTCACGATTGGGGCGACTCAAAAGTTTACAAGGTAGTCTGCGACTGCGGACAGTCTGATCACGAACACAATGTTTGGATTGAAGCGGACGAGTGTGGTGTTAATGTAAACATCTATACAACAGTTAAAACTGATTGTTGGAGCGAAGAATTAAAGCCCAAGTACGATATTGACAATGTTTGGTTGCAAGAAGTTGAATGGTACTTGAAAGGACTATACAACAGTCTTGCTAGAAAACTAAAACTTACAAAGTCTATTTGGAGCAAGGGCTATGTTGATTTCGAAACTACAATTAGCATGAATGAGCAGGCCGCACTAAACTATTCAACTACATTAAAGAATGCAATAGCCGATGTCAAAGAATTCAGAAAACCCCAAAGTAGCGTCAAGCCCTGAACGACATACCTTCCAAAAGGAAGGTGCAATCCAACGAGCAGAAGAAGCGGGTGAAGAACCTAACCAAGCCTACATCGATATGTGGGAACAGATCAAGATTGATGATGCCAACAAGATTCACGATCCAGAGTGGCAAAAAGACAACATGGAGTACGATCTGCGTAGCACTGAGTGGATTTGCGACAAGGCCAAGTCTAGTGACAACTATGCCCAAAACTTATATGCGGCTATGTGCAATATGCAGTTTACCAAATTGGCAGTTATACCTATTCTAAAAGAACAGCGGTGGAGTGCCAGCTGGCGCCACAGTGGCGGTATAATAGCTGACATGCGTGAGGAAGGTGACTACATCGATTGGTACTGTAGCGGTATTGGCAATGAGGAATACGGAAACGGACTAGATGGAACCAAGCCAAAACTGGACGAAGATGGTAGAGAATACGTTCCAGAAGGTCAAGTAACTGAAGAAATTCGGGCAGATCTCCAAAAATTGGGCTGGTTTCCTGTGCCTTGGGATGATGATGACTCTTGACAAAACCAAATAAAGACTGTATAATATATACATATTGAAACACTAAGGAGTGGTAAATGGCAACAAAAGCACCAGTAGCAAAGAAGACTCGAGTAACCAAAGCACAGGTTACTGCACATCGCGTGAACGCAAAGAAGGATCACAGCCCAACTTGGAATGACGTTGAAGGTTTGACCGGAGAACAATTTGGCGCAAAGTATCGCGAAGCGATGAAGTGGTATCGTTTGGAAGGTTCAGCTAAGGATCTCAAGCCAAAAGTCATCGACTGGATGGGTCGTGCTGGTGTAAGCAAAAATGAAATTACCGCTTTTAAGAAAACCAAAGACTGGCGCTGTAATTTGACCATGGGTGCTATCGCATCCTGCTTGATCAAAGGTATGCCAGACAGCCACACGGACTGGAACAAGGGTCGTAGCTTTTCAGATTACCTAAAGAAAAGTATTAAAGAAGTAATCGATTCGGGCAAACATGACATTGAAGAAGTAGAAGAAATTAAAGCCGTTAAGGCTGTGGCTCCAGTGATTACTATTCAAGATCGCTTGAAAGATGCCGCAGGTGACATGAGTGAAGAAATTGACTATGCTATTGACACTTGGATTACTGATCCAGATGCATTTGATCCAAAAGCATTTAAGATGACTAACTTGTTGCGTGGAAAGGGTGCCAAGGCCGCACATGCTCGTTTCATCAAGGCCTACTTTAAGTCAGGTCAAGATGAGTTGCTAGAGCTTGCCAGTGGTAATGCAGACGAACAGTTGCGTGAAGCGTACAGCCATGTAGCTCGTAAAAATGTCAAGAAGTTGATTGACTTTTACGAAAGCATTATGACAGCGTGTGATCAGATTGCCGCAGAAGCCAAATTGAACAAGAAGCCACGTGCCAAGAAAGTTGTACCAGCTGAGAAATTGGTTGCTAAACTTAAATTCAAGGCCAGTGACGACAAGCTGGGCCTTACTTCAGTGCCGCCTGCACAGTTAGTAGGTGCTCAGGGTGCTGTAGTGTACAATGCCAAGACACGTAAAATTGGTATCTATACTGCCAAGACCAGTGCTGGACTTGCTATTAAAGGTACAAGTATCCTAGAGTTTACTGTAAAGAGCACACAGAAAACTCTGCGCAAGCCAGAAGTACAGTTGCGTGAGTTTAAAGATCAGAACACTAACAAGAGAATTGAAGCTTGGTTTACCAAGATCAAGGCCACTGAGACTGTGATGAACGGACGAATGAACGAAGAGATTATGATTTTAAAGGTATTCAAATGAGTGAAGAACATGACAAGGCTGTGGCAGAGTTCCTAGCCAATGGCGGCAAGATACAATATGGAGCATACCGTGAAAGCGGCCGTGTCGAGGGTGCCGTCCCAACAAGTCCGTGGGGTGCTAAGAAGGCAGGTCGCCCGCCAGCAAATGCCGAAGTTGATCCTACTGTAGAGATTGATGACGAAGAATGAAAGTAGGCGGAATCAATCCAGCAATGGCTCATAAGGTTGAGTTGCAGAAACTCGCCCAACAAGAAACAATCAAACAGCAACAGATCAAAGCAATCAAAGAGCGTCAAAAAGAGATAGAGCGTATTAGGCCACAAGACTTGGACAAGGGTAACAACATTGACGAAATGGTTTAAAAATGAAAGAAGAAACGATTTTCTATATCAAAAAGGGTCGACGCTATGTTCCACATAGCTCTTACTCTAGCGAGTTCTGCGACAGCTTTCCAAAAGGTACCCACCTAGTACAAAGCTATCCAGGCGGATCAAGCCGTAGGTACAATATTGATCCGGCCTATGCTCCTATGATTGCCGCGGGTCGTGTGGCTGAGGATGCTATCTGTCGAGCAATTAGTAAAGCCAGCGAGATGCGTCCACAGCGTACTCCTATTACAGAAGGACAGCGTAAGGCCTGGCGCAAGCTGGCCCGAGAGTTTGGTGATGATTTGGCCACACTGAATATGGGGTGTGCTAGAGATATTGCCGAAGCAGGCATTCAAGCACAAATGGCAGAAGCAGATAAACTTCTGTCCAATCCAGCAGTTCGAAAGGCCTACGAACACTTTTTAATGTTGTGTGAACTAACCAAAGAAAGAGATACTGTATGAAATGGCTTTTACCCGTTGCACTTGTTTGTTTTGGGCATTTTTTCTGGGCAATATTTTTTATAGTTGTATTCATAATGATTGACTAATCGGTAAAAATCTGCTATACTTATAGCATAGACAACTTAATTAGAAAGACTCAAATGAGTAAAGCAAAACACAAGCCTTACCAATGGATCGATGGTGAAACAGCAGATCGTATCACCAGCATGAATCTAAAGGACTATCGTGCCTATTTGAAAAAAGAACTCAAACAGTGGAAGAAGAATCCTAAAAGCGATGCTAATCCTACCGGATACTGGTTACACCCAGAAGACGTAGGCCTTAACATTCAAACTATCGCGGCGCTGGATTTGATTATCAGCCACTTTCCAGAAACATCGGATGAAATAAAATGAGTAAATGGACATATAGAATCTTGATGGCCTTGCTGGCCTGTAATTTTATAGTCGGTGCTTATGTACTTGTAACATATACACCACCTACTCCCTTATGCCTAAACGGTATTGTTATGGTACCAGATAAGGGCGGAGACATGTGGGTTCAAAAAGGCCTGTGGGCTACCTATTGTATACCTGTAGATAAGGATTGATATGAGCGGCTGGAATACAATTCAAAGAATTCGACGCATGGAAGAAGAAATCGACAAGCTGGGTTTTAAATTTAAACAGCCCAAGCACGGCGACTGGGAGCGTCAAGAACAAAGCATTAGCCTTGTTCCAAAAGATTCAACAGTATTACCAATTTACAGTCGAGATGCAGAATTGTTTGTTGGTAGTTTGGAAACCCTTGAAACATGGCTACACGGTGTCCGTTGGGCACGTGAATACGACATGATGCTGAGATTGAGTGACGATGATAAACGTTCTAGAGCAGAACAAAAGGAACGCAATAAAAACCTAATGCGTACTATTAAAGAAGGTAAACTTGTAACTGGAGACGAAAAATGATTACGATGAAAGAATGGATGGAATTGGTTGACTACAAGATCACTGAGGGTAGCGACTTTATGTGGAAATGCTACGGCGACAATGTCTATCAGCTAGACAGCTGGAACGGCGAGCAAGATGGGCATAGTTTCTGTATCACGTTTGATACGAAGGATCATACTGTATACGAAGTACAGGCGCACGACTATACCAATCAACGTGCTTATCGTATGGTTAATGAAGACTTCCGTAAGAAAATGAAGAAGGAAGCCAAACGTCGCGATGTAGATCGCAATCAAGCATGGGACGAAGTTGACTACGTAGATTTGGAAATCGATGACGACTTTATCCAAAAGTGCCTGGCTATTCGTGCTGGTGAACCTTATTCAACTGATGTTAGTATTCCATTAGACTTACCTGATGACTTGCTTATGTTTGCTTTCAAGGCCGCACACGAAGCTGATATGACATTTAACGAATATGTCAACCAGGCTCTGCGTAGTCTAATCGTTCAAGTTGAGGCTGGCGAGTATACTAAAGAAGATGCTCAAAAGTGGTTGGCAGACGAGGAAGAGGAATAATATGTTTGATTGGTTTAAAAAACCCGGATACTCTAATGTACTTCCATTTCCGGAACCCAAAGCAGTTCCGTATATTGAACCAGCTCCGAAGGAAAAAGAGTCGACTACATACTACAGCATTGGTCACACAGATGACAATCGTGTATCCATTAGAATGGGTTATACTACACTCACCATGAATTATGATGGTGTACAGAATCTTATCGACCAACTTGAACTTTACAAAAATCAATTACGCCAGGAAGAAGAATGAAATTCTTTGAGCCGTTACGTGATAATCTAATGGTACAGCAACAGATAGATGGCCCTTGGCAACATATGGTGGGCGTTATTATGCTGAACCAAACTGGCCGTAAACCAGTTAAAATGGTCTTGCCAGAGTTCTTATATTGGTTTCCTACTCCGTATGCCTTGCTCAAGGCCAATGAAGAGTTTGTCAAGAGCATTATTGAACCATTAGGTATGATGAACGTTCGTTATCAACGTCTAGTAAAAATGAGTCAAGACTTTTTGACTTGGGACGGAGATGATGCTACAATGTTATATGGGATCGGAAAATATGGTAGCGACAGTTA
>Ga0114967_10003213_pt1 | contig 13467 bp, 10 predicted proteins | sample M_130628_MF_Meta_FD_92639 | JGI IMG/M metagenome (GOLD analysis project Ga0114967, IMG submission 92639) | Freshwater microbial communities from Lake Montjoie, Canada to study carbon cycling - M_130628_MF_MetaG | ecosystem: Environmental > Aquatic > Freshwater > Lake | place: Lake Montjoie... | reverse complement strand
GTCTTCACTGCCAGCGCCGCTGACAAGATCGTAGGTGCAGCGCAGGCCGCTTTCGATGCCCCCTCCGGTGATCTCCGCGAGGAGGGTGCCCGCAGTGGCGGTTTCGGGGATTTCGGTGCGGCTGAGCCCGATGGGGCGGGGGGCATCCTCCCCCAGCATGGACAACATATCCCGGCCGTCCATGGTGTTGAGGGAGGGCCGGCGGGCGGCGGCCTGGGTCACCTGGGTGGTATAGAAGGAGCGGCGTTTTTCGGATTCGCTGCGGGTGAGGGGGGCCGCCCAGAGGGAAGGATTGCTGAAGTCCCAGTCCGGTTTGCTGGGGCGCTTGGAGTTGACATAGATGGCGACCCAGGCGGACCCGGTGGCGAAGAGATCATTGTCGTGCAGTTTGATATTGGTAAAATAAGGGGCCACCACCCCGCTGGCCGTGTGGGCATTGCCCAGGGCCTGATCCAGGGAGGAGGAGACCGGGCCGGTGGCGCGGGAGGGCTCGAAGGTTTCGATGAGACGCCAGTCATAGCTTTCCGGCCGCACGTTCAGGGAGGTGGTGCCGGTGACGGCCGTGGTGCCGAAATTGACGGCCGCATTGGAATCGTGCTGCACGATCATGCGCACGCCGGCACTGCCAAAGTAGGGGTAAACAGCAGCTTTGGCGGTGGCATCTGCATTGGGTCCCACCAGCCGGGGGGCGGTGCCGCACAGGCTGGTCAGTTTGGCAAAACCGCCACTCACGCCAGGATTGGGCTGGCCGGTGGTCAGGCTCAATTGGGAGGCTTCATAGGCCGCCACGTCCGCACTGGTGTAACTGCGCCAGGTGACACCGTTGGCGTAGGGCTTCGGGGCGCGGATGTGGTAAGCGGGATTCACCCAGCGGCTGCTCAGAAGGCGGCCCAGCAGCTCCGGGGCCTGGCTTTCCAGAATGTCCGTCTGCCATGTGGTGAGGAAAACATCCACCGGCACGCCGAGGTTTTCATGATGGTTCAGCAGGGTGCGCAGCTCGCGGTTGGACTGCCCGGTATAGCAAAAGTCCTGCCAGTTCAGGGAGAAGCTCAGGTTGTCCTCCGGACGCAGGTAGAGGCTGGATTGCCCGTTACAGGGTGCGGACTGCCATTCGGTATAGGTGTCCTCAAGCGTTTTCACCTGAAAGCGGCCGCTATCGCTCCACAGTTTGATGGTATCCAGCAGGGCCGGGACGGCGTTTTTCAGATAATTGGGCTGGACCATATCGCGGTGGTTGATGACGCGGCCGCAGGTCCAGAGCCTGTTCTGGTGTGGCAGGGTATTGTCTTCCAGAGCACGCAGGAGACGATCGGTTTCAAAAAAATCCTGTTCCCAATGGCCGATGGCGGCGAGGGAATTGGAGGGGGCATCTGTGAAGAAATGATTGGCATCCTGTGGCCGCCACAGACCGCTGAGATGCGGGTCTTCCTTGTGGGTATCCCCTCCTGCTCCCATCAGAAGGTGGGGTGTCCAGACATAGCCGCCATGGCTGGAGCCCGCCGCCGTCAGACCTCCGGTAAATTTGGGCCAGTTTTGATATTTCGAGGAGCTGGGCAAATAGACATGCCCTCCCACCACCCGCGTGACCTCGGTATCACAGGCGACATCGATCAGCCACGCGACATCTGCGTAGTTATAACTGGGATTGGTTTCGTGGGAATGCGGGTCGAGATTGACCCCGAGGTTTTCGTGCAGGTATTTGATGAGATTTTTGCCGCCCGTATGGGTCACAGCGGTGGTGCCGCTGTAAGTATAAGCCGCCAGGGAAGGGTCTGTGTAGGTGCCATTGGTCAGGGTGGCATCAAAGCCGGCGCGCCCAAAGACCTCGTAGCGGTAAACCCCTTCGAGAAAATTGTAATCGGACTGGAATTGCCATGACAGGGACCGGTCGCGGCATTGGCGCGCGAAGTTGATCAGCGCCTCGCGCCATTGCACGTAGGTGAGCTTGGGGGTGGAGAGGCTGGTAAAGTCCGGGGTGATGGGTATGCCCCCCGAGCCCCCTCCTTTTGTTTCGGAATGGACGACGAGGGCGAATCTCACCTGCTGGCCAGTGGCGCGAAGCATTGGGGGAAAGAGCAGGAGAGGGGTGAGGGCAAGAATGAGGTTTTTCATGGGATGGAGGTGGTTCTATTTGGAATTAGCCGGTTTTTCTGGAGTGATTACAAAGGCCATGAAAAAATTGCGGAAATTTTTACTTTGGGGACTGATTGGGGGATTCCGCTTGTCACTCCTGGGCCGGATCAACATCTTGCGTCCTTCCTGCATGTCTGAATCTGCTCCCCCGCACGCGTTTCCAGCCACCATCTGGAGCCGCGTGCTGCGGACCCGGGATGAGGCTTCCGCCCGGACGGCGCTGGACCAGCTTTGCCGCATTTATTGGGGGCCGGTATTGACTTACGTCCGGGCGCTGGGATGCCCTCCGGATGAGGCGCAGGATGTGGCTCAGGAATTTTTCACTGCCTTTTTAAGGCGGCAGGGCTTTCAACGCGCGGAGCAGGAGCGGGGCAGCCTGCGTTCCTATCTCAAGACCGCACTGCGCTATCACGTGATCCATTGGAACCGCGACCGGGCCACCCAGCGGCGGGGCGGCGGGGTGGCGGCCCTGACCCTGGACGAAGCGGATCTTTTGACAGAGCCCAGCGGAGCGGATGCCTCCGTGCGCTACGATGAGGAATGGGCGCTCACCGTGATGAGGCGTGCCTTGTCCGCACTCCAGGATAGTTTTGAAAAACGCGGCAAGGCTGAACTCTACGCGGTGCTGATGCCCACGCTGCTGTCCACCGGGGCAGGCGAAAGCACAGACCTGGCTGGCAGCCTGGGAATAACGCGGGGCACCTTCGCGGTGGAGCAGCACCGGGCAAGGCGGCGGCTGGCGGCTTTGCTTCGTGAGGAAGTCGCCGGGACGGTGGTGGATCCGGCAGAGACAGAGGAGGAACTGCTGCACCTGCTGCGCGTCCTGGCCAATACGGAGGTAGCCCCATGAGCGTATGTGCCAGGTGTGGAACGCATCTGAGTCCCATGGATGGGATCTGCCCGGGATGCATGGCCCGATCCATCACCACACTCCTTACCGCACCGGCGGCAGCAGCGCAGCCTGCCGTGCCCGGATACCGGCTGCAGGAAATCATCGGTCAGGGTGGCATGGGAGTGGTGCACCGCGCTGTCCGGCTGGAGGATGGGCTGGAGGTAGCGGTGAAGCTGCTGCCGGCCCACTTTGCTGACGATGAGGAAATCGCCGGGCGCTTTGCCCGGGAAGCACAGGCGCTGACCGCCTTGGACCACCCTCACATTCTCCGGGTGCTCGACAGCGGCATTACCCCTGAAGGACGTCTGTTTTTGGTCACCGCCTTCGCCGCCGGCGGGGATTTGGCGGCCAGGCTGCAGCGGGGTCCCTTGCCGCCGGAGGAAGCTGCCCCCGTTTTCCGCGGGATTCTGGAAGGCCTCCAGGAGGCGCACCGTCAGGGCATTCTGCACCGCGATATCAAGCCCGCCAATATTCTTCTGGATGCTGGAGGCAGGGCGCAGGTCGGAGACTTTTCTCTGGCAAAACGACTGCCCGGGGAGGCCTCACCCGCCCTGACGCTCACCCGCAGCTCCGGGGTGTTTGGGACGCCCTACTACATTCCGCCCGAAGTCCGGCGCGGCCAGGACCCGGTGGATGGGCGCTCGGATATTTATTCCCTCGGGGTCCTGCTCCATGAAATGTTCACCGGACACCTGCCGCTGGGCAATTACGAACCGGCGTCCCATCATGCCCGGGTGGGCAAGGGAATGAATCAACTGATCTCCGCCTGTCTCAGGGAAGATCCCGGGAAAAGGCCAGCCACCATCGGGGCGGTCCGGAAGCAATTTGAGGCTGCCCTCAAACCTCCCTTCCCCTGGCGTCCCGTGACCGCGATTCTCCTCCCCGCTGCCGGCATCCTGTGCTGGGCTCTGTTCCGGCCTGCCCCGCCCTTGGCTATGGATTGGGTTCCGGCAAACAACAAAGAGGCGACGCTGCAGGCGCAGCGTCGCCTCTGAAGAAGCAAAGACTAAAAATCAGCAATCAGCCCACGCGGCGGCGGCGGGCGGCGAAGCCCACGGTGGCGAGACCAAACAGCGCCAGTGCCGATGGCTCTGGAACAGCCGCCGTGCCACTAATCCCAATGCTCAGCGAGGGCATAGCGTCAGTCCAAGTCCCTCCAACATTATTGCGCTCCTTAGTGCCCATCCAAGCGATGCCGGAAGCATTTTTCCCAGAAGGCGTCGTGAAGCTGTCATTCGTATACCACTCAAACGATTCCTGTGCCGCAAAGTTCGCGTCCGAGACAACTGCCCAGTATTTAGTGTTCTGTTGTGCCACGAAAGAACCATTGAAGTTGTAACTACCTTTAGAACTTACGGGCCCGGACGTAAGCGTGAAGATAGCCAGCGCGGAACCAGGACTCCCGGAGTTATCGCCGTAGATTAGGACTTGGGGTGCAGGACGGCCCGTAGATCCAAGGCCAAATTCGAGCGAAGTCAGCTCAAAGTCCGTCGAACCCATGGTGAATCCCTGAGCTTGGAATTGATTTTGCTGGGAATTGGAAAGGTATCCCACCGTGTTGCTGGTGGTTGACGAATTAACTGTTCCAAAATTGCCGTAGAGGACAGTGGATGCGGCATTCGCCGAGGTGATGCCCGCGTTCAGGCAAACCGTGAAAACTGCGGCGCGGATAGCACCCTTAAACTGAGAGTTCATGATGATGGGAAGATGAGAGTTGATGATGATGGGAAGATGAGAGTTGATGATGATGGGAAGAGTATTGCGGTGGAGACAGGAGTCTATAGAAGCAAAGGGCGCGCTTTCGTTGCACAGTAGAGTGCCGATGGTCAAGGGAGAAATTTTTCTCGGCGGAATTTTTTCCAAGCGCGAAATAATGAGGCGCTCCCTACCAAGGCTTCACCATTTTCCACGCCACCACTACGACGGCTTTTTCATAAGACGGCTTTTATTTCAGAAGATGTTCCTGGAGGAACAGGATGGTGGCGTGGAATTGGAAGTCGGCATTGGGTTTTTTGGCGAAGCCGTGGCCTTCATCTTTGGCCAGGAGAAACCAGACGGGGGTGCCGGCCTGGCGGACGGCGGCGGCCATCTGGGTGGCTTCCGTGACGGGGACCCGGGGATCGTTCTGCCCTTGGACGATGAAGAGGGGTTTTTGGATCGCAGCGGCGTGGGCGGTGGGACTGATTTTTTCGAGAAAGGCGCGCATGGCTTCATCCCGCTCGTCCCCGTATTCCACCCGGCGCAGATCGCGGCGGTAGTCCTGGGTGTTCCGGAGAAAAGTCAGGAAATTGGAGATGCCCACGATATCGATGCCGCAACGGAGGCGTGCACCGTGCTGGATCATGCAGGCGAGGGACATGTAGCCGCCATAGCTGCCCCCCGTCACCGCCACGCGCGCCGCATCGCAGGCGGGGTCCGTAGCGATCCAGTCGAGGAAGGCACCGATGTCCTTCACGGAGTCTTCGCGTTTGAATCCGTTATCGAGGGCGAGGAAGGTCTTGCCGCTGCCCTCGGAGCCCCGAACATTCGGATACAAGAGGGCGATGCCGGCTTCATTCATCCAGTAGTTGTTCCGCGCCTGGAAGATGGGACGCGACTGGCCTTCCGGACCGCCGTGGATGTTGATCAGGACGGGGCGCTTGCCGGGGAATTTGACAGGATCCGGCCGGTAGAGAAAGCCGGAGAGCGCCAGGCCGTCGAAGCTTTTCACCGTGACCAATTCCGGTTCCTGAAAGGTGTCAGGATTCAAGCCGCCGGTTTCGCTTTCGGTCCAGCGCTGCAGGGGGCCCGGAGTGCGGTCCCCCGCGCCGGGACCGGAAGTGATCGTAACCGACCAGGCATCGGCGGGTGATTTCGCAGAGGTCAGGCTGAACCCCAGATCCTGACCGTTGGGGTGCCACTCGAGGCCGGTGATGACCCCGTTTGGAATCCCACCGACGCGGAGGGGGGCGGTCGGAAGTTCGCGCTCCACGCCTTGCTGGAGGACCTTGGACCAGGCCGTGAGATACAATGCGCTGCGGCCGGCGTCGTTCACGCAAAAGGCCACGGTTTTTCCGTCAGGAGAGAGATCGAAAGCCTCCACGTCCCAGGGCAGGGAGGCGGTAAAGGCGCTCCACTTCCGTTCTGTCAGGCTCATGCGGCCGAGTTGCCGGAACTCGCCGGCTTCGTCGCTGGTGAAGTAGAGGAATTGTCCCTCCTGGGAGAATTGTCCGCCGCTGCGGGAAACCGCGGGACCTCCTTCCGGGGTGAGGCGCTCCTTGAGGCCGGTGGTGGAATCCATCAGCCACAGGTGGCTGAGATTGGCGGAAAGATATTCCGTGAGGGCGAGCCGGGTTCCATCCGGTGACCAATCGGTCACTGCCCAGCCCCCGCCGTTGAGTCCGGCCAGCAGTTTGGCTTCCGATGGTTTGTCAGGATCCATGATCCAGACATCGTTGTCCTTCCCATTCCGCCGGGTGGAGGTCCAGGCGAGACGGTGGCCATCCCTGGACCAGACGGGCCCGGTGTTGCGGGATTTGCCATCTGTCAGAAGCGTGGTGCGGCCCTTGAGGCAATCATACCGGTAGAGTTGATAGAACTCCCCCCCGCCGGCGTCCTGCGAATAGATCAGGGAATCGCCAGTGCCAGGTTGAAAGGAAGCGGACCCGACAGGTTCGCTGGAAAAAGTCAGTTGTTTCCGGGCCCCGCCCGGCTGGCGCACGAGGTGGAGTTGCGGCGTGCTGGCAAAGCGGGTGGTGATGAGCATTTCCCGCCGCTGCGGATGCCAGCTTTGCAGGGCTGCCGCCCGGAAATCCAGGTAGGGCGCAGCATTGGCCAAGACCTCAGCGGGGATGGCGGGAATGCCTTCGGCGACGAGATTGGCAGGCACATCCGCCAGGGCGGGGGACGATCTGAGGACAGCGCAGAGCAGGGAAAGGAGCAGGGGTTTCATGCAGGACAGGAGGTTCTAAAGAATGGAGATCAGCCTGAGGGAAGACACGTCAGGCGGGTCTGATTTCTTCCATCGCTTCCGGAAGCAGGGCAATGGCAGGGTGGCAGCAGCCAGGACAGGATCCAGCAGGAAACCGGCCCACGGCGCTCAGGGCTTGCTCCGGTGGCCGGGGGTGCTTTGGTGGGGGATGCGTTTCTTTATTACGGGCACGGACACGGACTCCGGCAAAACCTATGTCACCAGCCTGCTGCTGCGGGCGCTCAATGCGGCGGGCAAACCGGCGGTGGGCTTCAAGCCGGTTTGTTGTGGCGGGCGCGGGGACGTGGCGGCCCTGCTCGCCGCCGGCGCGGCGGGCCCCACGGAGGACGAGCTGAATCCTGTGTTTTTTGCCCAGCCGCTCTCTCCTCTGGTCGCGGGTTGGATGGCTAACGAGCCCTTCGATTTCCCGGCCATCCTGAGCACCTGGGAGAAATTGTCAGGCCGGTATGAACACATCCTCGTGGAAGGGGCCGGGGGCTGGGAGGTGCCGGTGACGGTGCATCAGACCATGGCGGATCTGGCGGTGGCCCTGGGGCTGCCGGTGTTGGTGGTGGTGAATAACCGGCTCGGCGCGTTGAACCACACCCTGCTCACCGTCCGCGCGGTGCAAAGCCGTGGGCTGAAGGTTGCTGCGGTGGTGCTGAACTATCCGCAGGATGAGCGCGATAGTGCCAGCATTTCCAACCCCGCCGCGCTGCGGGAGATTTTTCCTGACATCCCCCTGATTGAGGTCATGCATGGGGAAACGGAAGTGGATCCGGCAGATTTTCCGGAAGACTGAGTCGAACGCTTTGGATGCCGGAAGGGCGCAGCGTTTCCTGTTTTTCCGGGTTCCAGGGGCCAGCACTCCGTGCCATGCGTGCGGATGATTCAGCCAGATGACACGAGTGCCGGGGAAGGATTCAAGCCTTATCCGGATCTGCACACCGACCATTTTTTCATGGGCGAAGCCCTGCGGCAGGCCCGCAAGGCCTGGCAAAAAGAGGAGGTGCCGGTGGGAGCCGTGATCGTGCGCGAGGGACAGATCATCGCGCGTTCCTGGAATCAGGTGGAAACCTTGAAGGATGCCACAGCCCATGCCGAAATGCTGGCCCTGACCCAGGCGGAAAGCGTGGTGGAGGACTGGCGCCTGACGGACTGTGATCTTTATGTGACCAAGGAGCCCTGCCCGATGTGCGCCGGGGCCATCGTGCACTGCCGGATCCGCCGGGTCATCTTCGGCTGTCCGGATGCGAAGGGCGGTGCGGCGGGCGGCTTCATCAATCTCCTGCAGATGCCAAACCTCAACCACCGCAGCGAGGTCACTTCCGGGGTGATGGGCGCGGAGTGTCTGGAACTGCTCCAGGCCTTCTTTTCCGAACGCCGCAACGCCGCCAATCAGCACAAAAAACCGGGGTCCTGAGGAGGTGCCCTTGGGCTGAGGTTGGCTTTTTGGAGTGCTGACGGCTTGCCTCCGCTTTCGCCAGCAGGGGGGCTTGCCCCGTGGACGGATGGAGAGGCGTTATGGTGTTCGCGCGCAGCCCCCCGGAAAACGGCAGCAAGCTGCCTGAGGGAAAGCGGAGGCAAGCCGGCTCGCCAGTTTGTTCCGCAGGCTTTTTTCCCAACGGTGAATGGATGGACGCCATCTGGCCCCCATGGCTTAAAAATTCCTTCATAAATCTTGTTGGATTCCGGGGCTCCTGCTTAGATCGGCGAATTATTGCCGGGATGCGTCCGCGCCCCCGGTGCTTTATCCGACAACCGACACCCACTCCATCCATGAAAACACCTGCTCTTCTGCTTGCCGCCTGTGCCATGGCATCGCCTCTGCCGCTCCGGGCGGAATCCGCTGCCGTTGCCCAGCCCGGGGGCAAACTACCCGCCGCCCCTGCGGTTTCCTTTGTGAAAATCGCCGATGGCCTGGTGGATCCGATCCACGTCACCGCTCCAAAGGACGGCTCCGGCCGCCTGTTTGTCTGCGAGCGCCCCGGCCTCGTCCGGATCGTGAAGGACGGCAAACTTCTGGAAAAACCCTTCCTCGATATCAAGGACAAAACCATCAGTTCCTTCCTTGAGGAGGGGCTCTTCGCCATCGAGTTCCACCCGAAGTTCAAGGAAAACGGCCTGTTTTACATTTCCTACTCCGATCTGTGGTTCAATGGGGCCACGATGCTGGTGCAATACAAGGTTTCCGCCAAAAACCCTGACAAGGCCGACATGGACAGCGCCAAAGTGATCATGCAGATCGACTTCCCCTACTGCAACCACCACGGCGGCAAAATGAAATTCGGGCCGGATGGCTACCTCTACGTGGGCGTGGGCGATGGCGGCTGGGAAGGGGATGTGCTCAGCGCCGGCCAGGATCTCAATCTGCTCCTCGGCAAGATGCTGCGGATCGATGTGGAAAACTCCACACCGGACCGCGCTTACTCCATCCCGAAAGACAACCCCTTCCTGACGCCTCTCCAGCAGATGACGCTCTTCGGCGTCAGCGAAAAACAATTCTCCCAGATCCACCCGAAAGCCCGTCCTGAAATCTGGGCCTACGGCATCCGGAATCCCTGGACCTTCTCCTTTGACCGCAAGACCGGCGACCTCTTCATCGCCGATATTGGCCAAAACCATTGGGAGGAAATCAACCAGCAACCCGCTGGCAGCAAAGGCGGCGAGAACTATGGCTGGAAGTTCATGTGCGGCAGCCACACCTTCCCGATCGAAGACGAAAAAACCAACCCCCGCGTCGGCGTGCTGCCGATTGCTGAATACTCCCACGTGGATCAGGGCATCTGCGTCACGGGACTTGGCATTTACCGGGGCACGGAGTTTCCCGCTTTGGATGGGATTTATTTCGCCGCCGACTGGGGCACGGGCAAGGTCTGGGGCCTGCAAAAAGACGGTGCCGGAGCGTGGCAGATGCAGGAACTGCTCGATCTGGACACTCCCATCCGCCCCACCAGCGGCGGCGAGGATGAGGCCGGCAATATCTACATGACCCATGCCAGCGCCAACTACGGCGGGCCCGTGGATCCTTACACTTCGGAGCGTGGTGCCCTCTGGAAACTGGTGCCTACTGACAAAGTCCCCGCCGGTGCCGTCACCGCGCCGCTTCAGAAAAAGTAACCGTCCTCCTCGGCCGGGCGGTGCGGCTCCGCACCGCCCGGCTTCCCCCCTTCCCTTTCCTGCTATGATCCGCCTCCGATGCGCCGCCCTGGCCTTCCTCATCCCAGCAAGCCTGCCCGCTGGAGAACCCCTTCCCGCTACCCCGGCCGCTCCCGCTGCGCCTGCGGCTGCACCAGCCGCTTCCTCCGCTGGCCATGAGCATCACGCGGAGGCCGCCACCGCCAGCGCCGGGCGGAAAATGGAATTGATCGAAGGGCTCACCGCAGCCGATTTTCTCCGCCTGGGGGCCAAGCCCAACAGCGTCGACCTCACCGTGATCGCCGTTTTCAACGACGAAAACTACGGCATGAACTTTAACGGTTATGCCAAAGGCGGAGCCACCTACACGATCCCGAAGGATTGGACGGTCAACGTCACCTTCATCAATCCCAGCCCCGTGCCGCACAGCCTCATCGTGATAGAAAAGGATTCGCTGAAAAAGCTCCAGGTGCCGGAACCCTACTTTAAGGGTGGGGCCGTTCCTGAGCACTTGAAAGGCCTGTCCTATGCCAAAAGCAGCTTCAGCTTCACCGCCGATGAAGCCGGCGACTACGCCCTCGCCTGTGGTTTTCCCGCGCATGCCATGAACGGCCACTGGATCGCCCTGGAGGTCTCCGCCGGCGCCAAAGCGCCCACCCTGAAGCTGGGCGAGGCCGAAGCCAAACCAGCCAGCCCCGCCCTGCCGCCCAAATAAACTTCCCTGACATGTCCTTCCTCGACCGCGACGCCACCATTGCCCCGCCGGGCTTCAACCGCTGGCTGGTCCCGCCGGCCGCCATTGCTGCCCACATGTGCATCGGGCAGGTCTATGGCTTCAGTGTCTTTAAAAAACCACTCGCCAAAGCCCTGGGCATCACCGCGCCGGGGCCTGGTGACTGGAGCGAAGTCCAGGTTGGCGTGGCCTATTCCATCGCTCTTGTGCTGCTGGGCTTGTCCGCCGCCTTTTTTGGAAAATGGGTCGAGCGGAGTGGGCCGCAGAAGGTGATCCTGGCCAGCATGGGCTGCTTCTGCGGCGGTCTCGCCTTGTCCGCCCTCGCGGTGCAGATTCACAACATTTGGCTGCTGTATCTTGGTTATGGACTGCTCGGCGGGATTGGCCTGGGTTTAGGTTATATTGCGCCGGTCTCCACGTTGGTAAAATGGTTTCCGGACCGCCCTGGCATGGCCACCGGCATGGCGATCATGGGCTTTGGGGGCGGGGCTCTGATCGGTGCCCCCCTCGCGGAGGAACTGATGAAGCACTTCAGCAGTCCCACCAGCGTGGGAGCCATCGAAGCCCTCCTCACCATGGCCGGCCTTTACGCGCTCTTCATGGCCTTCGCCGCGATCATAGTCCGGGTGCCCGCCGCCGATTGGAAACCAGCCGGGGCTTCCGCCGCCAGTCTCCAAAAATCCACCACGAATGCCAGCCTCCGCGTGCCCGTGGACACTGCCTGGAAAACGCCCCAGTTCTGGCTGCTCTGGCTCGTGCTTTGTTTCAATGTCACCGCCGGCATCGGCATCCTCGGCCAAGCCTCGCCGATGATTCAGGACATGTTCAAGGTCACCCCGGCGGCGGCGGCGGGCTATGTTGGCTTGCTCTCGCTCTTCAATCTGGGAGGCCGCTTCCTCTGGTCCTCCATTTCCGACTACACCGGCCGGAAGGGCATTTACTGTCTGTATTTCCTGCTCGGCACCGCCCTTTACCTGCTGGTGCCCTGGACGCAGCGGCACGGAAATCTCAGCCTCTTCGTCCTCGTCACTGGTATCATCATTTCCATGTATGGCGGCGGATTTTCCACCATCCCCGCCTATCTGCGCGACCTCTTCGGCAGCTATCAGGTGGGAGCCATCCACGGCCGGCTCATCACCGCCTGGAGCATGGCCGCCGTCGTTGGACCTCAGCTGGTCGACCGCATTTCCGCGGCCAAAAAAGCCGCCGGGGTCCCGCCTGCCGAAAGCTATAACTTTACCCTGCACCTCATGGCCGGCCTGCTCGTCGCCGGCCTGATCGCCAACCTGCTGGTCCGTCCCGTCGCGGCCAAATACCACCTCCCATGAAATCCTCCCCGATCAAAGCCGCGGTCTTCTGGCTGGCCGTCATCCTGCCCCTCGGCTGGGGCGTCTACAAATCCGCCAGCAAATCCCGCCCGCTCTTCCAGCAGGCTCCCGCCAGCACCACACGCTGACGGCCCCCCCGTCAGCGCTTTCGGGGAAGCCATCGAAGCTGTTTCAGCGGGCAGAAGGAAAGTCTGCCGGGCAGCGGGCACCCAGCGGTCCCTGCCGTTGCAATTCCTGGCATCTAAATTACGGTTTGAAACGCTACTTATCAGACTCCTCCTGCCCCGACTCCCCCATATCCCATGAATGATTCGTCCGCCACTGCCGCCGCTGAAGCCCTTGCCAGGCCGGGTGCCACGGACGTTTCACCCGGCCTGCACCAGCGCCTCGTGATGGCTGCTTTGGAAAAAATGGACGCCGGACACCTCCGGCTGCAACTTCCGGATGGCTCGGTGCGGCACCTTGGAAATCCTGCCGGGCCTCACACCGCCACCCTCACCGTGCTCCGGCCCGCTTTTTTCACCCGGGTGCTGCTCTACGGGGATGTTGGCTTTGGCGAAGCCTATGTGGAAGGCGACTGCGACACGGATGATATTGAAAAACTCATCGCCTGGGCCATCCTGAATCTGGATAAATCCCCCACCTTCTCCGGTTCCCGGACCAAAAAACTTGGCCTCAATCTCCTCCAGGTTTCCAACCGCCTGCGCCACCTCCTGCGTCCCAACAGCCGCAGCATCGCCCGCCGCAATATCGCAGAGCATTATGACCTGGGCAATGATTTCTATCAACTCTGGCTGGATCCCACCATGACCTACTCCAGCGCCCGCTGGAACACGCCTGACCAATCGCTCGAACAGGCTCAAATTGAAAAATACGATATTCTTTGCCGCCAATTGAAACTCACGGCTGCGGACCACGTCCTGGAAATCGGCAGTGGCTGGGGAGGATTCGCCAGCCATGCGGTCCGCACCTACGGCTGCCGCGTGTCCACCGTGACGATCTCCCAAAAACAGCACGACTACGCCGCTGCCCGCTTCCAGCGCGAAGGCATCGCCGGGCAAATCGACCTGCGCCTTCAGGATTATCGGGACATCACCGGCACCTTTGATAAGATTGTCTCCATCGAAATGATGGAAGCCTTGGGCGATAAATACCTCGAAACCTACTTCGCCAAAATCCACGAGGTCCTGGCCCCACATGGCCTCGTCGCCCTGCAATACATCACCTGCCCGGACAGCCGTCATAACCAAATGAAACGCGGCATCGACTGGATCCAGAAACACATTTTCCCCGG
>Ga0114967_10003209_pt1 | contig 13471 bp, 9 predicted proteins | sample M_130628_MF_Meta_FD_92639 | JGI IMG/M metagenome (GOLD analysis project Ga0114967, IMG submission 92639) | Freshwater microbial communities from Lake Montjoie, Canada to study carbon cycling - M_130628_MF_MetaG | ecosystem: Environmental > Aquatic > Freshwater > Lake | place: Lake Montjoie... | reverse complement strand
GGCGTCTGGCCGCCGAGCTGCACGATCACGCCGTCGGGCTGGATGCGGTCGGCGATGTTGAGCACGTCCTCGCAGGTGAGCGGCTCGAAGAAGAGCATGTCGCTCGTGTCGTAGTCGGTGCTCACGGTCTCGGGATTGGAGTTGACCATCACGCTCTCGATCCCCATCTCACGCAGCGCGAAGCTCGCGTGGCAGCAGCAGTAGTCAAACTCGATACCCTGCCCGATGCGGTTGGGGCCGCCACCGAGGATCATCACGCGTTTCTTGCCCGGCTCCTTCGGCCGGGCCTCGTCCTCGTCCTCCCACGTTGAATAGTAGTAGGGAGTCTGGGCCTCGAACTCAGCGGCGCAGGTGTCGACCGACTTGTAGGTGGCCACGATCCCACGACGCTTGCGATCGTCGCGAACGTCCAGTTCAGACGCGCCGAGCATCACGGCCAACTGTCGGTCGGAGAAGCCCGCCTGCTTCGCGTGCCGGAGCAGGCCATCGTCGATCGCCGCGAGCGTGCCGACCGTGCGGATCAGGCTCTCGATCTCCACGATCTGCTGCAGCTGGTCGAGAAACCAGCGGTCGATGGCCGTGAGTTCGTGGACTTCCTCGACCGTCATGCCCGCCTTGAACGCATACCGGAGATACCAGACCCGGTCGGGGTCGGCCGTCGCCACGCGGGCGCGGATGTCGTCGAGCGACGGCTCGGCCGCTGTGCCCCAGAGATCCTTGCCGTCGCAGCCGAAGCCGAAGCTGCCGACCTCCAGGCCGCGGAGCGACTTCTGGAAGGCTTCCTTGAACGTGCGGCCGATCGCCATCGTCTCCCCGACGCTCTTCATCTGCGTCGTGAGCCTGCTGTCGGCCTCGGGGAATTTTTCGAAGGCGAACCGGGGTACTTTCACCACGACATAGTCGATCGAGGGCTCGAAGCAGGCCTTCGTCCGCCGCGTGATGTCGTTGGGCAGTTCGTGGAGCCGCCAGCCCACCGCCAGCTTGGCGGCGATCTTCGCGATCGGAAAGCCGGTGGCCTTGCTCGCCAACGCACTCGACCGGCTGACACGAGGGTTCATCTCGATCACGATCATCCGGCCGGTCTGGGGATGCACGGCGAATTGGATGTTCGAACCGCCGGTCTCGACGCCGATCGCCCGGATGACGGCGAAGCTGGCGTCACGCATCCGCTGATACTGCCGATCGGTGAGCGTGAGCGCCGGAGCGACCGTGATTGAATCGCCTGTATGCACACCGCAGGGGTCAAAGTTTTCGATGGAACAGATCACGACGGCGTTGTCGTCCGCGTCGCGCATCACCTCCATCTCGTATTCCTTCCAGCCGAGGATCGACTCCTCGACGAGCACCTGGCTCACCGGCGAGAGGTCGAGGCCTCGCTGCACCTTTTGGTCGAACTCCTCGCGGTTGAACGCGATCCCGGAGCCGGAGCCGCCAAGTGTGAAGCTGGGCCGGATGACGGCCGGCAAGCCGATCTCGGAGAGCACTTCCCGGGCCTCGGACAACGTCCGCACGATCCGTCCCCGGCAGGTCTCGAGCCCGATCTTCCGCATCGTCTCCTTAAAGATCTCGCGGTCCTCGCCGCGGCGGATCGCATCGCTCCGGGCCCCGATCATCTCCACACCATGTTTCGCGAGCACGCCGTGACGTTCCAACTCCAGGGCAAGGTTGAGCGCCGTCTGGCCGCCGAGTGTCGGCAGCACGGCGTCGGGCTTCTCGACCTCGATCACCTTCTCCAGCATCTGCCAGGTGAGCGGCTCGATGTAGGTGCGATCGGCCGTGCCCGGATCGGTCATGATCGTGGCCGGGTTTGAATTCACCAGCACGACGCGGTAGCCGTCCTCGCGGAGTGCCTTGCAGGCCTGAGTACCCGAATAGTCGAATTCGCAGGCCTGCCCGATGACAATGGGCCCGGACCCGATGAGCAGAATCGTGTGGAGATCGTCGCGGCGGGGCATGGAAAAACCTGAGGTGCGCGCAAAACTTCCAGAAGTTAGCATTCCGACCGCCCTGGCTTCAACAAAGAGCTACAATCCTCGCAGTCCGCATCATTTCACCCTCGCCGTCACCGTTCCACGGAATCCCTCTCCCATGTCTATCGCCACCCCCTCGCTCGACGCCCTTCGCGACACGCTTCCGGACGAACTGAAGGACATCCGCCTCAATCTGTCGAGCGTATTGGCCGGCGAAAACCTCCAGCCCACCCAGGCCTTCGGCGTGGCGCTGGCGTCGGCTGCCTTCGTGCGGTGCAAGTCGCTCATACAGGCGCTCGAGGCGGATCTGCGGGCTGCGGGCGATGCCGCTGCAGCCCCGGTCCTCTCCGACGCCATCGCCGCAGCCGGCCTGATGGCAATGAACACCGTCTACTACCGCTTCCGCCACATGCTGGGCAAGGAGTCCTACGAGGCCCGCTCTCCTCGGCTCCGCATGAGCCGTATGGCCCAGCCCGCGACGAGCAAGGCCGACTTCGAACTCATGAGCCTGGGCTGCGCGGCGTTGGCCGGCTGCGAGCTCTGCATCAAGAACCACGAGGCGAGCCTGGTGCATCTGGGGGTGAGCGAGGATGCCTGCCACGACGCCGTTCGCATCGCCGCCGTCATCAATGCCGTCGCCTGCGGCCTGCCCGCGTGAACGAGCGAACGACGCCACGGCAGAATGCCATGGCTCCCTTGATGGCGGATCACCCGCCGAGTTCACGCAAATACTCCAGCGTGTAGATGCCGCTGGAGTGGCCGTCGGAGAACTCGATCGAGTAGGCGTACTGACCGACCGGTTTCATGCCCGCGATCGCCAGCGGCGCGACCTCCTCGGGCTTGAGCACCGGCAGCAGCGCCGGCGTCGCCGGCTGCACCCGTTGCTCGCGGCAGGTCGCGCACGGACAGGCGTCCCTGAGGAGTCGCGGTGAATACTCGGCCTTCGCGCCGTCGCTCCACGCGATCTCGATGCCACCGCGGTCGAGCCGCCGGATGCTCTGCGGAATGGGCTGTGTCATGACTGCCTTTCTGATGGCTGCTGTTGTGTCGGTGTCGTACTGCGGCGATCGACGATCCGCCGCGCCTTGCCCTCGAATCGCGGCAGGCTGCCGCTGGGAACCGCCGTCACCTCCACCCGCAAACCGAGCCGCAACTGCATTTCGCGCGCGATGCGCCCCGGGTCGGAAAGCCGATCCTCGATTTCAAGGTGCAACACATCGAGGCTTTCACGCGTGGATGCAGTGAGCCGATATTCGACGACTTCGGGAAAGCTACGCACGATGTCGTCGATCGCCCCGGGAAAAATATTCACGCCGCGAACCACGAGCATGTCATCGGCCCGTCCGACGACGCCCCCCTCGAGTCGGACCCACGGGCACCCCCCTGCCGCGATCTCCTCAGCCTTGGGCCAGCGGGGCCGCACGAGGTCGCCGGTGCGGTAACGAATCACGGGCGCGCCCGCGCGGCCGAGCGTTGTCAGCACCAGTTCGGAGAGTTCGCCAGGCCCTGCCGCCCGACCCGTTTCCACGCTCAAAAACTCTGCGTGAAACCATGGCTCGATCACATCGAGGCCGCGACCCGCCAGATCGCCCACGCCCCACGGCCCCACTTCCGTCGCGCCAGCATGATCGAGCACTTCAGCTCCCCAGGCCGCCCCGATGCGAGCCCGCACCGCGGGCACAGAACCGCCCGGCTCTCCCGCCACGATCACAAGTCGAACATTCAGGTGCTCCAGATCAAGCTTGTGTTCAGAAGCGACCTCGGCGAGATGGAGGCTGTAGCTGGGCGTGGCCACCAACACGGTCGCGCCTAGGGAGCGCGCCAGTTCCAGCCGTGCCAGCGACGTCATGCCCCCGGTGGGGATCGCCATCGCCTGCCGCGTGAGCACCGCGTCGAAACAGCTCCAGAAGCCCACGTAGGGACCGAACGAGGAAGCCACGAGCACCCGATCACCAGACCGCACCGCGCCGCGGTCGAGGATCGATTGCCAGCAGGCCATCCACCACGCCCAGTCATCGGCCGTGTCGAAGACGGGCAACGGCCGACCATGCGTGCCGCTCGTCTGGTGAAACCGCACGTAGCGATCGGACGACCAGGTGAGATTTCCAGGGAGGCCCGTCGCAGCGGCCGCACCCACCAACTCCTCTTTGAAGGTGAACGGCCAGTCTTGAATCGCATCGAGTGACGGCAGTTCGGGCGACACCCGCGCAAGCTTGGCGGCATAAAACCGATTGTGCGGCAGGATCTCCCGCACGAGCCCCCGCAGCCGCTCGAGCTTGAGGGCATCAAGCTGCTCACGGGCGGGCGACGCTGAAAAAGATGACGGGGCAGTCATGGAGGCATTATGCCATGGATAAACGGAGGCGGGCCTCCCCAACACGAGCCTCCGGCCCACCGCGGTCTATCCGTGAGGGGCTGCCCATGTCCCGGGAGCCGGCGTTGCTGACCAGCGCAGCCAGGATGGCGGAGCGCAGTCAGCATCGAGTGAGCGGAGGCAGGATGCCGTAGCGAACGTCCGGCGACGGGGCATGGGCAGCCCCGAACCGTCGCCAGCATCTGCACGGCAGTGCTTACAGTCCGGGGATGCCCTGCGTCGGCGCGTTTTGCATCGGCGGCTGCAGCCCCTGGAATGGAGCGGGCGACGGCGGCGGCAGCACCAGCCCACCGCCCGGTGGCGGCAACTGTTGCGGTGCCGGAATCGACTGGGGCGGCGGCGCCGGAATCGGCCGTGGAGCCACCGGCTGCTGCACGACGGGCACTGGCGGCGGGGCGGGCAGACTGCCTGCGGCGAGCCGGGCCTGCTCGGCCCGAGCCACGACGATCTCCGGCGGAATGGCGGAGGTGTTTGTCATGGCGAGATCGACGATCCGCTCGTCGCGAATCTCCCAGGGCCAGAGGTTTTCCGTCACGAAGTCGAGCGGAAAAATTTCGTACCACGGAATCGGGAACGGCTGCCGCACCGTCAGCGTTTCGTAGCCGTCCTTCACCAGCCGAATCTTCCGCGTGCCGTAATAGATGAAGTCTGTTGATACCGGCGTGGTGCCGATCTGGTAGTCGTCGACGTAGACAAGCGCTCCCGGCGGGTTGCTGCGAATCGTCATCCGCCGCTGCACACAACCCGTGGCCAGAACCACCGTGGCCAGAGCCAGAAGGCAGCCGTAGAATCTGGCGGAATGCCGGCAGAACGAACGGGGTTTGATAGGCATGGAATGGTCCTTCGCGGCCGGAAACCAGCGGCGGGAACCATAGAATTCCGGCCTGCCCGCCGCCAGCCCAACCGGCCCTTGCGTATTCTGCCCGGGCAATCATGTCTCGCCCGGGCCGCGCCATCCGGCTAGACTTCGCTCTTTTCCGCAACCCGCCCGAGGCATGTCGACGCGTGGGAAAAGTCACGAGTCTGGTCTATTGCGACCGCACCGACATCGGTTGCCGCCGCTCGAGCAACCAAGACGCCAAGGCTGTGCTGCCGGCGAACCCGGCGCAATTCCGCCTGCGTGGCTGGTTTTTCATGGTGGCCGACGGCATGGGGGCCCATGCCGCAGGTGAGTTGGCCAGTGCTATGGCCGCCGATCGCGTACCGAAGATCTACGAGGAACGCTCCCAGTTCTCCCCGCCGCTTGCCCTCCGGCTAAGCCTCGAGCAGGTCAACGCCGAGATCAACGCCAAGGGTGAGAGTGGCTTCGAATTCCGGGGGATGGGCACGACCTGCACGACGCTCGTGCTGCTCCCACGCGGCGCGATCGTCGGCCATATCGGCGACAGCCGCTGCTACCGCATCAGGGGCCGCAAAATCGAGCAACTGTCGCGAGATCATTCGCTCGTCTGGGAATTGGAATCCGCCGGAGGCATGTCGCGCGAACAGGCTGCCGAAGCCGCGCCGAAAAACATCATCACGCGATCGATGGGACCGCACCCGACAGTCGAGGTTGATCTGGAGGGGCCATTCCCGGTGAACGCGGGCGACGTGTTCCTGCTGTGCAGCGACGGTCTCTCGGGACAGGTTGCCGACAATGAAATCGGCCTGCTCGCTGCCGAACTGGAACCGCAGGAGGCGACGTCAGCGCTGATCGGTCTCGCGCTGGCGCGGGGCGCTCCGGACAACGTCACCGTGGTCGTCGCCCGGGCGGGCGAGGAGGAGGCCTCGAAAACCTCTCGCATGAACGAAGCGTGGCCGCTCAGCGAGGATGCCACCACAAACCAACGGCAGGCTCACCAGTCCTGGATAGCCCTGACGGTCGCCGGCGCCTGCCTGCTGGCAGCGCTGATGTTCAATCCACAGAGCATGCTCACCAAGGACGCGTGCCTGGCTTCGGAGACCGTGTGGGCGATCTGCCTGTTCGGGAGCATGGCGGCCCTGATGGCAGCGATCGCCGCGCTGCTGTTTGCCTTCTCCGGATTTCTTGTCAGACCTTCGCGGGGACGGATGCTCAACCCGGGTGAGTTCCTCGGCAAGGGGCCCTACCGCCACGACGACTGCACCCCGACCGAACAACTGATGGAGAGAATTCTGGCGAGCGTCGAACACTCAGCCGAGCACCTGCCGCCCCCCGACCGCGACCGCACGCTGTCGATCGTGGCCCGGGCACGGCAGCAGTCCGCTGCCGGATCGTTCCACGAGGCGGTGACGGCGGCGGCCGAGGCCATCGCGATCCATACGCACGCCATCGAGTCCTCGCGGAGCGACGAAACGATCCGCACCTCCGGCCATGCGTCCCCCCGGCCACACGATCCTGCCTGAGTCCTCGCCTTCCGATCGAGGCACCTCGAGGAGCTACCGTGAAGATCATTACCCGCTACGTGCTGAGCGAACTGCTGCAGGTCTTTCTTGTGGCGCTCTCCGCCCTCACGCTTTTCATGCTCGTCGTGGGCCTCGTCAAGGAAGCGCAGCAGCAGGGCCTGGGGATGATGCAGATTCTCGCGCTCATTCCCTACGTGCTGCCGGAGGCGATGCGGTTCGCCGTACCGGGCACGATGCTCTTTGCCGTGGCCAGCGTCTTCGGCAGGATGTCCGCTTCCAATGAAATTACGGCGCTCAAGGCCGCTGGCATCACGCCCATGGCCGTGATCTGGCCGGCAGCCATGCTGGCCGTTGTGGTGAGTCTCGTGTCGGTATGGCTCAACGACATCGCCGTGTCGTGGGGCCGCGACGGCGTCCGACGGGTAGTCATCAGCAGCGTGGAGGACATCATCTACGGCCGGCTTCGCCAGCAGCGTTCGTACAGCACGTCGCAGCTTTCGATCAACGTGAAGGGCGTCGATGGCCGACGGCTCCTCCGCCCGACCCTCTCTTTCCAGCCGGGCGGCTCCAGCCCGCCCGTAACGGTATCGGCTGCCGAGGCATCCCTCCGTGCCGACGCCACCGCCGGCACGCTGACGATCACGTGCCGCGACGGCACCGTGCACGTAGGCGACGTGAAGGCAGTGTTTCCCGACACGATCGAACGGGTCGTGCCGCTCGATGCCGTCAGCCGGAAAGGCAGCACCTCGACAAGCCCCTCCGAAATCGCCATGGCTGATTTCCAAAAGGCCCGCACCGAACAGCTGGCGACAATCGATCAGTTCGAACAGGTGGCGTCGGGAAAGATCGCCATGGGGATCGTTACCGGCCACGTGGAAGAGACGGTGCCTGCTGCCGTCGAACTCGACCGGCAGCAGGCCACGTGGGCGAAGTCCCGGCTCACCCGCATCATCATGGAGCCCTGGCGGCGGTGGGCCAATGGCTTCAGCTGCCTGTGCTTTGTACTGGTGGGTGCACCGATGGCGATCCGGATGCGAAATGCCGACTTCCTCACCAGCTTCTTTCTCTGTTTCCTGCCGATCCTGATTGTCTACTACCCGGTGGTCATGCTGGGAGTCTCCCGCGTGAAGTCGGGCTCGCTGCCCGCCCCGGCCGTCTGGATGGGCAATGTGCTCATCACCCTTTGGGGCCTGTGGCTCCTGCGCAGCGTCATCCGCCGGTGACCCGAGACGTGCGGGTGTTGCGCCGCCGGGATCGTTCTCCTCTCGCTCCTTTTCCATCCGCATGATTTCTGGCAGAATCTTGTCTCATTCCCCGTTCACGAAGGAGATTTTCCATGCCCCGTCCCGTCACACTGTTCACCGGCCAGTGGGCCGATCTGCCACTGGAAGACCTGGCCCGCAAGGCCCGCGAGTTTGGCTATGGCGGCCTCGAACTCGCCTGCTGGGGCGATCACTTCGATGTGACCCGGGCCCTCGAGGAGAGCGGTTACTGCGCCGCGAAACGAGACACCCTCGAGCGGCATGATCTCTCCGTGCATGCCATCTCCAATCACCTCGTGGGGCAAGCTGTCTGCGACCGTATCGATGAGCGGCACAAGTCGATCCTGCCACCGCACGTCTGGGGCGACGGCGATCCCGCGGGCGTCAACAAGCGGGCCGCAGAGGAGATGAAGCGCACCGCCCGCGCCGCCCAGAAGCTTGGCGTCTCGGTCGTCAACGGCTTCACCGGTTCGAGCATCTGGCATCTGCTCTACTCGTTTCCGCCGGTTCCCGACTCGATGCTGAACGCCGGCTTTCAGGAGTTTGCTGACCGTTGGCACCCGATCCTCGACGTCTTCGCAGAGTGCGGTGTACGGTTTGCGCTCGAAGTGCATCCGACAGAAATCGCCTTCGACACGATCACGGCGCAGCGTGCCCTCGAGGCAATCGGACGCCGTGAGGAATTCGGTTTCAACTTCGATCCAAGCCACCTGCACTGGCAGGGCGTGGATTCGGTGGAATTCATCCGCACCTTCCACGACCGGATCTATCACGTCCACATGAAGGATGCCGTCACGCTCCTGAATGGCCGCAACGGCATCCTCGGCAGTCATCTCAACTTCGGCGATCCGCGCCGGGGCTGGGACTTCCGCTCGCCGGGCCGCGGTGGCGTGGACTTCGAGGAGATCATCCGCGCCCTCAACCAGATCGGCTACGAGGGACCGCTGTCCGTGGAATGGGAGGATTGCGGCATGGATCGCGAGCACGGCGCCGCCGAGGCGTGCGAGTTCGTCCAGCAACTCGACTTCGCGCCCAGCAAGAGGCAGTTCGACTCCGCCTTCGCCGAGGAGAGTTGAACCACGGCCGACATGCGCTCCCCGGAACATCGCCGCGCTGTCGTACTGCTGCTGGCAGTGGCAGTCGTGGCCGCACCTCTGCGGGCAGTGCCTGCGGCCGAACCGGTCGTCGCGTCAGGGTCTGTCGTCGCCAAGAACACCGCCGTAGCCAGCGGTACCCAACTCGACAAGGATTGGGACGCCACTGTGGGCGGCCTGCTGCGCCGCTGCCAGGTCGGGGGCCACGACGCACTTGCCGCGATCATTCGGGACTGGCAACTGCCGGAAGAAGCTGACCGTCAGTACATCCTGCAGATTCCACCAGCCCCGCCTCAGACCATGCAGCCCGATTGGATTGACACCCCATTCGAGCAGGCGATCTGGGATGATTTTCTGGCAGCTCGTCGTGACAGGGCAGCAGGCACCTTCGCGCTGGCGGTAGCCGCGAGCCAGCTGCAGGCGACGCCGTCGCGACGCCCGACCGGGGCCGCCGATTCCACGCCGCCGTTGCTCGAGCATGACGCGACCGAGGCGATCAGACTCCTCTACCGGGCACTCCGCGACGACCCCGACCACGCGCGTGCGCGGGAGGCAGGCGGCTGGGTGAAGCGGGGGGAGCAGTGGATGTGGCCCGAGGCCGCGAGGCGGCTCGACAAGGGTGAGGAACATTCGCCTGAGTTTGGCTGGCTGCCACGCGGCAGGCAACAACGCTACAAGGCAGGTGAACGCTACGAGAACGGCCGGTGGACGAAGGCCGGCGGCCAAAAGCAAGAGCAGGAACGGTCACCGCCTTCCCGTTCACCGACGGGCAAGCTCCCCGACATCGATAGGCAGGGCTGGAAGTTCACCTCCGACCACTGGCAAATCACCACGACCGCCAGCACGGAGGCGGCCGCGAACCTGGCGATGCATTTGGAAGAGGCCCACGCGGCCTGGCTCCAGGTGTTTGGGGGATTTCAATATGAGCCAGCGGAGTGGGAGCGACGACTCGAGGGCCGGGGAAGGCCGAAGCCCCTTGATCCGTTCGTCGCCAAGCTCACGGCCGACCGCCAGGACTACATCGCGTCGCTCGAACCGCTCGAGCCCAGCATCGTGCGCACGCTCGGCATCTATTGGACACCCACGAACACCGCCTGGTTCTTCGCGGGCGAGGGGCAGGAGCCGGCCACGGTACACCACGAGGCCACCCACCAACTCTTCGCCGAGACACGTCGCACCAGCTCGCTCGCGGGCGAACGATGTGGCTTCTGGGCGATCGAGGCGGCTGCCTGCTACATGGAGAGCATGGTGCCGACCGAGTGGGGCTGGACGATCGGCGGCCGCGACGCTGGACGCGCCCCGATGGCGAGGGAACGGCTGGTCGAGGATGGCTTCCATGTGCCGCTGGCGGAGCTCACCGCGATGGGCCGGCGGGCCTTTCAGGCCAACGAACGGCTGCCACAGATCTACAGCGAAATCGCCGGTCTTGCCGACTTCTTCATGAACGGGCAGCGAGCAAGGTACCGCCAGGCCTTCGTGGAATACCTCGTGCGCATCCATACCGGCACGGTCGAGACCGACACGCTGTCCCGTCTCTGCCGCAAAAGCTATGAGGAACTGGACGACGAGTACCGACTCCACATGGCGCGGTAGCGCACGCGTTGACGGCGGTTCCTGCCGGCTTCTACACTTCCACCCACGTACCACCGACTCGCTCCCACCGACTCGCTCTTGGAGAAGATCGTCTCATGGCTGCACCTTCAGCCCCCGCGGCCCGTCCGCACCATGCCACCGACATCGATCGCCTCGCGATCGACACGATCCGCACCCTCTCGATGGACGCGGTCGAGGCCGCCAAGAGCGGTCATCCCGGCACGCCGATGGCATTGGCGCCAGTGGCCTACACCGTGTGGAAGGACTTTCTGCGGTACGACCCGGCCGATCCTGCCTGGCCAAACCGCGACCGGTTCGTGCTCTCCTGCGGCCATGCGTCGATGCTGCTCTATTCGCTCATTCATCTCGCGGGCATCCGGCGCGGCACCACCCATGATGCATCGGGGAGTGGCTCCGCCAACGAGCCGGCCGTGTCGCTCGAGTCGATCAAGAAGTTTCGCCAACTCGACAGTGTCTGCGCGGGCCATCCCGAGCATCACATGACGTCTGGCATCGAAACGACCACCGGACCGCTCGGACAGGGCTGCGGCAACTCCGTCGGCATGGCGATGGCATCGCGGTGGCTCGCCGCCCACTACAACACGCCCGGCCATGTCGTCTTCGACTACGACACCTACGTGCTCTGCAGTGACGGAGACCTGATGGAGGGCGTGGCCTGCGAGGCCGCTTCCATCGCCGGTCATCTCGGCCTCTCCAATCTCTGCTGGATCTACGACGACAACTCGATCACGATCGAGGGCGAAACCCATCTCGCCTTCAGCGAGAACGTGGCGAAGAAGTTCGAGGGCATGGGCTGGCGCGTGGAGCACGTGGCCGACGCCAACGACACTGAATGCCTGAAGCGGGCGTTGCAGGCCTTCAGAAACGAGCAGCAGAAGCCGACACTCGTCATCGTGAAGAGCGTGATCGGCTATGGAGCCCCGAAGAAGGCGGGCTCGCACGAGTCGCATGGTGCTCCTTTGGGCCCAGATGAGATCAAGGGGGCAAAGGCGTCGTACGGCTGGCCGGTCGATGCGCAATTCCTGGTGCCGCCGGAGGTGCCTGAGCAGTTTGCCAAGACGCTGGGAACTCGCGGTCACAAGGCCCACGAGTCCTGGCGGCAGACCGTTGCCGAACAGGCCAAGTCGCACGCCGGCGTGGCCGCGGAACTGGCTGGCTTCCTCTCGGGCAGGCTTCCTGCCGGCTGGGAGTCGGCCATCCCCTGCTTCCCCGCCGACGCCAAGGGGCTCGCCAGCCGCGTCTCGAGCGGCAAGGTGATCCAGGCTCTGAGCGGTGCCGTGCCGTGGTTCCTCGGTGGCTCTGCCGACCTGGCGCCCTCGACGATGACGCTTGTGCCGGGAGCCGGCGATTTCGGCCCGGGCTCCTTCTCGGGCCGCAACCTTCACTTCGGCATCCGCGAACATGGCATGGCGTCGGCCTGCAATGGCATGGCGCTCTCCGGCCTGCGGCCCTACTGCGCCACGTTCTTTGTGTTTCTCGACTATCTGAAGCCAGCGCTGCGGCTCTCCGCGATCGGCAACCTTGGCGTGATCTACGTGCTCACGCACGACTCGATCGGTCTGGGCGAAGACGGCCCGACACACCAGCCGATCGAACAACTGGCCAGTGCCCGCGCCGTGCCGGGGCTGAGCGTGTTTCGACCAGCCGATGCCAACGAAGTGGCCGAGACCTATCGCGTGGTCATCACACGTGCTGATCGCCCCGCTGTGATCGTGCTCTCCAGGCAGAATCTGCCCACGCTCGACCGGGCCAACTACGGCTCCGCCGCCGGCGTGGCCAGGGGCGCGTACGTGCTGAAGGACGCCACCAGCGGCAAGCCCCAGTGCATCCTGATCGGCACCGGCAGCGAGGTGCCACTCTGCCTCGAAGCCGCCGAGAAACTCGCCGCGGAAGGCGTTCAGGCCCGAGTCGTGAGCATGCCGAGCTGGGATCTCTTCGAGGAGCAGGACGAGGCGTATCAGGAAAGCGTGCTGCCTCAGGCGGTGACCGCGCGAGTCGCCTGCGAGGCGGCCTGCGGCTTTGGGTGGGATCGCTGGATCGGGCCGCGTGGCCGCTTCGTGGGCATGACGAGCTTCGGTGCGTCGGGCCCGGCGCCGGCCCTCTACAAGCACTTCGGCATCACCGCCGAGGCGATCGCCGCCGCCGCAAAGCAGTCAATGGCGGCCAAGTAGGCCGCAGCCGGCATTGAAACACTGCCAGCGGTTCGGGGCTGGCAACTGCTACGGCTGGTCTTCGGAGTCGCCGATGACGGCGTCCTCTTCATCGACGCCGGCGGCGATGTTGCCGTCGTGATTCTTGAAGAGGTGGTCTCCGGTGTGGAGGTCCGACGGCCCGAACCGCTTGATATGGCCATCTTCGAAGAGCACGTGGTGAAGGCCGTCGGGATGGTTGCTGCTTCGCTCGCCACCGTCGTTCGGGGCGTCGGCCATGAGCGGGTGATGGGCCCGCCTGCGATCGCGATTCGGCTGCAGTTCGCCGGAGGCGTCGCGGTGGCCGAGCGTATAGCCATAGTCGCCCCCCATCGTCCGCACCATCTCCTCGAACTCCGGAGTGCCAACCGCCCGCTCGAGTTCCTCAAGCGTGGGCACACGGAACGTCCCGCTCCGGGAGAGTGGCGTGTCGGGACAGACAAGCGTGCCATCGTCAGCCACGAGACGCTGATCGGAAACAAGCGTGGGGGCATACAGGCCGGCCCGAGACAATGGCCCGGTGCTAGGCGGGGTGGGGAAGACCCGGTGGGCATCGGCATAGCCCTGGAGCGCTCCCGACGTTTTCAAGAGATTCCGTTCCGCC
>Ga0114967_10003208_pt1 | contig 13472 bp, 14 predicted proteins | sample M_130628_MF_Meta_FD_92639 | JGI IMG/M metagenome (GOLD analysis project Ga0114967, IMG submission 92639) | Freshwater microbial communities from Lake Montjoie, Canada to study carbon cycling - M_130628_MF_MetaG | ecosystem: Environmental > Aquatic > Freshwater > Lake | place: Lake Montjoie... | reverse complement strand
TTGTGTGCCATACGTACTGGTGGGCAACTACTAGCAAGATCTTTGTTGGCTTGGTAGCTCAGTTGGTACGAGCGAACGACTGAAAATCGTTAGGTCGCCGGTTCGATCCCGGCCCAAGCCACGGAAAAACGAAATTCTCTTGTAGATCTCCTCTAGAGATTTTTCTAATTAAGAGGCACAGAACTATTATTGTAAATCACATAGATCTCATGTCCTGCGAGTGTTTTTCTAAGTCTTTTGACATTGTCAAAATCAGAAAACACAGAAATGTGTTTCGCGTTTACATAAAAAATTAAACTGTCATGTCGCCGGAAATGATCTTCATTATTTTCCACAAACTCCTTCAAAATTCCTTCTCCACATGAATTAAATAAGAAAATAGTCGTATTCTTATTGGAGAGTACCGTCTCGCGTATATCTTGCTGTCTAATCTCAAAATGATCAGGGAGCCCAATATTTGAGAGAAGTTTTCTGCTTTCACTTACTAGAAATGGATCAAACTCCAAACCGATGATTTCTTTATACATTCTGGATTTACTAGCTAAATAAACAAATTTTCCCTTGCCCGAGCCAAGATCTATAAATACTTCCTGGCACTTTACAAATCTAGGAGACTTAGCTATCCACTTTTCTAGAAGTTTAAAGTCAGATGCTGCACCTGCTTCATAAGCATTCGCCTCTGTTCGATTCAAAGTGATTTGAGACAAATCAATTAAGGTTTCCTGAGCGATCCTACTTCCCCAATAATTCCATCCTAAATTCAAAAATCTCACATTGTCTAAAAGGTTTCTACCCTTGATTACATATCGTCTAGGATCACGTAACTTGCTTACTTGAATTTTGACAACTACAAAAATCTTCTTTAAAACCTTGAACGCAGGCATAAAAACTCCCTTCACTTTTGCTATGGGAAAGATGGTGTAGAGTATATTATTTATGTCAGACATAACTACGTGGTTTAATTCTGAGGACTTTCTGAGTGATGGCCGGAAAGTTCATTGGGCAGGTGTCGAGAATTCAAGAATTAGGGTGGAATTCCCCTTTGTCCCAAACTTTAAGGGAGAATCCGGTTTCAAGAACTTTGTTTACCGAAACCTTTGCCCTTACATTTCCGGATATACAGGTATCAGAACCAAGGACACACTGGAATCAAACAGCTTTAGTAACTTAATTCAGGCTCTTCATCATCAACATCCTTTGTTTGTTGCCAAGGGTTATGAATTCATCCAACCTATTCTTACTGCCACTGGAATTTTTCCACATCACGAAGAATTCATAGCAGAGATCTCCTCATTAAAAGTTGAGAAAAGAGAGATTCTTGCGAGAGTCATTGAATTGCCAGGTGAGAATAATTTGCTAGTTGGTGATGAGAATTTTATTTCTTTTGAAAACATTCGGGAATATTTACATCAATCTAATTTTGCTTCAACTTTTTCAAATTCTCGAAAAAGGAATATCTCCAAAGCGCTCTTAAGTAACTTCACTCTCAGATACTATATTGAAGATTGCAAATCTGCATTGCCTGAGGAATTCCACCTTCAAGCTCAAGAGTTGAATAAGGTCACAGGACTTGGATCCGGTAACGGAGTCTATGATCTTGCGAATTTGGACCAAAGTAGATTTTTCCAGAGAGGTGGAAGGAGGATTTTTACTTTCATGTTTGACGAAACTGACACATTAGTCTCAATTGTCGGGTATTTGATACTTAACAAGTCAGCTCAATATCTAAAGAATGAATCAACAGTTAATGCAAAGACTCAAGGTCTGAATGCTTTAAATATTTATTTTTCTTTCTTACTACTCTCTGAATTCAAAGTAAAATACGTGGAACTTGGCTATTTCTCAAAAAATCGAGGAGATGCGAAAACTGATTCGATCAACAAATTCAAGGAAGGTTTTGGGGGAGAGTTATACTGCTTGCCAAATTTCAAGCTAAAGAGTGTGTTTGGTTTTGGTTAGCTCGAAGCCGTTCCTAGAATCGGCGTTCACAATTCATTGATATTTCTCATTGATGTCTAACGCCTTGAGAGGCTACTGAGTTTAAATAAATTTTTAGCAAGAGCCAATCCATCGAAGTATTTGGTTTAGAGGAAAAAGTTTGTAAGTTGAGACACCGTTACACTTGATGCGTCGCGAGGTATAGGAATTTGGTTCTTACCCATAGTTATTAGGAAATTGGTCTAGTGAAGCAAATCTTTAGGTCAACTTTTCTTGATTTGCTGTTAAAGTAGAGATATGTCCGTAATCATCGCTGGATCAACTGGATTAGTTGGCACTGCATTAGTTAAGGCTTTTAAGGAAACAGGACATGCAGTCGTGGGTATTAACAGAAAAGTACTCGATCTCAATGATTCGAAGGCTACAAAAGATTTTGTAAACAAACATAAACCCGAGGTTATCATTGATGCTGCAGCACTAGTGGGAGGAATAGCTGCCAATCACTCACGCCCAGTAGAGTTTTTGACGCAGAACATTCAGATTCAAAATAACTTGATGGCTGCTGCCTTTGACGTTGGAGTTCCAAAATTTGTTTTTCTAGGTTCCAGTTGTATTTATCCTAAGAATGCACCTCAACCAATTAAAGAGGAATACCTATTAACGGGTCCTTTGGAAGAAACTAACTCTGCCTATTCAATTGCAAAAATAGCCGGAATAGAGATGCTTAACTCGTACAGAAAAGAATATGGCGTTAAGTGGATCTCATTGATGCCAACAAATTTGTATGGCCCCTCTGATAACTTCAATTTGGAAACTTCTCATGTATTACCCGCCTTGCTTAGGAAATTTCATGAGGCAAAAAAACGAGGGGAAAACTATGTTGAAGTTTGGGGTACTGGGACGCCGCGCCGAGAATTTCTCCATGTAGATGACTTGGCAAGTGCAGTATTAATTGCCTTACAAGGTTACGACTCAAGTTTGCACTTAAATGTTGGAACCGGAAGCGATATTTCAATCAAGGAACTTGCAATCAAAATCGGGGGGATAGCTGGATTTACTGGCGAAATTAAGTGGAATACGAATAGACCCGATGGGACACCTCAAAAAGTCTTAGATATTTCTCGAATATCGAGCTTGGGCTGGAGACCAAGGATTACACTTGATGAAGGAATTACATCGACTTTAAATTGGTTAGAAAGTGAAATAGAAAAAGGTGGAGTGCGGCTATGAAGAATAAGGTTGCATTTATTACCGGAATTACTGGGCAAGACGGTTCATATTTAGCTGAGCTTCTCTTGGAAAAAGGCTATGAAGTTCATGGATTAATTCGACGATCATCCACATTTAACACATCGAGAATTGACCACATCTATCAAGATCCTCACGAGAAGAATACTAAACTAATTCTTCATTACGGAGATCTCATTGATGGAGTGGGTTTAACTAATCTAATACGTGAAATCAAGCCGAGTGAAGTTTATAACTTAGGTGCGCAGTCCCACGTACAAGTCTCATTTACGATGCCGCAATACACCGGGCAAGTTGATGCCGTAGGAGCGGTTGGCTTGCTAGAAGCAATTCGCTCTTCAGGGGTAGATACTAGGTACTACCAGGCAAGCACTTCCGAATTATTTGGCTCAACTCCTCCGCCACAAAATGAAGAAAGCATTTTCAAACCAAGAAGTCCATATGCTTCAGCCAAATTGATGGCTTACTGGAGCACTGTGAATTATCGAGAAGCGTATGGGTTGCATGCCTCTAATGGCATTTTGTTCAACCATGAATCTCCGCGTCGAGGCGAAACTTTTGTCACTCGAAAAGTTACAAGAGCCGTTGCTCAAATTGCTAATGGATCAACTCAAAAGCTCTATCTAGGTAATTTGGATGCAGTGCGCGATTGGGGTTATGCAAAGGAATATGTCGAATCGATGTGGTTGATGTTGCAGCAAGATCTCCCTTCGGACTATGTAGTTGCAACTGGTATCGGCGCAACTGTCAAGGATTTTGTAGAAAATGCGTTTTCGCAGGTTGGATTAAATTGGGAAGACCATGTCATTATTGACAAGAAGTACATGCGACCAACAGAAGTTGATTCCTTGATTGGCGATCCATCAAAAGCTCGAACGGTTCTTGGTTGGGAAGCAAAAACGACTTGGCGCGATCTTGCGAAGTTAATGCTCGATTATGACCTTTCAATTAATTGAGCCCTGGTGTGAGCGTGAAAGTTAGCGTCAAATGAAGGAAATAGATGTAATTCTTCCCTTTCATGCAGAGAATTCCGAACTCTATACTGCGGTCGATTCGGTGAACCGAAGTCGAGAAGTGAATATTAGATTGATTCTAATTGACGATAGGCAAAATCCTAAGCCGTTATCTAATAAACCAGAAAACTCAATAGTCATTAATTCTTTTGGCGTTGGTTACGCAGGAGCCTTAAACATTGGAAAGGAATACATCAATTCTCCATACACAGCAATTATGAACTCTGACGATTTAGTTCATCCCAAGAGATTTATCGTTCAAATACAACAACTTATGGAGCAGAATTCACAACTATGTGCGTGTGGAATTCAAAAATTTAAGGACAAGCGATTAGTTGCTTCTCGTTTTGGGAACTTGAGTTTGACTGGCAATCTAGATAGAAGAGTCTTGTTACTAGGAGCTTATGGGGTAGATGCGACCTGGTGTGGCCAGTCAGATTGGTGGGTCAAAAATGTGACGTTTGTAAATCAGCGAATGTCTGATTGGGCTACCGGAATGAAAATTTCTCAAGAATTTGATATCTACTTCTACCCTGAGCAACTTTATTTTTATCGCCAACACCCAAATCAAACTACTGCAAATTCGACCTTTTCATCGCGTGGCCTAGAGGAAATTATGAATAACTGGCTAGCACTGGCCCGCCAATCACAAATGCACGAACTATCCCTTCGTGAAGTTGCTTGGGTAGCAGCACCACGAGGAAGAACGCCTCTAGACAAAATATCAATAAAGAGAATTGTTGGCTGGTTAAACCAATTTGATCACGCCACGAATGGATATTATTCGGATTTAATCTCTCGAAGATACTTACTCCTACTTTCTAGCCACCCATGGAATAAGTACACATTTAAGGAACTATTCTATTCTGCTTCTGCGGCCAATTCTTTGGCGACTGAGAATTTCTTAAACTTTACAACTCTAAGAAATCGACAAGTGAATGAATGAATCTCGCGGCCTTGAAATTGTTATGGTATCTATGAACAATCTACAGGATTTTAGAATTTCAATTGAAAGTATTAAAGAGTTACTAGCAAGGCAATGTAGAGTCATAGTTGTCGATTCATCTAGTACGACAGAAATATTGGAAGAATCAAGCAAATTAATTGATTTAGGAAATGACATTTACTACAAATGGGAAGCTCCTCAAGGTATTTACCATGCAATGAATACTGGTGTGAGTTTGTGCAAAGCCGATACTTTGGTTTGGTTCTTAAATCCAGGTGATATGGTCACTGATTCTTCTTTGATCTTGGAGCTGATTGAGTTAATAACTCAAAGTGACTCTAAATGGGGATATGGATTATCAAGCTATGACAATGATGCCCAATTCCCACCTAGGCTATTTCCAAAAATCACGGAGAACACCGTTGAATCATTATTCAACGGTGAACTGCAGATTTCCCATCAGTCTATGTTGGTACATAAAGAAGTCTTAGTTAATTCAGGGGAATTTAACACCAAGTTTAGAATTGCTGCTGATCTAGATTTTCAATTTAAAATATTGAAATGCTGCTCACCCGCTATTTTGCCCAAGCACTTGATAGTTGTAGATAGTAGTGGTGTATCGCATGAACAACAAATTCGAACCCTTTTTGAATCATTTGTGATCAGATGGCGGAGGCCTGAGTTTTCTGTGCTTGAGAAGATTTCTTGGCTAATGCGTTTTGTTCTACGACGTGTTATATCGAGTAAGTACCTTAAGGCCCGTCATGCAAAGTAACTTCAGATTCTTGTTTTTCTGGTCAAAATTTGATCCAGAGAATAATTACTTTATTCACACTTTTCATAATTTCTTAAGTGAGTCAAAGTTGGATTTGGAATTTGATCTAAGCCAATTAGAAATTGAATTCCATTCTGTTTTTGGATGGCCGCGCAGACTAAATCCCGTGAAAAGATTATTACGTTTGTGGCTGGTCAAATTTAAGAGAGCTCTCCTAGGAAAGAAAACCATTCTGATTTGGTATTCGGGTGAACTTGGAAGGCCGCCCAAGGGATATGACTTGACACTCTCATATTCGCCAACCTTTGGAAATAATGTTTATCTACCATTATGGGCAATATACGCAACCCATGAGATTTTTCAGAGAAAATACGATCGAGAACTTATCTTGAGTTGGGAAGAAATTCTGAGTTCTCGCGAATTGCGTAGTTTTAAGAATAATCGCATAGCTTGTACCTTCATATCAAACCCCACAAAAGAGAGATTAAGGTATGCGCAAGCGCTTGAGCGTTTAGGTATCTTAGACATTTATGGAGTGGCGGTTGGGAAACCTATCGAGAGTAAATTGAGTGTTTCGAAAGACTATATATTCCAGTTGTGCCTTGAGAACCAAGATGAGGATAATTATGTGACCGAGAAACCCTTTGAAGCCTGGATGTGTGGAAATATCCCTATTTACAAGAAAAATGGAACTCTGACTGCCTTAAACACAAGTGCTTTTGTGAACATTACAGATTATGACCCAAGAGATTTAGGGCGACAGTTAATGTTGCTAATTCGGGATCAGGAACAACTCAATAGAATTTATATGGAGCCTATCTTGTCTGCCCCCTTCGATTTTAAGGAAATCAAAGAGCGATTTCTTCGAATAGCAGAAAGAAAATTGAGGATTGAAAAGTAATGGATTTCAATAGTTTTTGGAAGAGACTGAGGGCACCTAATTGACTAGCATTTCTTTTTTCATTATTTCAGTGAAAGACTCTCGAAACTTCGACAAGCTCGTAGAGACCTTGGTTCAGAATTTTGGAGTATCTCCAACAAAATCATGGGGCGTCACTCCGGGTGACCTGCCCTGTTCCGGTGTCGCGCCACACTTACATAAAGGAAGATATCGACCTCTCTCATGTCATGAAGTAGCTGCGGCTCTCTCGCATTCCCGCGCTAGGGAATTGGCTTTAGCTGAGGGAAATGAGTGGAACATCTTTCTTGAGGATGATTCCGAATTGATCCAGGACAATAACTCAGACTTAATCGCAAGTCTCATGAAGTTACCAACAGACCTTCCATTCTTCGTGCACTTGTTTCCTGAGCAGAACGGGATAATGACAACGTCTAGTTATCCTGGCCTGAATTCAATTTGGAAGATTCCTGACTACGCTAATGCATATGTGCTAAATAATGAAGCACTAAAGTTTTTGCTGAAGAAAACCGATCGCGCACATTTGTATTTGGCCGATTGGCCGAAATTTCCTTCTAGAATCAAGAAAATGGCAACATCGAGAAGTATTTTTCGCCATCCATTTCAAAGCATTGATTCCTCCCTAATAAGCGATGAGCGTACGCGGATCCAGGCAAGTTCAAGGGCGTTTAAATACACGTATCGACTAAAACAGGCTATCTTCAAATTATCTAGAATTCCATTCGATAAGTTTGGATCTGAAAAGATTGCAAATGAAAGTTTGAGGTCAGTGACATGGTGGTGAGCAAGCAAAAGAATATCTTTGTAACTTTTGGTGCTGGCCGTAGCGGATGGATTGGTGCAGCAAAAAGAATCACTTTGGAAGCAGAGAAGACAGGATTGTTTGAATTTTGCTTTAATCTAGATGAGCAGTGGCTTCAAACCTGGGATTCTGAAATTTACCAAGTTGGCTTTAATCTTCGCCAGAACTACCCTCCACGAGGTTTTGGGTATTGGACTTGGAAACCATCAGTTTTAATGTGGGCGCATCTGAATTTTCCTTCTCACCAAATCATATATGTCGACTCGGGATCTGAATTTCAATTTGAAGAAGAGAAACTTCAATCGCTCAGAGATCTGCTTGCTCATGTTAACCAAGTCGGTGGGACTGCTTTTTCATTACCCGAACACCCTGAAAGAAATTGGACCAAGAAAGATGTGTTTAGTAAGCTGAAAGTGAGTGACAATCACTTGAATTCACCGCAAATACAAAGTGGATTCGTAGCTCTGAACAGTGACTCTAAACGAAAAGAACTAATTAGTTGTTGGCGAGAGTTTGCATTGCTTGAAGATGGTTTTTATTTTAGTGATGAATCAAGAGTGAAAGGTGATAATGGGTTCATCGAACACAGACATGATCAGTCTATTCTAAGTTGCCTATGGAAATCACTCAATTTTCCATCAATTGAGGATCCAAGCGAGCCTACTCTTTTCTCTAATTTTGGAATAATTGCACATCGTAATAATTCAAGATTAAGAATGAATTCTAACTGGGTGTTGCGGAAGTTCATAAAATACTCATACCTAATTCGAGATAAGGTATTCTCCTTTGGTAAATACTTTTGAGTTAGAGACTTTTTAATACATCATAAGAGTCAGAGTATTTCACCAGAAGATATTCAAGCTCTAGTTTTGAAGCTAGATATGAGTAACAAGGGTTATAGAAGTCATCAGGCATTAATTCAAAAACTTTGGTCCCCGGATTGGCCCAGGCAAGATTAGCAAGTCCTGCACCATGCGGACCTACAATCACTTTCGCGTTTTGAAAGTACGAGACTTGCGTACGAAAATCTAAGTCTTCCAAAAAGAGGATTTCAAATCCTTCTTTCATTAAGGTTTCTTCATAGTGGCTTTCATTTGGTAAGGAACGGGAAGATCTCTTTCTTGAAATATATATGTAGCCATTTGGGTTCAAGCTCAAATCCTCTTCCTTTAGAATACTCTTTCTCAGGAGTGCCAGTAATTCATTTGTTGGATAGCCAGATATGTGTCTTTGCTTTGGTATCAAAATCTGTTGTGGCTTAATCCATGTCTCTACTTCATGTGAAATGATTCCTAGGTATTCGTTCACATCGGTCTGATACTTCTTTAATCCACCGCAATTTACAAAATTGACTGATTTGTTTATATCTTGATTACTTACACAAAGAGTAAACGGTAGTTCATCAAATAACCAGTGATAATAATTCTTCGATACTGGAATCACGCATTGAATACCTGTCAAAGTCTGGAAATCTTTCATCTTTTTTGGAATAAAACCATGTTCATTTGAAGCAAAGACAGCGCTCCATGTACTAGATTCTTTGACCAATAACTTTGTGTTATTTTGATTGACATAGAATGCATGGCCAGTTGGAACATTTACAATCAGATTTTGCGCGCATTGGAAATAAGGTAAGTAATTGGAGTAATTATCCAAATTCTTTGTTATGCGTGGGTCTAGAATACTTATCTCCTCTAAAGATATCCCCAAAAGCCAGAGTGCCCTCGAGCGAAAATAAGTCAGGGAGTGTTGTGGCAGGCGTGAAAGTAACTGATTAAAAAACATCACGGTTACTCTCTTCAGAATCTGCATTTTTACTCCAAAATCGAAACAATTAGATGTGAAGACTGTATCATTTGATCGTGGGCACCAGTCAAAGTATTGCAATTACATCCGCTGATCCTTCTTTAACTTATCTAAGCTACCTACCTTTGGCTTCCAAGTCCTTTAGCATAAAGAATGATTCCGATTTCCATTTAGTGTTGAACCTGCCAAAATACTTCTCACATACATTGGTTGATTTTTGTGGCTATTGGTCCACAGTAAAAGTCCTAGCTTTGACACCAGGGATTGATATAAGAGTTCAATCAAAAATCTCTCGTATGTGGACAGCAACCCATGAAGAATATCGTGATAAATTCGTTACTCTCTGCGACCTTGACATGGTGCAATTGGATGACGCTCGCAAGAAAGTTATCAATCGAGTGCAGGACAATTCCTTAATTCAGTGGGGTTTTGATCATCCCTCCTATAGCGTCTCACCAGATATAGGAAAGTGGCCCATGGATGGAACGAGTGCGAAGGGAAATGTTTTCAACCAGATTGTGAATCCAGAAGGCATCTCGCTAGCACAGGCACTTCAAAACTGGCGAAGTGACAATCGTTTTGAGGTCAGATCAAACCCTTTTAATTCATTTACAGTTTTCAGCGATGAGTCATTATTAAGGGATCTCCTAAACAGCATGAGTATCCCACCCAGAGTCGAGAAAATTTCTCGTTTGAGAATTGAACATAAAATGCTCTCGGGGCGATTGGATAAAGCAGATAGGCAACCTTTTTTTGCAAAGCGTTTTATAGCGCGAAGAGAAATTCATGAATTCCATGGGCCAAGACCTTTCAATCACAAGAGTAGAGTTGGAAAAGAAATTCTCAATCGCCTTGAAATTCAAGGGAAAGAGTACGAGAATTTCATAGAAGATTTGAAAAACATTTTACGCGTTGAGTTAGGTTGAACTAACCGTATGCCTACCACTTTAATCTGCACCTCAGCGCCCATTGGGCTAGGTAATATGGGAATATCACTCGCATCGAATGTAGATTCGATTGATCAAATTGTTTTGATAGATTATCCAGAGTACACACCTGAAACTAGATTATTGTTTCCTAAATCTAAGGTTTGCCTTCGAAGCGGACTTCAGAACCTCAATATGGTGCGAGCTTTTCTCGAAAATGAAATTATTGATTCGAAGCGTAAATTTCTCTTTCTCGAAACTTCATGGGGGCTATCCGCTCTTTTGCCTAAAGAACGTACATATATTTTTCCAATGTGGGAACAGCCAAGCGCTATGTTGGAATCAAAGTTCTGTTCAAACATTATAAGTACAACCAATCATGGTCACCGATTACTCAGTTCATTAAACATTTTTAGTCGAAAAGTTGATTTTCCAATCAACGTTTCTCAGAAATTTCAACCGGTCGATAGAGTGAAGAATATCCTTCACAATGCAGGATCCTTTGGTGGGAACTTTAGGAAAGGAACACCGGAGGCTATTGAAATTTTTCAGAAGTCAGAGCTTCATTCTTCAGGAGTGAATCTATTTATAAGCGCCCTTCGGCAACCGGATGACGAGTTACTTAGATTGGTCGAGAAAGCCCCGCAAGGCATTGAATTCAGAGTTGGAGTCAAAGAAACTTGGGCAGAACTTTACGAAAACATTGATCTTTTGCTTTATCCCTCTCGACTAGAAGGTCATGCGTTACCAGTCTTAGAAGCACACTCCTTTGGGATTCCTGCACTCTGTACCAACGTATCCCCCATTAATGAATATGAATCAGATGCAGACTATTTACTACCAATAAGTGAGCGAACAGGCAACTCTGTCAAAGTCAACGTAACTGCATCGGTGGGCGTATTACAAGAGGTATGTAGTGAGTCTCAAATTCAAAAATCGCTTATGTTACGAAAATCTGTCGAACAAAATTATTCTTGGTTGGTCATGAGAGAAGTTTACGAATCACTTTTTTCATGAGTTCTTATCCTAAATTTGACTTTTTCTACTATATGGTCGATATCTGAATTAGAAAGATGTGCGAACGTGGGGAGATTAACCCCTGACATCGAAATCTTAAGTGAATCTTTGAAATTACTCTCGTCTGTCCGAAGAAATCTTCCAGAAAGTGAATGTGCGGCAAAAAAAGGTCTTGTTTCTACTCCATCTTCATTTAGTGAACTCATAAACTTATCTCTATCAATTTCTTGATTTAGTAAAAACGAGTAGAGCCATGGGCTATAACTTTCCCTTGGTTTCTCAAAGAGGATCGTAAGACCTGGAACACCTAAAAATGCCTTATTATACTTTTCAAAAATCAAATATCTTTTTAGCAAAAGATCCTCTAAATTGGAAATTTGACCAAACAAAACCGCAGCTTGGAGATTTGTTAGTCGATAGTTATATCCCGTCTCGTCAAATACAAACTTCTTGCCCTTTATAACGCCCTGATTCTTCAGGGTTCTTACACGCTCCATAATTGCTTGATCGTTGGAAGCAACAGCACCTCCCTCACCTGAAGTCACAACTTTATTTCCATAAAAAGAAAAAGTCTTTAGATGAAATTCACCCCATATATTGCTAAGAAATGGGGCTTCCGCACAATCTTCAATTACAAACAAATTGTGCTTGCTTGCGAATTCCAGTAGCTCTCTCATATCACCAATTAATCCGTAATTATGCACGGCGATAATCGCTTTTGTGTTTTTTGTAATTAGCATTCTCGCATGATTGAGGTTCATCGAGAAATCCGATGGATTTACATCCACCAAAATTGGTGTTGCATTTACGTACAGAACACTATTTGGTACCGCTACAAAAGACAGGTTTGGAACCAAAACTTCGTCCTTTGAAGTAATCCCTAATGCCAACAACGCAAGGTGAAGTGCTACAGTTCCGTTTGATGTCAATGCCACTGATTTTGCGTGTAAAAGTTCACATAATTTCTCTTCGGCACGATCAACAAACTTTCCGCTTGAAGAAATCCATCCTGAATCAAATGCTTCAATCAAAAAATCCCTCTCGTCTTCGCCTAACGTTGGCTCAGAGACAGGATAGAAATTCCTAATTTGGTTATCTTCATGTTTCATTTGATTTTGCATCCTTACTTCGACTTTTGAAAATCAAGTTGTAATCTGGTCGAAACCTATTATTTGGGCTATCTACATCTAACCGGCTCTCGCGCCGGAATAATTGTTCTCCGTGAAGTAGTTTCTTTGAAATGAAAGATATCTCGATAACATCGGGAAACCCATTAATTAGATCACGATGATTATTTGGGTGCAGATGGTTTACAACGAACTTAGCTTGAATTTTCTTCATACAAGAAATAAATTCTTCTTTTCTAACTGACAAGTCATGAAATTCAATTGTCATACCTATCAGGTAACACTCAGATTGTATAATCTGTTCAATGATTTCATACTCAGAACCTTCGATATCTATTTTTAAATACACGATTTCGGAAACTTCAAAGGCTGAAAGGATATGGTTGAGGCTTATTTCGTTCTTATTTCCCGGAACTCTAACAATCGCGGCATTCTTGTAAGTTATTCTACGAGCATATATCAAAAGCATTTTGGCAAAATCTAAACTAGGTTGGAACCATGAAAACTGTCTGGGTGACACAATTTTTCCATTGGCTAAACTTCCAAAAAAGAATCTGGGAAACTTTATCCAAGGTCTTACCCACCTCCTTATATTTGCTACATCATCATAAATAATGCAGTTGATACTCGGGTAATTACGAATTGCACATATTTCGAAACTGGAGTCCCATCCATAGCCTATAGATACTAACTTGGTGGTCTTTGAGAAAAGTTCTTGCGATACAACGTACCCCCCGTCAAATGTATTTCCGATTCTAAGCAAATTCGTATCAACAATTGGCTGTAAGAATTGGTAATCATCTGGTACTTCAACGTCGGATATGGAGATCATTCTGAAAGTATAGTTAAAGTAAGTTTCTAATCAAGTGTGCCCTGTCATCGGTGGCGAGGATAAAGCCAGATTTTCGAGTCCGAGATAGACTTACACAAGATTTAAACAATTGATATTCGCTCT
>Ga0114967_10003207_pt1 | contig 13472 bp, 15 predicted proteins | sample M_130628_MF_Meta_FD_92639 | JGI IMG/M metagenome (GOLD analysis project Ga0114967, IMG submission 92639) | Freshwater microbial communities from Lake Montjoie, Canada to study carbon cycling - M_130628_MF_MetaG | ecosystem: Environmental > Aquatic > Freshwater > Lake | place: Lake Montjoie... | reverse complement strand
TTCTACTATACCCTTAAATGATGACCTTAATCCTGACCTTAATCCTTCCTCATATGTATCCCCATCACAATTCGAACCACTATACCCCCGCACACACATATACTCCCCATCCCCATATTTCGACTTTTATACAAACATATCATCGATTAATTTTTTATATTTCTTTTGTAATTCTAAATTGGAAGGTAAATATCTATCAATCGCCTTTCTATTTCTTATTATATAATCTTCTTTGTTTTTATCATGATTTAAAATAGCATCGTTCAATAAATTTGCCCCCGTTTCAAAATCAAATCCTTCATAATAATATCCAACATCTTTACATAAATTACCATTATGTATTACAGGCCAACCCATCCATGCCAATTCTAACCATAAATAATTCAAATTATTCTCTATTTGATGTGATACAACAAAATCTGCATTCATTTTCATAAATTGTAATGTATTAAATCTGCTTTCTACTGTAACTTTACCACTTTTCGCTATGTCTAAATTTAATACTATTTGATTTAATTTATTCATATTAAAATTAGTGTTATCTTTATCAGTTGTATTATTTAAAAATACTTTTTCTATATTTCTATTTGTTCTATTACATTTTTCACATATTAATAGAGAAGATAAACACCATTTCATAATGCTTAGATTCGGTTCAAAAATTGCAACTTTGGTACCCTTTTTTTTATATAACAATTCATTTTCATCTTTTAAATTATTAATTAAAACAGAAAACGTAACTGATTTCGTCGACCAAATAAATGGAACTTCGATTGTTTTTGAATTATATAATAGCTCAAAATAATACTTATTTGTATTAACCATTTGTGGTATTAACCATACTTCGTCATATTTATAATTGTTATAATCTAAATTTCTATCTTTATTATTATTATACAATATGGTTTCTGTGTCTATTATATATTGATTACCTACATTATAATATACACATTTTGTGCCCATATTTTTCAATATATTAATAATCGAATTATCTATATCAAAACCAAATATAAATACAATATCAAAATCATAAGTTAACATATTTTTATATTTAACAATATCCAAATTGTTATAATTAATTGCTTTTATAACAGATTCATCACACGTTTTCAAAACAATATCATCTACAATCATATTAACATCATATCCAATATTTGATAAAACTTCTGTAAAATAAAACGCATTTTGGAATGCACCATTCGAAAATAATTCTAATAATTGTGGTTTAAAACAACATGTAACACCAATTTTTTTAGCAGAAGTCTTTTTAGAAATATTTTTTGATGGAATAATTTTATTTTTATGATAATGAGTTAATAAAACATCATTATTTAATTTATAAATAGAAATATTAATAAATCTATATTCTTGAAATATAGCTACATAATCTTTTAAATCAGGATTATAATAAATATAAAATTCGATAATGCTTTTTAATTGTTTACAAAAAATGAAATAATCATCATGAGTATTATTATAGTTTTCGTAAATATGTTTTAATGCCTGATAAATAATTGGGTGTTTTGGAATTGCTCCTATAAATCCATTAAACATAGAATTATTATTATTCATAGATGACGTGCATGTAAAAAATTGTAATTTATTTACAATTAAATTGATATCTATATTAAGCATTGTATCACAGTCCATATAAACACCACCATATAAATATAAATAGTAATATCTGAAAAAATCTGACTTATGTTGAGGTTGTTTTATTAAATTGAAGATTTCTATAGAATTATTAAATTCCTCTATTGGATTTTCTTTCATAAATTGAATAATTTCATCGTCGATAAAATGTTTATATTCCCAATCTGGACTTTTTTCTTTTATCATATCTATAACATATTTAGGATGTTTATGCCAATTTGTTTGCACAATAACTTTTGGTATTTCCATATCAATATAATTAAAATATTGAATTCTTTAAATTCATTTTAATTCATTTTAATATTATCCAAATTCATTTCTTTCAAAATAGGATGTGCTTCCCAAAAATAACGACAGAATGCCCATTGAAATTTCCATTTTATCGGATAATATTCAGCATATTTCGTACGAAGGATTTCGCAATATTTTATAGGCAATAGATTCAAATATTGATACGGCAACACATAAGCCAATTGTTGATAAGAACTATATGGCACTGTATTATTAGCAGGTATAAATTCCCGTATTTCCGTGGTTCTCAAATATCGCAATAAATCAGATAACAGAGGGGGGTAGGAATAATGATATTTCCATCTCCAATTTGGACATCCACTCGTATAATATTTAAAGGTCCATTCTAATCCTTCGATATAATTTTTACAAATATCATCTATATGACAAGGGTTATCAAATAGAATATGATAATAGCGGTTTTCCCATTTAGAAATAGCGGGGTCGATATATTTCTCTTGTTCTCGATATATAACAGGAATATTTTGTATGATATTCGCTTTATCTTCTTCGGTTGCTTCTGCCCAATAACGTTTATCCCATTTTTTTCGTTCGTTCAATTCTTGAATAATATAATTACGTTCGTTTTTCGCAATGTCAGATAGGAATATTTTGACATTATCCCATACGATTTCGTTTTTATCTATTAGTGAAAAAGCCGGATTTTCGAGAACCTTGGATTTATAAGTATCCAATAGAATCTGTATTCCATGGGTTCTTATATTAAGCGCAGGGAAATGTGGTAAGAAATCATTACCTAAAAAAAAACAAAGGAAAATATAGTCATATACATTGGTTTTACTTCGGTCAAGGTCGATAGTTAGGTCCATTTCTTCAAACATATATGTCGAGAACTCGTGAATATCCAAAAACAATATTTTATCACTAGGCACTGGAATATCGCGAATACTTTTTATGAATTCGGGTGCCTCTCGGAAAATATGTATATTTTTACAAAACATTTTATGAAAAATAGAAAGCATAATAAGGTCACTATCTAATCCATATACGGCGACTTCGTCGCTTGGTTGCGGGTTCTCACGTAAATATTGGAATAATTTATGTTCGCCTTCCCCTGCTTCGTCCGTGCATGATACCATCATTTTCTTTACACCATATTGCGCTTGCTTATTACGAAATTCGTGAATAACAGCAGTAGATAATTTCTTCGAAAACAAGGTACCGGGTGTAATTGCCACAGTATTCCATAATTTAGAACCACCCTCTATTTGACTAGTAAAAAGAGATTTATATCTACGTGTTCTCTGTTGAGACATTTTAGCAAGAGGTGCTACACCATCGAACGCAATATAAATAAGATTTGTCGGTTGAATATATGCGATATGTTTTTTGATACCATCTATCACTTTTCTAATAAGAATTTCTTCTATTTGTTCTCTTCTGGGTGGTTTTGTTTTAGTGGTATTAAATTCCTTTTCCAAGGCATAATATGAATCATATACAATAGAATTACAATCCATAAGGAGGGTCTGGAATCTCGAACATTGACGAATACTTCGTATAATATTAGAATGATTTTTAATAATATACGAGAAATAGCTAGGAATGCCCATTTTATATATTAATTCTTTTATCAAATAATGTTTATATAGTTTATATCAAATAAACATGGAATTAAATATTATTAATCTATTATATCTATTTTTTCGTTTAGCGCCATTTATAATTGTATCTTTTTTTACAATGTCTTCTATTATAAATCAAGATATAAAGGGTGTCATATATATCATTGGTTTAATTACCACATGTTTTCTCGCGATTGTTATTGGAAATGTAATGCCGGAATTTGGAGACCTCGATATAGAAAAAGATTTGAAAAATCCCGTATGTAATTTGATTGCACTCGGGGATAATGTCACGTTCTCGAAACTTCCATTAGGACAGACCATACTAATGTTTACCTTTTTCTATTTCGTATATGTCATTGCGATTCATAATTTGGCCATGACGAATATTCCTACACTCATATTTTTCCCTTTATTAATAATCGCGGACATATATTGGAATATGAATAATAATTGCTATAATCCCTTTTCTATTTTGACGGCATTTATTATTGGTGGTGGGTGTGGTGTCGGATGGTCGGCGATTATAGATAGTTTCGGACAACCCTCTATGATGTATTTTAATGTAGGAAGTAATGCGAATGTATGTTCTAGACCATCGAAACAATTATTCAAGTGTTCATTTGGGTCAAAATCTAAAGAACCAAATTAAGCTAAACAAGCTAACTAAGTATCTATATAAACTGGTGTGGCTAAAATATAACTAACTACTAAGACTGTATAATAATAAACCACATGGTAGAATCAAGCATCAAAAGCCCCTACATTTTTCTGGAACCATTCTTTCAACATTTTCACAATAAAGGATTTTTGAAAATCCGATGCCATTAATTTGAGACTACGATTTCTATCTGAAAAATGTGGCATAAAATTTTCGACAATATTCTTTGTAATTGCCCTTGAATATTTCAATTCGCAATCTTCATATGAGAAAAAAGGATACCCCTTTTTTTTATTAACCTCATTATGAAAAGTAAAAAGCATTATTTTCAGCTTCTCTTTTGTATCAATTGTTTTCATATTTATTCCATCTAAATATGTTTTAGCATGTTCAGAGCATGTAGGACATGGTAAATTCGTGCATATAGCATATATGATACGAAACAATTCATCTTTAAATTGAGGAAATATATCATCCTTTACCTTATATGATAATGTATGAAGTAGGAACCAAACGGGTTCTCCCCATTTCATGCCTTTCGGTTCTTCTATCGGAGGCTGTGTAGGTTCAATTGGCACACGCACAGGCGGTTTATAATACAATGCCATCATACCATTATATCCTACAGGTCTAGGGTTTTGATTAGATGCTACCGAATAAGGTATATTTACTCGATTAGAATATAAAAGTGTATTCATATAAATAAAATATAGATATAATTTATATGAATAAAATCGAAACAACAGAAGAAGAAAAATTAGAAACAAAAGAACAGTTGATTCATACAATAAAAGAATGGGTAAAAATCGATAACGAAATGCTCGTTTTACAAAAAGAATTGAAAAAAAGAAAGACAGATAAAACTAAACTATCATCGAAATTAATTGATATTATGAAATCAAATCAAATAGACGAATTCGATATAAAAGACGGTCAAATACAATATAAAAACCGCAAAATAAAAAAACCAATCACAAAGAAGATTTTATTAGATACATTGACAAAATATTATGAAGGCGATTTTATGAAAGCGAATGAACTCAATAGTTTTATCATGGACCATAGAGAAGAAGTGATTAAAGAATCGATTACGAGGAAAATCATTGAATAAGTTCATACCAAGAAATTTTCTATATGAAAACTACCGTCTTCTTTTTTTATACATTTCGCAATAATTTGCGGATTTTCTTTATTTGATAGAATATCTTCTGTCCTATAGATGTTTTTATTTTGGTCTAAATAATAAGCAATGCCGTTAATATCTTGTACGACAACTTCTATTTTATGCATATTTTGCGTGGTCAAATCGATTTGTATAGAACCATTGGGAATACCCTTGGTATGTGTCCCGCAATATTCATATCCGTCTTTTCTTTTACGCGTGCATTGTTCTCCGTTTGCACGTTTGGCATTACAACGATGCATGCAAGGTATGGAATTTTTCACACGTTTTTTATTATGAAAATCCTCTTTTTTGAATTCGAGTTTTTCGTATTCGTTGATACATTCGAGGATATCATTCACTTTATCCTTTTCGTGAAATTCTAATTCTCGGATTTTATCTTTCATAGAGTCTTTAAATAGGATTAAATAATTATGTATTTGTTCATTAATGCGCTTATCCATTTTATATTATTAATTATTATATATAAAGTATTTAAATCAATTTTTATATGTTTTGGAAATTAGATAGTGTTTTGTATCTTCCAATCTTCCGGTATATTTTTAGTGCCGCCATCATATTCGACGGCATATCTATTTTGTAGCATCCATTGGCTAATATTAATTTGGTCGAAATAAACATTCGCAAGGACACGGCCATATTTATCCATACCAACATCTTTCAAATAGACTACTTTACCTAATATTAGGTCAGATAACGCCTTCTGTGATTTCTTTGCCAATTCTTTTTCAATCGAATATTTACTTTTTATTTCCGGCGAATCAATACCACGGAGTCTTACAGAAAACCGATATATAGGCGAATCGCTGACATGTGAGATTTTCGATGCGATAGTAATCGTATCTCCGTCATATACTTTTATGACCTTCCCTTTATCAATTGGATGAACATAAGGGATAGTATCTTCATATTTCACATTTACCAAATAGGATTCGTCGTTATAATCAGTCAAAACTGTATTATTATGTATACTAATACCCAGAGGGTCTTCTTTATTGCGAATAGCCTTTTTAGAATAGCAACAGAACATGGTTTTTCTATATGATAATAAATTGTCATATAGAATCAATTTTATTAGTGTGTCCCCTATTTTTGATTTTCACTCATCATGAGTATATATATTGACAATTCATGCCTTTTCATGTCATATGGTTCTTTAATTTTCATCTTCCGGTTCAGTGTCAGGAACATGATTCTTACACCTTTACACATTTACACATTTAAACCCTTGAAGAATAGATACGAAGTGGAATGGGACATTTCACTTCGTATCTATTCTTCAAGGGTCAGATACCAGTAATGATTTAAATACGCCCCGAAGGGGCGTCCCAGAAGTGAAATCTTCACTGGTATAAATCCTCTATCTTTTGTTCGTTTGTGGTTCCATCAGGAAAAGCAGTTGTTGTATCGTTCCACATTTCCAGTTTATTGATACTTGTCATCCCAACGCATTAAACTTCGTGCGGAACATTTGAATATTTTACAAACTTCTTCTTGTGATGTGTCTTCTGTTAAATAATAATCAACCGCAGATAATTTATAATCTTCGCTTTTATGATTAGGCATTACTTATATAATAATATAAATAAATTAAACAGTAATTATATCATCATATTCCACTTCTACTATATCTTCTGTCACTCCCAACATTCTACATATTTTTATTGCTTTGTTGAATGAATTACTTTCTCTATCACGATAATAAATAACCGGTTTTAAACGAATTCTTCTTATATAAGAAACAAGTTTTTGATAATAACCAGATTGACTTCTCATTTTTTCTTGGCTATCGATTAACCCATTAATAATATGTACTATTGTAAACGGTTCGCAATCACAACCTGATTCGATACGGTTGTCTGAGGCAGTGCATACCTTTTCGTTTAAATGTGCCATAATTTTTTTTTCGCCAATAATCATCGTTAATACAGTACTCATTAAATTAGAAGTAGTTAAATTGACTCCTGTATCTGCAATTTTAAATGTCCCTGAATGCACATATGTTTGGTCTCGTTCTGGGAACACATAATCTCCTAATGGTTCTATTATTGGTTCAAATACAGCAATAATATCTTTATGGGGTGTATAAGTATTTAGGACCTTAGATACATATACATCTTCATCATCAACATTATAATACCTGAGTGGTCTATTTGTAAAACCTTCTTCCTCTAAATCATCATTCTCTAAATCAACAATATCTGAATCATCCATTCTTAAACCAAATTTACTACCTAAATCAACCCATTCTTTATATCTTTCTTTACTTATTAATTCATCAATTATTTCTTTCCTTCCCCCACCAATCATTTTATTATTTTTTATTGTTTTATTTTTTTTATTATATTCTTCTTGCGATATCCTTTTTTTTTCGCCATTTTTTTTTAATTTGTAAAAATAACCTTTTTTAGTTTTTAAGTATTTAACCATTATATATATATATAATGGGCGTTTGAAATATTACACCTTTTCTCATTTAAAACGCCCATTTTAAAGGCAAAAAATTTTTATTTTTCATATCCAAGAAATTACACCATACCTCACGTTGGTTATCTTTCACACTACTTATATCTAGATACTTTGCGTATAAATTTTAATCCATTAAAAACCATTTCTACTGCCCCGGAGGTCTGATATGTAATTGGTATAAAATACACAGATGGATATTTTTGTTTCAATGCATTTTGAAAATTCAAATGTGCCTAAATCTTGTTTATAAATAATAAATACTTTGTCATTGGATGATATATTCAAATTATCCAACACATAAAAAATGTAAAATCAATAGGCGTGCTTACGCAAACTCAACATTGATTGCGTATTCCTCCGGTTCATTCGTATAAAATGGGCGTTTTAAATGTGCAAAGGTGTAAAAAGTGTAAAATAACAAAAAACACACTAAAATATTCTATTTGACATTCTCATAAAAATTCTATTCTAAAACATTTTATACAAGGATTTGAAAACTTCTGCTGCATCGATACAAGCAACCCGTAAATTCTGTCGCACCATATTTTTATCCGTTTTCATCAAATATGCCAATCGAATAATACTATCTGTATTATGTGGATGTGTTTTCGAAAATCCACAGAAATTCAAGAGTTTCTCGTCTCCCGCATAATATTTATCATATAGAATAAATTCAAGGACTTTACCCAAAGTATAATCCTCGTTCTCTAATGTAATATCGAACGAATTTTCCATCGTAGTCTCACTGATTTTTATGGGGACCAAATCCGAATCAACGGACAAAATCAATGCATCCAGTTTTTGAATAAGTATTTTACACGCCGTTTTTATAATATCTTTATTTGACACTACACCCACAGTTTGTACGATAAAATCGAAACTGTTTTCTTTGAAAATCCTCTGTGCATCCAATAGATAATAATTCTTTTTATGGAATTCGATTTCTGCGTGTGTTAGTTCTTCCGATTGGAGTTTCGCTTCTTGTTTTTGCCATTCTGATTCTACGCGTTCTTCGTCAATGCTATTCCCATACGAACATTTAGATACGACACTATAAATCGAATTATCTGCCGCGGATTTTACCGAAAATTCAGCCGTCAATTGGATTTCTTCGCCTGGAATAGAATCTCCTATTTTAGGTCGGAGTCTAATAAAATCGCAATAATATTGGGTAAGTTCATTTTTGGGGAATATCCGAGATACTTCCGCTTCTGTCACATAGTTATTATTCGTTTTATTTTTAATACGGAAATCGCCGCTTGTCACATAGATAATATTTTCCGTATCATTCTTCGCTGTCAATTCGAGAACGTAGTTCTCGGGTAACTGTTCTAAATCGGTGGAATGCACAGGAATACATGCTAAACGATGTTTGACGATTTCATTATGTAGCCTGCCTGTATTGACCTGTATTTTGACTTTTTCTTCTTCTATGCCGATAGTGGGAATATCACGTAAAATAGTGCGTCTTAATGCATTTGCTAGAGAAAGGTCGATATTAGAAAGGGTGAAACGGTATACGTCGTGGTCTTCAGATATTTTCGAAATTGCTGGGTTCATAGTCAGATAGATATATTGTATTCATATTATTTTATTTCGGTATCAATTTTATTGCAATTATTAGAGTATGTATTATAGATAATGGCACAATCTTCGGTACATTTATCCAAATCCGACTGTATTTGATTACAATCAATCTTTCGATTAAAGGTGGGGTTGGGGTTGGGGGAAGGGGTCGTCGAAGACGACGATGAAAATACACTATCTGACACTTTATGCGCGATGCTAGAACCCATACCAAATCCAAAACCAGATAAAATAGAATCCTTCAAATTGCTCATCATAGAAGGGGTATTTGATTGTATTGTCGGTTGTTTTGGTGGTGGTGGCGTCGGTTTTAATAATGGAGTATTATCTTTATTTTTACGAGGCATATATAATATAATAAGTAACTTTTTATATTATAATTTATCTATGAATCTCTTCGTTTTGAAATTGTATTATAGAAAAATGATATTTTGCTTTATTTTATTTATTGGGCAAATGCATCCTTATCTATCTCGAATTTATTATAAGATTCATATGGAAAATCGCGGAGAACGGGTGCCCAATATTTTAAATCTGGATGGGCCTTAATATGTTCAGAAACGTCGAATGATCTACCGCAAGCCGAACCAAAGCGTCCTATAAAAGATAATTTTCTAGCCATTTTCGAATTTGTTATTTTCGCATCTATACATCCAAATGGATAGAAAGCAGGGCGATTTGTATGTTCGGGGTCTAATTCGGTATGTTTGCAAATACTCCTAGAATTCATATGGACCCTATTTTCATAGGGGTCATAATGGTCTGCGAGAACCAATTTTGCTACGTGAATATCGATTTTACCGTAATATTTTTCATTGAGAAGGTGAGAAAGTCGGATATTTCTTGCGCCAGTGGATTTTGTTATATCTGTAGATGCATTATCGGTGGTTTCTAATAATCGGATTTCTGGGTCTATTGCCGAATTCATACCATAATATACGCCGTTATGTGTTCTCTTGATGGAATGTGTTTCGTATCCCAATTCAAATAGCATGATTTCATTCGTATTTATATTACCCAATTGCCATGAACATGCGTAATCCCCTGCGTTATCATCCAGCATAATTTCTGTATATTGGTCGAGACTAGTGCCATATTGCATGGCTTTCCGGATTCTACAGAAAAAAGGATTGCCAAATTTGGGTTTATAATTAATTGCAGAAATAGTAGTTTCGCAGCCTACTATGCCCGTTGAACAAATAAACCAATCGGTTACACTAGCTACATATCCGGGACTAATTTGCATGACAAATGGATACCCAGTGGTAGGAATGACATATAGGACAATATTCGCCAAAGACGCAGTTGCGAAATCGGTATGAGTAGTATGTCCTATAATAATATCTCTGTGTTTTGTCGCATTACCGGTGGCGATAAATGCGCTGCATCTTTCATTATTCCCAGCCATTTTTTTATTTGATGGCGGTGCATTACCATCTTCGGTTGACCCTTTTTTAAACTCGCCGTATAAACTCATATAAGAATTCCATGCCACCAAAAATTCGACAGAAATTTTTATCCCACAATGTTTCGCCCCAGCAGATATTCCGCGAATCTCTTCATAAATCTCCTCGTTTTTTTTAATAATGGGGAGAATAATTCTATTGGACACTTTCAGATATTCTTTTATGGTTGTATGGAGAACTTCTTTGACTACAAATGGGAATATTTTGAGAACCCGTTTCAATTCGTCATATAGAAGATATCCATGGGCAAAGCCCCTCTCAAATGGGTCACCATAAACGTAAAGCGTTTTCCAGCCATTTTTTTCTTTTATAATAGTGCCACATATTCCGGTTTGTTTTTTCGTTTTACACCTCTTCTTTATTCGTATTTTTTTCGTTTTCATTCTGATTCTAATATATATTGCGAAATGTTCTCAATATATATTTATATTTATGATATAAGCATAATTCCTAGCAAAAGGAAAAAGGATATAAATGGGAGTAGAACCAATAACCATGAGAACCAAGAAGCACCAGCACGGCAAAAAAGATTCAAAATCCATGTCCAAAATAAAATATAAATGATTTTTATAACAAAAATCATAGAAACGCTACTTACATCACATTCATATGCACCTAAACAATATACACTGGTATTTCCAGCGTTCTGTATTCCCATAATAATAATTGCAATTATGGAAATTACTAAATAAAAATAAGCAGGAGTACATAAATTCAATAATCCAGCAGCCATTATAACATATACGCCTAAATTAAATACGGATTATTTGGTCCATACCCAGTATTTGCCGGTTGATTATATACAGCTGAATCGCCTAATTGTCCTTGACTGGTTGCAATGCTTGCTGAATTGTACGCACCCATTGTAGTTCCAAAAGATGATATAGGATTAGACATTTGGTTAAATATGCTATATGCTAAATTACCTCCTTTTTTTGTTTTTTTAGTCTTTCGTTTATTCTTGGATTTCTTGGATTTCTTGGATTTTTTCGCTTTCTTTGATTTTTTCTTACCACCACGTAATTGTGCAGGCATATAAGGTGTTGTATTGGTAATATATTTATAAGAAGCCAAATCATTATTATCATATGTATGGGCATTACCTCCTTTAATTGTTGAATTTATCATATAGTTATTCATTTTTTCATTCATGATTTCATTCGATGTATTATTACCACCTTTTTTATATCTACTGGCATTTGACCTATTTGAATTCTTCAAGTGTTTAATACGAGAACCTCCTGTAGATGACATATCTGCTAAATTACGCGCAGAAATTAAATTGCCGGTGATACCAGTGCTTTGGGGGTCATTTGTAGTTCCTATATTAGAATTGTATTGGTAATATGAATCGCTAGATATAGAATTCGACCCATAAGATGATGGATTTAAAAATCCGCTACCTCCAGTCATTTGTGGCGTTCCTATGACATGATTCGCATTACATCCACAATCGCCGCCTTTTATTTTTCGTGTTCTTGGCATTATATATTTATATGATAAAATTACAATAATCAAATAAAAAATATTTATTGATTATGTAATTGACGTGTGTAAGCATATTTGTTATTCAATATCGACGTGTGTAAGCATACTACGCCTACAACATACATTTGTTATACGTAAATCATCTAATACTTGACCCTCTGTCGTTTTCTCCACATTTTCTTTTGTCAAATAAATAATTTTATCTGGGTTTGTTCCTTTGGCTATTTTAATACGCCTACATTCATTTACGAAGAATCGATATTTATCCGCGAGAACCATATTGCAAGTAAAACAGCGAACAGGAATAATCATTCTAATATATAATTGTATCTTTTATTTTTATATGACATTCATAATCAATTTTATTGTCTTATAGTATTATAGGATGAAATATTTAAAACCCGTTATTATAATTATTATAATATGGAGTTTAGTCGTAGGTTTTGCTTACAATACACAAAAACTCGCACAAAAATCCATCGAAAATAAAATGGGTATAGAAGGATTCACATCAAGCATAAAGGGAATTATCACAGATGCGAGTGGAAATATAATAAAATGCACACCTGAAATAATCGGTAAATCTTCATATGGTGGTAGATGTATGGATTTAAGTTATGTAGACCAACATGGTCAAATTATATCTAAACAAATAGTATCTATTTATCCAAATTATTACGTAGACCCTTCATCAGGAGTATTACAACAAGTGCCATACGGATTTACTTCAAACGCAACACAAACAGGAATTACTCCTACAACAAAGGTAGCAGCATATGATATAAGTGTGAATAGATTAAGTGGATTAAATAATTCGAACATGAATCGTATTAATTTAGATAATATTACTGATTATCATAAAAATTATTTAAATGGAGAATATGCACCTGATGGTGGTGGTCTACCTACTGGACAAATGTGGATAAAAGATGCAAATGGTAAATTATCCATTGCTAGTATTTTTGATAGTAGTTTTAATAACCCACTTTATTATGAACCGGGTTCATATAAATATGGCGCGGCAAATTATGTTCCGACATATGAAAATAGCGTATATTTAAGCAATTTATCGAATTATAGTCAAATAG
>Ga0114967_10003206_pt1 | contig 13473 bp, 12 predicted proteins | sample M_130628_MF_Meta_FD_92639 | JGI IMG/M metagenome (GOLD analysis project Ga0114967, IMG submission 92639) | Freshwater microbial communities from Lake Montjoie, Canada to study carbon cycling - M_130628_MF_MetaG | ecosystem: Environmental > Aquatic > Freshwater > Lake | place: Lake Montjoie... | reverse complement strand
TCATCACGTCACTCGTCGTCGAGGCAATGCCATCGTTGTACGCCGCTGCCGCAGATCGGAATCCCCGCTGCACGCTGATCTCAAAGCCTTCTTTGAGATCAGGCGATGCGAGCAATGAGCTTTGCAGGACCTGATCGCTATTGCTCGCAACAATTATAGCAAAATGTTTCACCCCTTTCCACCTCCGACAGCCAACGTCTTCCGGATGCTTGCAAGAATCTTCGGCCCTTGAGTCTCGACGACATGCCCAGCGCGAACTTTCCCCGCAGCGGCGTCACCCATCCGACTGCGAATCTCAATCGAACTCCGCAACGTTTCTAAATGCATTGCGAATGCCGCCACATCGAGATAGGGAGCGATCAGCCCCGCATCGTCACCCACATATTCAGGCCCACCGCCCGATTCCGCAAAGCACACAGTCGGCACGTGACACGCCCCTGCCTCCAACATCACCAGTGGAAACGGATCTTCTCGCGAGGTCAGCGCAAACACATTCATTGCCTTATAATAATCCATGACATTGCCAGTCGTCGGAATCGAACAACACTGCTTCGCCAAACCAAATAAGCGGACATCATGATCGAAGCGCAACGCTTCCTCGCCCTTCACCGCGCCGCCGACCCACAAAAACCTGAACTTATCCCCGTTGACGCCATTTCGAATCTGCCGCGCGATCTGGAGAAACAAATCCGTGCCTTTGCGCCATCCCATCCCGCCACACGCTCCGACTACAAAAGCGTCCTCTGGCCATCCCAGTTGCGCCAAAACTTTCCGCCGCCGCACGCACCGATTATCTGAGGTGAATTCATTCACCGGCACGGATCCGCGAACCATATCCATCTTGTCCTGCGGAACTCCAAAACTCCGAAGCGTGTCCTGCACCGCATTGGACACCGCCACGAATCTATCCATGCGCGGAAACAAATCTCGGATCATCGCTTCACCCATGGTAAGTTGCAGCGCGTATTTCAGCTCGTGGATGTGCCAGAGCATCCTTTTCGCGCGCGAAGCCAACCCCGGCACGTCGGCGGCTACCGCTGAGGTGTTTAAATAAACGAGGTCAAACTTACGCCCCATCATCAACAGATTAAGCCAGAGCGATTCAACCTTGGGCTTTAATGAAGCTCTCATCCCGTGCGGGAAGGCTTCGAGAAAAAACGCCGCATTGCGAAGGACAGTCGTCCGTCCGATGGCTTTGAATTCGTGCAGCAGATCACCCCCGCCATGAACGAGAATTTCAATCTCGATGTCCGAGTTCTCACGCAGCCACCGGAGCGTATTCAGCAAAAGAATCGTCGCACCATTTCGGGTAGCAGCATGGCAGACAAATAGGATGCGCGGCTTGGCGTTCACGATTTCTTTGCGACTGTAGTATCCCCACGCAATCGGGCCTTCAAGAGCCGTATAGCGAAATACAACCAACGCGGAAGCAGCAGATGCGACAGCTTCGCGGTTTCAGGAATATTCATCAAACATTGCCGTTTCATCTCAGAATATTTCGACAGCCGACCGAGCCAACCGGACTTCCTGAACTCCAATTCCGCCTCGTTCGCACAGTTGAAAACCGACACGCAGGAATTTAAACCGTGCAATGCGTCGCCAGAAAGCAAACCCATACGCGCCGCCGTATCTAGATCTCTGGCAAAGGATCTCGCCGCCGCCATGCGTCGTTCAAGCCCAACCACGCGTCGCCGTTCTTCATCCCTTAACCCGGCCACGGTGTCGGCGCCAACATTGGTAGCATGGTGGATATTGGCATCATGCAAACGATACAGCAAAAGAGGGTCGTCGATGAAAGCCATCCCGCCATTCAGCCGCGCGCGAAACCCCAACGCCATGTCCTCAAACACCACGTCAGACGGTAGTGGCCCATACCGCGTGAAAAGCTCGCGACTCCACGCCGCAGAACAACCCAGGATCACCGGCTTTTCTTCTCGCATGAATTGCCGTATCGCACCCGCACCATCCTCGAATACAAAAGCTCCATCTCTCAATCGCGTTGGTGGGGCTGCACCGCCACGTATCCGGCCCTCCTGATCCATGTTCAAAACACGACTGTGGACTCCTGTGCTCCTGCCACCGGATGCCTGCCACGCCGCTACAATTGCGCACACACGATGCGGCAGCGATACATCATCGCCCGCATTCAGAATCACCAACTCACCATGCGACAAATCAAAAATCCGGTTCGTGTGAGCGGCAAGCCCTGCGTTCACTGGGCTTTGACTCAGCAGAACTCGGTGCGGCCCTCGATAGTTGGTCGCCATCTCTTGCATAATTGCCCAGGTCCGATCGGAAGACTTATCGTCGGAAAGAATAATTTCCAACGGCGAATACGTCTGAGCAAAGGCTGCCTCAATGGCCGCGCGGACAAATCGCTCCTGATTAAAGGCCGCGATCGCCAGCGTCATCAATGGATTGTTCATGGATTCAGTCACTGTAAACAGCAGGAGTAAGTTTCAAGAGTGACAGTATGCGCCGGATTTTTCTGGGGAATTTTTCCCACGGGACCATTGTACAGATTTTTTTCACCGACGCATAACCGGTCACCAAAGCGAGCAGCAATCCGACCGCACTAGCCACGCCCGGCATGAAATACCAACCCATAAACACCGCGCCGACAAGTCCGGAAAACACTCCACCAAGCTTTAAATTCTCCGGGGTGAACCGAAAGCCACTGAGTGAACGCACGATCATATAGACCAGCGAAATCTGGCAGACATACATCACAAAGAACGCGATCCCCGCTCCTTTCAACCCAAAATACTTTACCCCGAACCAGACGAGAACGACCTGTAACGTGTTGCTGGCGACCTCGGACCACAGAAAAAGTCTACGAGCATTTTTGGCCACGACGATGAATCCGATCGGCCACGTCACAACCTTCAACATCATACCGAGACAAATCCAACGCAGCACCTCGATGGACGCCTCAAACTTGGCCGAGTAAAAGAGGTGGATGGCGATCGGCGCAAGGGCCAGCGTCGCCAACATCCCTGGCCCGGCAAGCAAGAGACTGATTTCCGCCTGCTCGTTCACAAGACGATTGCACTGGGCGTTGTCATGAGCGGCAGCGGTGAGTCTCGGATAAAAATCAGCTCCCATAGCCTGCAAGATGAACATGACGTAATATCCACCGAGCATCCACGCCGCCTGATAACAACCCAGAGCAGACTTGCCAGCCTCCACGCCCGACTCAGCACCCGTAGTCCACATCACGATCAATTGAACAATCGTCGTGACTCCGGTGGACATCAGCGCGCTCGTCATGAAAACGACGCCCAGCTTCAATAGCTTTGAAGCCTCATCCCGCACATCCGCCGAAGACATCTCAACCGGCTGGATTTTGATTCTCCGGCTGAACCACCATGAAGTCAGAATTGCTAAAAACGAGACGCACACCAATGCAGGCACGACGCCACGCTCGCGATAAAAGTAGATGATCGGAATCCCTATCAACACCCCCAGCAACGCTCCGAAGACGCTATTCTGGGCCAACTCCGCTGTGCGCCGCATCCCTTGGATCAACGCGACTTGCCCCTGCGACACCGCACCGAACAACACCGCAAGTGAAAGAAGCGCAATCGCCCCGGCATGAACTTTGTCACCAAACGCAATCACAGAAACTGGCACGCAAACCGAAAGCAGCAAAAGCGCCCCTGCGATTCCCAACACCAGCGACACACGACGCAATGTCATCACCGTTCGGGCGACGCGTTTCTCGTCTCCAGTGCCCACCGCCTCGGCGAGCTGCCGTACCCCGCTGCTGTTGATCCCCATCCCGGCGACGATGCGCGCCAGCTCTGAGATGTTCCAATACAGCGAAAACAATCCAAAGCCCGAAGTGCCCAGCAACAGAGCCATCGCCTTGGTTCGCACCATACCGATGCCCATATTGATCGCAGACGAACCACCGATCAGGGCGGATGACTTCAATATCTGCGAGTGACTGCTTTTGGGGTTGCCGCTCAAGTTGTATTAGCTTTCGGATAGTGGCCGACAGGGGAATGTCCAAAACAGTTCCCCTGGCCGGTAAAACTGCTTAGAGAGTTTTGACGGCGCCTTTGACCGCCTCAACGACAAGACGCGCATCTTCAAGCTTGAGATGCGGCCCGATGGGCAGACTCAGCACTGTGTCCGCGGCATTCTCGGCGATCGGCAACGATCCCCGCTTCCAGCCCGCGTCTTGATAGGCAGCGGACAAATGCGCGGGCACAGGATAGTGGATCAACGTTCCAATCCCTGCCTCGGCAAGCCTTTGCTGAAAGGCATCACGCTTCGAATGACGCACCACAAACAGATGCCAGACCGGCTCGGCCCAGTTTGGAACATGCGGCAAAATCAACCCAGCAACTCCAGAAAACTCATTCAGATAATAATTGGCAATCCCCGCGCGGCGCGCATTCCACTCGTCAAGCTTTGGAAGTTTCACGCGCAACAACGCCGATTGCATCTCGTCCAGGCGCGAGTTGTAGCCTTTGATCTCGTTGAAATACTTTTTCCGGGATCCGTAATTGCGAAGCACCCTGATTTTGTCCGCCAAGGTCTCATCATCGGTCGTCACCGCGCCACCGTCCCCGAACGCGCCCAGATTCTTTCCCGGATAAAAACTATGTCCTGCAGAATGCCCCAGCGCACCGGTACGACGCCCGTTGCAGCGCGCCCCCTGAGCCTGGGCGTTGTCCTCGATCACTTTCAAACCATGCTTCGCAGCAATGGCCATGATCGAGTCCATGTCCGCTGGCTGGCCGTAGAGATGCACCGGCATGATCGCCTTGGTGCGGGGAGTGATTGCCGCCTCGATTAATTTCGGATCAAGATTGTAGGTGTGCGCGTCACATTCCACTGGCACAACGGTCGCGTCCGTATACGAGACCGCAAGCCATGTGGCGATGTAGGTGTTCGAGGGTACGATGACTTCGTCGCCCTTGCCGATCCCGTAAGCCCGGAGGGTCAGATGCAAAGCCTCGAGACCGTTGCCGACTCCCACGCAAAACTTCGAGCCGCAGTAAGTCGCGAACTCCTTCTCAAACGTTTCAGTCTCTTTGCCTAGGATATACCAGCCAGAACGCATAAAACGCTCGTATGCAGCGTCCAGCTCAGGTTTCAACTCCTCGTACGGCCCCACAAAATCCAAGAATGGAACTTTCATAAAATGAAACTCATGACTCCGAACTCATCGCCATACCAACCTTCGCGGGATTACCAAAAACCACGGCATTGGAGGGTATCGAACGCGTTACCACCGTGCTGTTGGAGATGATGGCGTTGTCACCGATCTTCACCCCTTTGAGTATCCGCACATTAGACCCGATCATCACATTTTCTCCGATTTCCACCTTGCTAGCTGTTGGATCAGTTTGTAAGTGCCGATCCGGATGAGGATCATGAAAGTTTGAATCGAGGATTTCACAATTGCTCCCGATCATCGTCCGTTTGCCTATGAATATGCCCGGCCCATCGCTGATGAGAAATGTATTGTTGTTGATGATCACGCCATCCTCAATTTCGATGATTGAACCGGGCCTACGCGCCTCAATGTAGATATAGCCGGAGAAATAAAACGGCGAGGGGTAATACCCCAGTTGCACCCTGCCCTTGAACACGATCTTGCCCTGCCCGACAAACTGCGAGGGTTGATCCACGACGGGTTTGCCGACGATATTCCCACAATCCGACATCCTCTGATATTGGATTTTGCGGAGCTTGTGAAAGATTCTGGCGGTGAGCGTCATGGCTAGAGAATTTACCGAACTTCAAACGTCTTCGCCGCTCATCGCGCGCAGATAGTCCTTGTAGTCACGATAATAATCCTTCTCGTCGTAACCTTCAGACGCCAGAGCAAGACAGACCGAACCGGAAGAAAAATTATCAATCTCACGCCACGCCATCGGAGGCAAATGCAGCCCGTAATAGGAACGATTAAGATGAAATTTCTTTTTTTCTTTACCATCGTAAACGCTGACATCGAAGCTACCGGACATCGCGATGAGAAACTGATGGCACTTTTTCAACGCGTGCCCCGCCCGATCCGCTCCGCCTGGAACGTCGTAAAGATAGAACACCCTCTTCACGGCAAAAGGAATATGCTTTCCGCCCTCAAGGAAAGTCAGGTTGCCGCGCGGATCGTTGATCTTCGGCAATTCGATGATTTTACATTCGTTGATGATGTTCATGGGATTCAAACTTTCTGTATCGCTGCAGTTAATTTTGCGATCGGTTTTTCAGCACTATTCAGACGATGGGATAACACCGACTCCAGCTTTGTATACGCCGCGGTTGAGATCTTATGGAACGTGTGTGCGAATGTTCGTCCGCCGAATCCCTCCTTCCAATCCAACAGTCCGAGATTCACAGTTCGTCCTTCCTGCTCGTTGCATATCCCGAAATCGAAATAACGCTTGGCCCTGTAACCCTCTTCAATAAGCCAGCCAAACAAAAAATCTAACGCACCGAGTGCCTGCCCATCGTCCGTGACAGCGATGTATTGCGCGTGCGCCACAGTGGCAGTCTCATAAATCGTGCATCCGGCAAGGATCGTATCGTTAGAATAAACTGAGAATTGCTTGATATTCTCCGGGAAACGCGCCCCAAGCAGGGTGATCTCCTCGATGCTGTGAACGGGTTTAACGCCATAACGCCCCACCAGACGGGGCACCAGTACGCGCTCCCAGTAGGGTTGATACGTCATGTCTTGAGCCACACGCAGATTAGCTTTCTGAGCTTTCTTGATTGAACGGCGGCGGCGTTCCTGAAAAGGCAACCGATCTGATTGCACGACTACCAGAGCTGTATCGCATCGGATTAGTTGTGCATCGATCAAAAATAGCGCATACGCCACCTCGTCATCGGGCAGTGTATTGTAAAACCCTGGAACCCGCTTGTAGATCAGTTGTGTGATCCCCTGCTCGTTAAGGAATCGCAATGCTGCATGAAAACATTCCAACACGTCACAGACCGTAGCATCGCGCGTGACGACAAATCCACCGTAGGTCAATCCTTGATGACTCACCAACGTGCCGTCCGCCTTGAGATTGGCAGGTAATAGTCCGGCAAGCTTTCCAGCGCGAAAAATCAACAGTGAACAGTCGTTGAAGCGATCACTGTGATAATCCATGTAATCGCGATGGAACAGAAACGTGGAGTTCTTGCCCGTGCTGACAAGCGCATCCCACGCCGCCTTGTGACTGGCGTCGTAACGCTGAACGGACATCGTTGTAGAATCAGTCGCCATTGATCATCGCTCTAATTTCCGCCGCATGATGCGGACATCTGCGTCTTCTCGCTCGAGATCGAAACCCGATTTTTCGTAGAGTCGCAGAGCTCGATCGTTGCCCCTATGAACACGGAGATAAATGCTTTTGAGGTTCAATCGCATCGCCTGTTCCAGGGCGAATTGCATGAGTCGCTGGCCGATGCCCATCCCCCAAAACCGCCGGTCTCCGATGTAGCCCCAGTATTCTGTATCCACAGCGGTCAGATTCTTCAGCCCCATCGCTCCAATCGGAGTGCTGTTGCATTTTAATCCCCAGATCAGGTAACCTTTCATCGCAGGCAGCCCCGCAAACCATCTGCCCTGATCCTCCCGCGTGAAATCAGGAGTCATCGTAAGCCGCTTGATCTCCGGATCAGTCAACCACTTCCACGACATTTCTAAAAATGATTCGTCGTATTTGCAAAACTCCAACCCGGGCTCCAGGTTGTTGTTTTTAAGCTCGGTCGTGATCAATGTGCCTGTCTGTTTTACAACGTGCCGCGCTTACGACGGATGAACACGCCCAGCTTGGTCACGGAATCAAAATTGTCCGGAGTGACTTCCAAAGGCTCGACCTTCACGCCAAACTCCTTCTGCGCGAATTCCATCAATTCCACCACGCCCAGAGAATCAATGATACCCTCCTTGAGCAGCGAGGTGTCGTCCTTATGGGGGAAACCGTCCGTGCTGTAGAGAAGATTCACTGCGATGAAATCACGGATTAATTTTTCCACCTGCTGATTATCTGTTGTGTTGCTCATGTTCTTATATCGTCTGTTATCTTGTTAAATTCTGCTCAACCAATTATCTCCGGCGCAGACAATTCCGGCGGTACCATGCGAAGGTAATTTGTTGTGCGTTGCTTTCGAATGATATCGTCGTAGGCGCGCTCCACCTGCACCTCGGTCATCCCCATCACTGTGGAGGCTTCAGCCGCTGAAATCTTCCGCTCTAGTGCGAACCACAACAAATCCATCGTCTCGAAAGAAAGACGATAGAAAAACTCCTTCTGATCCTGCGGTGCGCTGTAGGTATCCGTGGTGGGCGTGCGCTTCTGAATCCCCTCCGGCACTTCGAGATGTTTTGCGAGCTGGTAGATCTGCGATTTGAACAGATGAACGATCGGCTGTATGTCCACGCCCCCGTCTCCGTATTTCACAAAGAAGCCCTGTGCATGCTCGTTTTTGTTCGCCGTGCCGATGACCGCGTATTGACGTGATTCTGCATGAAGATATAAGGTGCTCATGCGCGAACGCTGCTTGAGATTGGACGCAGCCACGATTTCCAAGGTCTCCTTCGGACCGAGCGGGAGAGTCACCGTCTTACCATCGGGCGTAATAATCACCACGGAGAAGATGTTCAAAGTACCGCTTTCCAACAGATCATCTGGTAAAGTGATCTTTGCCTTGTAACCCTTCGCATCATCGAACTCCGGATACACCCGGCGGATCGCATCATCGCGGCGGCGATAACAATCAAATCCCTCCAGCGCGCCCGTGATATTTTCGAGTATGGGTTTGACCCCATACTTCGCTGCAAGTTCACGCGCGAGCCGCTCGCTCAAAGTATCAGAATCTTTGTCAGGCATCATCACCGCGACGACCCGCTCAGGTCCAAATGCCCGGACCGCCAGCGGAAGAACCACTGCCGAATCAATACCACCGCTGATGCCGACCACTGCACCAGCGCGACGCATCCCTTGCCGGACAGTCTGCTGGATGAATTTTACGATCCGGTCCGTCTCGAGGGCGGCATCAATTTTCAGTGAGTTTTTTGTGAATTGCATTTTTTACTTTCGGTTTTTACAACTTTTTTGGGTTCAGGTTACAAACCTTGACTCGGTCTTTCGAGGACAATGATGGGATGGATGGGAAGTTTTTGACAAACTGTTCATGCAAAAGCTGGGTTGAAATAATTCCAGCCAAGGCCATGTCATCGGTCTCGCCGATGGCACGGCCGCCATCAATCTTGCGGACGAGTTGCTCGACCGATCCTGATTTGAAAAGTCCCGCCTCCTGGATGCTGCCAGGAGACAAGACCTCGCGAACGTAGGCTGGCGTTTTATCATTGAAAAATCTTCGGTGGATGGGAGCCCGATAGGGACGCTTTGGGCGACGACGGATGATGTCAGGGAGCCACGGTCGCGCGGCTTCCTTCAACAACCATTTCTCCGTCAATCCACGCATCTTGAGGCGCGGATGGAGGCGATTGCAGAACTCGACCATCCGATAATCTAGAAATGGAAATCGCCCCTCAATCGAGTGCGCCATCCCCATGCGATCCCCCTGCGAAGACAATAAGTACTCCGACAAGAAAACGCTGATCTCCAAAAACTGGGCGCGAGCCAGAGTAGACCATTTCTTGAACTCAGGGGGCAAGGTTGCGGCGACTTCATCAACTCCAGCATTGTTCGAATTTGCAGTTACCCTGTCGTCAAGAAACCGCCGGGTGCGACGATTGTTCCTCCAACGGATGGCGTGGGAATAGACAGGCGAATCCACCTCCATCAAGCCTTCACCAAAAAACGCAGCTAGATAAGACGCGCTGCTTTGTGCAAGACCGATGTCGGGATAAAGACTCTTGAGAAGCTGTGGACGCAACTTTGATCCGGGCTGCCGCGCCCAGAACCGACGCACTTTCGCTTCCTTGAAAATATCGTAGCCCGCTAAAAACTCGTCCGCGCCCTCACCCGTGAGCACCACTTTGAAGCCCGTGTCCCTAACCAGCTTTGAAAGCATGAACATCGGGGCAGGTGCTGTCCGCATCAACGGCACTTCGGTGTGCCAGATCACTTGCGGAAACACATCTGCGATCTCCGAATGTGTGGCGCGCACGACGTGATGCTCAGTCCCCAGATGCGCCGCCATCTCAATCTGAAACTCGCTCTCGTCAAACTTCTGATCGCCGAACGCGATCGAAAATGTCACAAGCTTGTTAGTCGTATGCCGACGCACCACGGAAGCGATTGTGGATGAATCGAGCCCACCGCTGAGATACGAGCCGACCGGCACATCTGCACGCAAACGAATGCGACACGCATCAATCAACAGAGCGCGGAACTCTTCAATCACCTCTTCCACGCGTGGCGTTCCATTTAGGTTCAATCCGTCTGTATCAATAGGAAATTCGTTTTTCCAATACCGCTCTATTTGAATAGATTGATCGTCAGCAATCAAAAAATGGCCCGGCGGGCATTCCTTGATCCCATGAAAAATTGTATTTGGCGAAAGGGGCGACCAATAGGTGAAAACTTGCTCAACTATCGCGGGGTCGATCTCGGCGCGAATACGCCTAGTACTCAAAATTGATTTGATCTCCGAGGCAAAAACCAACGCACCATCCGATGTGTGGGTATAAAACAGCGGACGGACTCCTAACCTGTCACGACCGAGAAACAACCGCCGCTTGTTTTTGTCCCAGATGGCAATAGCGAACTGTCCGTTCAATTTATTCAGGCATTGCGGACCGTATTCCTCGAACATGTGAAGAATCACCTCCGTGTCAGACGAGGTGCGGAAGCGATGCCCCAACTTTTCCAAGTCTGCACGCAGTTCGATGTAATTAAAAACTTCGCCATTGAAGACGATCCAAAGCGTTTCATCCTCGTTGGCGATTGGCTGGCTGCCACCAGACAAGTCAATGATGCTCAGGCGCGAGTTCCCCAGTCCGATCTCACGATCCAGCAGAATTCCAAACTCATCGGGCCCACGATGGCGCAAGGCAGCAAGCATTTGCCGCATGTCTGCCTCGACGACAGACCGCGTTCGCTTCCGCTCAAACATTCCAGCAATCCCACACATCAGCGCAGTTTATTTTTCTGAATCTTGCCCGATTCGGTCTTTGGAAACTCGTTCACGAACTCCACTGCACGGGGCACCATGTAGTCTTCCAAGTTGGCCTTGCAATGTGCGATCACGCTGGCCGAAGTCAACCCAGTGCCCGGCGCCAAGACAAATGCCTTGATTACCTGTCCCAACATGGGATCAGGCACACCGATTACAGCCGCTTCTTGCACGCCTTTGAGGGAGTAAATCGCATTTTCCACTTCACGTGGAGCAACTTTCTCGCCGCGGCTCTTGATGATATCGTCCTTGCGGGCAACAAAATAGAAATAGCCGGCCTCGTCCACGCGGAACAAGTCGCCGCTGTAACACACCTGCTCTCCAGCGAAAGGTCCAGGGCGAAAACGTTGAGCTGAAAGCGCTGTGTCCTTCCAATAGCCCCGCATGACGTGTCGCCCGCGCACCACCAGTTCGCCGATCTCTCCCGCTCCCAGCCGCTCACCGCCTTCACTCTCGATCCACAACTCCGTTCCAGGAATTGCAATCCCAGAAGATCCTGGTCGCGCTAAAACCTGATCCGATGGCAGATACATCGTTCGCGCAACTTCAGTTAGACCGTGCATGATGACCAATTCCGCATTCGCAAAACTTTGACGCAACCGCTTTGCGTGCTCTTCCGGCAACGCCGCTGCGGCACTTGAGAGATAGCGGAGCGACGTCAGATCATAAGCAACTAGGTCCATTCCAAGGAGGAGTGAAAAAATGGTCGGCACTCCAGCAAAGCCAGTAACTCGTTCTTTTGCCATCCGCTCCAATACAACTGTCGGGAAAGCAAACGATGCCTCCAACACAAACGTTCCTCCGACAGCAAAAGTCGCAAGCATCTGATAAAGGCCGTAACTGAACGCGAGCGGTAAAACACTCAACACAACGTCCGTCTGCCTGTGTTTCAGATAGGACACAATGGAGTCATTCACAAAGACTATATTGCTATGACCACACATTACGCCCTTGGGTTCGCCCGTGGTGCCGGAAGTGTAGATCAGACAAGCCAGATCAAGATCAATGCCTTTGCGGACGGGTCTGCGGGCGTCTCCGATGGATTGGACATCAGCATAAACACGTACGTTTTCAGCCTTAGAACCTGCGCTCCCTCCGCAACAAACTATGCTCTTGAGTGAACCCACCTTCTCCATCAATCCCTCTGCCGTGACCTGCCCCAACACACGCTGATCTGTCAACAAGGCCACCGCATCGCAATTATTCAATATCGAGGTCAGCTTCTCCGTCTTCATGTTGCGATTGATGACAACAAATGTCGCATCCGCCTTGAGCACGGCGAATATCGAAACCACCGCTTCCAAGGAATTATGAAGATGTATCCCGACGAAGCTGCCGCGCCGCACACCATCCATGCGAAGTGAGTTCGCAAGCCGATTTGCCATCGCATCCAACTGGGAATAGGTGAAGCGCTGCTCTCCGCAGACCAATGCAACCTTCTCCGGATGTCGTGCAGCACTATTCTCCAAATAATCTTGAACCAACATTCCTGATACCCTTTGAGATTTTCCTGGCAGATTGATCTGCACTCAAGGCAAGCACTTCACCCGATAGAACGGTGGCGAACTGCTCGCGAAACTGTTTGTCATGGAAGTCGAAAAGCCCGTCGCCGACACATAAGGCAACTGCTCCGTCCAATTCGTATCAGTCAATTCCATCTTGTATTCCAAACAGTAAACCTTGCCCGGAACGGAACTCCATGTGATCACTGTCACCCCGCTATCTAGCCGCAACGACAGGATCACCGGAGGAGGCGTCGGAACAATTTGAACGCGATAAAAGCGATGCTGTGCGCTACCTAATACATTAGTGACGCTGGAAGAGGCGTTTGTAGATGTAACTACAGGATTGATGTCATTCCAGCTTGCCGCACTCAAATCATCTTTATACTGAACGCGATAGGATAATCCCGGCGTCGAATTCCAAGTCACGAACGCCAGGCCACCACTAATAGCTACAGAGGTAATAACAAACGGACGATTCGATACCGTAATGCTCACAAACGCGACCGCCGAATTTGCTAGGCCGTCATTAGCCCGATAGGTGAAGCCATCCAACCCGCTAAAGCCATTGTTCGGGGTGTAAGTAAATCCGCCGTTAGCGTTGAGACTGAGCGTGCCATTCGTAGTTCCGCTCACGAGAATAGCCGTAAGAATATTCGCTGGGAGATCCGAATCAGTATCATTTGCCAGAACTCCACTGGCAGCGACCGTCAGAACAGTATTGGTGAGTAAATAACTATTATTCACTGCGACCGGCGCTACGTTCACTTCCGTCACCACCACCACAAAGCTGTTCGTGATGCTCACGGTCCCATCGCTCACTACCGTCCTAATCGTGTTCGTGCTCGGACCTTCGCTCTCACTCGGTGTGTAG
>Ga0114967_10003205_pt1 | contig 13474 bp, 14 predicted proteins | sample M_130628_MF_Meta_FD_92639 | JGI IMG/M metagenome (GOLD analysis project Ga0114967, IMG submission 92639) | Freshwater microbial communities from Lake Montjoie, Canada to study carbon cycling - M_130628_MF_MetaG | ecosystem: Environmental > Aquatic > Freshwater > Lake | place: Lake Montjoie... | reverse complement strand
CTGGGTGGGCGATGCGGGGCTTGAACCCACGACCTCCACGGTGTGAACGTGGCGCTCTAGCCGACTGAGCTAATCGCCCCAGCAATCTTTTACGCTACCACTACACCTGTGAGCCGACACCCTCAAGAAGGTGCGACACAAGCCTGCCCCATGCCCTGACGGTCGCGGTATGCGGTCCACGGATACGGGCACACCACGTCAAATTTGACTGGGCCATTGCGTTACGACGGTCAAGCAATTGCTTCTCTGGTTTGTGGCATCGTTGGCTTACTTTTCTTTGGTGTGATTTTAGGAACTGTGGCCTTAGTGCTGGGAGTAAGACACGCACGAGAATCAGCGCCCAGTCCGAGAGACTTAAAGGAAGTGGCATGGCCTTATCTGGGATGATTCTTGGAGGAATTGACGTAGTTGCTTTCGTGGTATTTGTCGCTTAGAGCAGTCAGAGAAACTGAGTCAACAAGCGTTTGACCAGTTGACTCTGTTCGAGAGGGTTTGAAAGGTGGCTAAGGTTCAACAGTGAACTCATTGCCACCGCCGATACCGCCACCGCCCATATCGGTTCCTCCCGGACCGGCTTCAAATGACGATTCAAATTTTGCTGGGCCACTGCGTTACGACCGTATGGCGATCGCCTCTCTAGCCTGTTTGATCGGTAGTTGTTTTCAATTTCTTTCGCAACCTTTTCCGGGTCAGATTTCTGGGCTTCCGCTGTTTCCCATGGCCTTGGTGTTTGGAATCCTGTCGCTCAAAAGAATCAAGGCCGAGCCTAAGCGACTCAAGGGACGTGGCATGGCCTTAGCCGGGATCATTATTCCCTCCGTTGCTATGGTGGTGGGGCTCATTGTGTTGTTCATTAAAGTCATTGATTTCATTCTCTCTGGTGAAAAGCTCCTGCCGTTTTAGCAGTACATGCCGTGGCAACTCCTCGTATTCGTCGTTGTTAACGGCGGGCTAGACAAGCCGTATTAGCGAGTTTGAAGAAAACGATTCAACAGTTCGGCAACTAGTTGACTCTGTTCGAGATGAACGGTGTGTCCCGCCCCAGTGATTACCTCTAGTCGTGCGTTGTCACCAATGAGACCCTTCATCTCGTGAGCGATGTTGCGAAACTTTATGTCTTCTTCTCCGACAACGAGTAGCACCGGCATCGCCAACTCATGTAGTCGTTCCCACAATGATTCTTGAGATCCAGTACCCGAGTCGCGCAGACTCTGTCCTAGTCCCTCAGCGGTATTTCGGCAGCGATCAGAAACGTCAGCCTGTGATGTAGGGAGACGCGAGAACAACGGTTGCGCTAACCATTGATTGATGAACTGAGGAACGCCAAGTTCTCCAATGGAATCAGCGAGAACTGCGTCATCGCTCCGCCGCTTTTGGCGCTCGTCTGGGTTGGCGATGCCCGCAGTGGCACTGATCAAAACTAAACGTCGCACACAACGAGGATGCTGTAGCGCCACGTGCAGTGCTACCCGTCCACCCATGGAGTACCCGATGTAATCACCAAGGCCGCATTGGGTAGCTATGAGATCAGCGGTCGCTGGGAGATCGGCGCGTATATGTGTTGATAGACCGTGACCGGGCATATCAACTCGCAGCATCGGGGTTGATTCATCAAGGAGCGCCACATAAGGGTCCCATGATCGCGAAGTTTGGGTAAAGCCGTGAAGGAAAACTTGCGGCGTGCCACCACCGTCGGTCGATCGTTCTTCAACGAAGAGTTGACCATTGCGCTGATGCCATGAAGAATCTGCTGCAGGGTTCATTGGACCATTCGCTCGGCTGCGCGACGCAAGACGCGTTCGAAAGTCTCCACATCTTGTGCCCCAGGGATTGACCACTGTCCGTTGATGACATAGGTGGGCACTCCGGTGATTCCGTGAGACATGGCCATTGCTAACTCTTCGGTGACTTCTCCCTTGCCAGATTCGCTGAGAAGAAAATCTCTGATTGAATCGGCGAAGAGTTCGTTTGATAGTTCATGGGGAATAACTTCGAGAGCAACAGATACGAGAGTGTCAAGTTCGCCCACATTCTTGCCGAGTGTGAAGTAGCAATTCAGTAGCGCTTCTTTGAGGGCGGATTGAATTTCGTAACCATGCTCGGAACCAACCCACCACAGCAAGCGGTGAGCGAGAATGGTGTTTGAGCGCTGGGCAATGTCCATGCGGAAATCAAGTCCATCTTCGGCGGCAGTTTGCGTGAGTTGGGAAATGATTTTGTCGGCCCGTTCGTAGCCGCCAAACTTCTTCGCATAGACATCGCGCACGGGGGCAGTGGAATGAGCGGGCGCTGTTGGATCTAATTGGTAGGCCCGATAGACGATCTCCACAGACGATGTGATGGCGTCGGGACCTGAGGTGACATTCGCCATGGCTTGCTCAAAACGGCGTTTGCCGATGAAGCACCACGGACAGACCACATCCGACCAAATTTCAATTCGCATGTTTGTACCTTAGATGGTCACTCAGCACAAAGACGGCGTAGCGTTTAGGGTCGTGGCATCACAAAACCTTGCTCTCAGTCTGGCTGGTCGACCCAGCGAGGACGTGCAGGCGACTTTTTGTGCTGTCCTGGTTGCACAGTGGGTCCAATTGGGCGTGCGACAAGCAGTGCTAGCCCCAGGTTCACGCTCGACACCGATGGCCTTGGCATTACTTAATCATCCCGAGATCACGGTCCATGTTTTTCACGATGAACGATCCGCTGCCTTCGCCGCTTTAGGTATCGGTCTGGCAGATGAGCGACCAGCCATCTTGTTGTGCACCTCGGGAACTGCAGCGGCACATTTTCATGCTGCGGTCATTGAAGCCGACCTTTCGCATGTGCCCATTTTGGTGCTGACGGCAGATCGACCTGCCGAGTTACGCGATGTGGGGGCACCTCAGACCGTCTCTCAGACCCACATCTTTGGTAACAGTGTTCGTTGGTTCCACGATCCTGGTGTCGCGGAGATTGCCAGTTGCGATTCTTGGTCGCCTTTGGCGCACCATTCGTTTGTCGCCTGCTGTGGAGCAAATGCAGGCCCAGTGCACATCAACCTCCCATTCCGCGAACCCCTGACTGGTTCTGCCGTTGAGTTTGAAGCGCAAGATCATCAACGCTTTCATGTGGCACATCATCCGCGCTTTGCGGAATCAGATCTTCAGTCACTCGCTGCCACCATGAAGACAAGCCGGGGAGTGATTGTTGCTGGGCGAGGCTGTGGTGATCCTGCGAGCGTGTCGGAACTAGCGCAAGCGACTGGTTGGCCGATTTTGGCTGATTCACGTTCGGGTTGTCAGGGTCTGGCGGATGCGATTCTGCATTTTGATTCGCTCTTACGCGAACCGAATTTTGCCAAGATGCATCAACCTGAACTGGTGTTACGTCTTGGAGAAGCGCCAAGTTCCAAAGTCCTCGCGCAATGGGTCACTGCCTCTAACGCTCGTCAGATACATGTCAGTTCATATCAAACAGTTTTTGACCCTGATCAACGAGTCGTCTCCAATATCACCTGCGAGGTGTCATATTTTTGCTCAACTCTTGCGAAGAGTTTTGATATGTCGCCCACATCCCATGTGAAGACCGACTGGATCACTCATGACCATCAGGCCCGCCGTGCTATTGAGCAGATGTATCGTGATGAAAACTCTTTGACAGCAAGTGCTGTGAGTCGCCAGTTAATAGCTGTCCTGGAGCCTGGTAGCAACCTTGTGCTTTCGTCATCAATGCCCATTCGCGATATGGAATGGTTTGGTGGAGATTGCTCTCATGTGCGTGTCTTTTCAAATCGCGGAGCAAATGGAATCGACGGTGTTCTGGCGACTGCGATTGGAGTCGCTGTGGCGACCGGGCATCCCACAGCGGTGCTGATTGGGGATGTCGCTTTTGTGCACGACTCATCAAGTTTAATAGCTCTCAAAAGACGCGATCTCAACCTCAAGATTCTCGTCACCGATAATGATGGGGGAGGAATCTTCCATTATCTCCCGCAGGCAACATTGCTTACTCCTGATGTGTTCGAAACGCTTTTTGGTACTCCTCATGACACGGACATTGCGCAACTTGCCAAAGCGCACGGTTTACCTACCTTTGAGGTGACATCTTTTGCTGAACTGGAGGCAGCGCTATCCACTTCTGGCTGCGCGGTGATAGTCGTCAAAACTGATCGCCACAATGAGGTGCAGCATCATCGCCTGCTGCATGAGGCGGTACACAGCGCACTTTCGCTGTGAGCGAATTTTACGGTCGTACGATGGCCGACAACATGGCCTGAAATTTGGCTTGAGTTTCTGCCAACTCCGCATCTGGATCTGAGGCTGCGACGATACCTCCGCCGGCAATCAGCCGAGCGGTGAGGCGGTCATCGGAAAGCTCAGCGCATCGAATGGCTACGGCCCATGTTCCATTTCCAGAGCCGTCGACCCAACCGACAGCGCCCCCATATGGTCCACGATCAAGTTTTTCCACGTCGGCGATAAGAGCCAAGGCGGCGTCACGCGGATGGCCACCTAGCGCTGGCGTCGGGCTCAGAGTGCGCACAATCTCCATCACGCTGGGGCGGACTGCACTCAGATGCCCCTCGATGAGCGTGCCGAGATGCTGCACATTGGCAACTTGTAGTACGGATGGTTCGGGTTCCCAGTCAAGGTACGAACACCACGGCAACAACATCTCATGAATGACATCAATGACGACACGGTGTTCAACTTGATCTTTCATACTGGCGATGAGTTTGCGCGCTAGTTCATCATCGGTCTGTGGATCACCTGTACGAGGTGTTGTGCCTGCCAAGGGATGAGAACGAATGCGATCGCCCTTAACCTCAACAAGAAGTTCGGGGGATGCGCCGATAAAACCGTTGATTGAATATCGGTAGCTACGGGCAAAGGTGGCACGTAGTCGAAGAAGAACTGCATGGACGTCAATAGGAATTGAGCTAGTGACGCGAATTTCTCGTGCGATCACTGCCTTGGTGATTGCGCCAGAACGTACGGCATCGCGAGCAGCAAGCACAGCGTTCTTGTAAGTCTCAATGGGTGTGATTGGCTCGACATTGAATGTTGACGGTCTCGGCTGTGAGGCCAGCGCAGGAGAAATTGTTGGTGAGGCATCATCGATGGTCGTGATCCAACAGTTTCCTGCTTCGTCCTTACCGACAACCTTGCGCGGAATCACTAATGTCGCTGGCGCCATTCGTTGAAATGCAATATTGCCCATGGCGATCGGCCCGACATTTAGCGAAGTTCGGTTATCGTGGGCAATAGTTCGGAGAAAATCAGCCGCTGTATCAGCAGAAATGCTGTGTGCGATTCCTTGACCTGCGAAACCAACACCATCGCGAACAAACAGATAACCATCTCCGCCGGCCACATCGTTGAGATCAACTGCTGCATCAAAGATTTGCGTTGTTGCTCTCATCACTCATTGGATCAATCTCTAGTGGCGAGCATGAGTTGGGTGAGGCCGCCGGATAGTTGTTGGTGAGTGGCATCGGAAAAACCAGCCTGTCGTAGAGCGTTGAGCATCTCGTCACGCGGTGGCAGATAGGCCACGCTTTTTGGTAGATAGCGATAGGCCGCTGGGTCAGATAGCCAGCCGCCGATTTTCGGAACAATCTTTCCGAAATAGATTCCGTTACCGAATCGAATCAATCGATTTCGTGGCACACCAATATCAAGTAGAGCGATCCGACCACCAGGTCTGACAACACGCGCTAACTCTTGAAAAAAAGCGGGTAGGTCAAGCAGGTTGCGTAATGCGAAGCCACATGTCGCCCCGTCCACGCTGTGATCGCCGACAGGAAGATTCAAAATGTCCGCTTGGGATCGCGCTGATCCGGAACGATCGGCAGCCAACATGCCAAATGAGAGATCCATGGAGAGAGGGCGTAAACCCGCTTTACGGAGGTCGACGCATAGATCTCCAGTACCACTTGCGAGATCAAGAACAGTACTTCCCGTTGGCAAGTTCAATAACCGCACAGTCCGCTTGCGCCAACGGACATCGAGGCGAAAGGTCATAATCCGATTGACTAAGTCGTAGCGCGGCGCAATTGCATCAAACATTTCTCTGACGGCCTGCACTTTGGCAGCGCCCGTGGGTAACTCAGCGGTATCCCAGGATTGACCGAGAACTTCTGAGGGAGCGCCTTGTTGATCGTCGTTCACCTCATCAGACTAAACCTGTGCGACCCCGATCGTGATTTCGGACTCGTAGATATTCGTCACCATCAGGCATAATGATCACTATTGAAAAGTGAGCACTATTGCTTGAGGGGGACGAAATGATTGATTTCACATTGGCGCCAGAACACGAAGAGATTCGGGCCAGGGTCCATAAGTTCGTTGAGGAGCAGATCAAGCCATCCCTTGAGCCTTTCGGTCATCGCGAGGAAATGGATAGCGAGACTCACAAGAAATATGTCACCCAACTCATCAAGTTACGCAAGTTGGCGGTTGAGGAAGGATTGTGGTTGCCACATATGCCCAAAGAATGGGGCGGTATGGGCTTGGGTCACGTGGCCCTAGCAATGGTGCAGTCGGAAGTCGCTAAAACTCGCGTCGGTCCTTGGGTCCTGAACTGCGCAGCCCCAGATGAGGGCAATATGCACACGCTTGTGCACTGGGGAACCCCTGAGCAAAAAGAAAAGTATCTCAAGCCATTATGCGCGGGAGTTTCCTCTTCATGCTTCGCTATGACCGAGCCAGAAGTTGCTGGATCGGATCCAACACTGATTCAGACGACGGCGATAAAAGATGGTGATGAATGGATCATCAATGGACACAAGTGGTTTATTTCAGGTGCTCATAGTGCCAAGTTTGCGATTTTGATTGCACGCACAGAACTTGATGTTCCAGTCGGTTCACGTGGGGCGAACACTGCCTTCATCATCGATTTGCCTTCAACTGGTTGGAATAATGTTCGTGAAATTGCAACTATGCATGGTCCTGGTGGTCACAGCGAGATTGTGATTGACGATCTACGAGTACATGATTCGCAGATCCTTGGAGGTCGAGGAAACGGACATCGGCTTGGTCAGTACCGTCTTGGACCAGCTCGTTTGGCGCACTGCATGCGTTGGATCGCGCAAGCGGAAACAGCACTTGACATGATGGTTGCTCGTTCACTCAAGCGTTATTCACACGGTTCACTGCTTGCTGAAAAACAAGGTGTGCAGTGGCTCATCGCCGACTCGGCGATGGAGCTCTACCAGTGCAAGCTGATGGTCTTGCATGCGGCCTTCAAGATTGACCGTGGAGACGATTTCCGAACCGAAGTTTCAATGGCTAAGCACTTCGTTGCCAATAGTTTGAACAGAATCATTGACCGCGCTATTCAGGTTCACGGCGCGCTCGGCTATTCGACGGACACCCCATTGGCAAACATGATGCAACAAGCACGATGGGCCAGATTTGCTGACGGCGCGGACGAAATCCACCAAATGCGAATCGCCGAAAACACCATCAAGGCTTTTACCGACCATGGTACGACACGTACCGCGACTGGCGATTTGCCGCTCTAGTTTTCTAGGGCAGCGATCGATTTCGCCCAGCGATAGTCAGCCTTGCCTGATGGTGATCTGACGATTGAATCTTGAAATACGAACGCTTTGGGCAACTTATACCGTGCGATGTGTTTGGCTGCCTCGGCGAGTAATTCTTCTTCGCTGACCACTGTATTCGGGCGAATCTGTACGACGGCGACAACTTCTTGGCCCCATCGCTGACTTGGCCGACCGGCGACAACGCAATCAACAATGGCGGGGTGAGCCTTGATTGCCATCTCGACTTCTTCAGCAAAAATCTTTTCGCCACCTGAGTTAATCGTCGCCGAGTCGCGTCCACGAAGTTCAATAAACCCGTCGCTGGCGAGAATGGCACGATCACCTGGAATCACGTAGCGCACTCCATCAATCGTTCGATAGGTCCGGGCTGTCTTGTCCGCATCACCCAAGTAGCCGAGCGCGAGTCGTCCGCTCTTGGCTAGCCAGCCTGAGTCAGGGTGATCAATCTCGCTATGGCCAGGTGACAAAAGGCGCGTGAAATCTGCATCAAGAACATGATTTTGTGGAGATAACGGGAACCGTCCAGTTGTGGCGACTCCGTGACCTGACGCATGAGTGAGTTGGCCTCCTGCCTCTGATGATCCAAGACCGTCAATAATCATCACATGCGGCAAAAGTTGAAGTAATTCTTCTTTGAGATGAACTGAAAGGATGGCGCCACCAGAAAGTAAGACCGTCAAACTGCTGAGATCGTAATCAGCAATACGGAGTTGATCGATGAGGGGTCGAGCGAAAGCGTCACCGACAATCAAGAAGAAATCAATCTTCTCGCGCTCAACTGTGGACCACATATCGTGAGCATCAAGTCTCTCGGGTATTGATGGAATGAATACGGTGCCGCCAGCGTTCCAAGTTCCGAAGGCCACCCAGTGTCCAGCACCATGCATAAATGGAGGTGCGATGAGTGCCCGTCGCCCAGGAGTGGCGGCCAACAGATCGGCAATCGTTGTCGCCTCGCGAGATGCGCCGAAGCATTCTGTGAGGGCATCTCCCTGCCTCCACATCACGCCCTTGGGCATGCCTGTGGTGCCGCCGGTGTACAAGATGTAGAGGTCGTCGGGATCTGCAGCGGCCGGTGTTGCTTCATGTGAAGCCGAGAGAGCGGCTTCGTACCACACCGCTCCAGGTAAGAGAGGTTGATGAGAGTCATCATCTACTTGCAGAAGTAGGCGAACCTTAGGTAACTCAGGGAGCACACTTGCTAATAGTGGGGCAAAGGCTGAGTGATAAACGATGACGCTGGCAGCGGAGTCAGTGAAGACATATTGCAACTCTTCGGCCACGTAGCGGTAGTTGATATTCAGCGGAGCAACGCGAGCTTTAAATGACCCGAGCATGCACTCCAAGTACTCATTGCCATTATGTAAATAAATAGCGAGATGATCCTGCCCACTATCTTGGGGAGCCAAGTCGGCCCGCTCCGTGGAGCAACCAAAGCCATTGTCGTTGAGATAATTGGCAAGACGACGCGTGCGTGCTGTGACTTGGCCCCATGTCAGGCGACGCTCGTGAAAGACGAGACATTCCTCGTCGAGTCTGCTGTTAGCGATTGCCTCATGAACCTGACCGACGGTGAATTCCTGCACGCATTGAATGTAGATTGTCATGCTGGGCGGGTACGAATCAGACATCGTGTGCTGAGATCGCTAGGGTTCGGGGGTGGATCTTTCTGTGCCCCCCATTTCTGGAAAATCAAAAGACGGAATCGTTTTTGGTGTTTTTATCCCGCAGGGCTGGAAAATGGAACTCTCGTCGATTGCAGATCCCGTTGATAAGTGGGCCAAGACCGTCGAAGTCGCAGTGTTGGCCGATGCTTTGGGGTACGACTCACTATGGGTCTATGACCACTTCCATAACGTGCCTCGTCCTGCACATGAGACAGTCTTTGAATGCTGGACAACGATCGCCGCGCTGAGCCAACAGACTTCGCGGATTCGTCTTGGGCAAATGGTCGGTTGCAATAGTTATCGCAGTCCCGCGTTACTCGCGAAAATCACCTCAACGATCGATGTCATCTCTGGTGGACGTCTTGAATGGGGGATTGGTGCGGGCTGGTATGAAAATGAATACCGTGCCTACGGATATGAGTTTCCAAAGCCAAAAGACCGCATCGGCATGTTGCGCGAAAGCGTGGAGATAGTTCGCAGTATGTGGACAGAAGCCGAGACCACATATAAGGGCAAGTATTACGACATCATTCGTGCGAATTGTGATCCTAAGCCGATCCAAAAACCTACACCGCCGATTTGGATTGGTGGCGGTGGTGAACAGTTGACATTACGTGTTGTGGCGATGCATGCTGATTGCTCAAACTTTGGCGGTTCACCAGAAGAATGGGCGCGTAAACGTCAGACTTTGCTCGGACATTGCGCAACTGTCGGCCGCGACCCAGCGACTATTCGGATGACCTGGTCTCCTGAACTGTTTATTCGAGAAACCGAAGCGGAATTGAAAGAGGCTGGATCGCGCAGTCTCTTCGGAGAGAACTACGACGAATGGCGCAAAGGCAACCTTGTGGGAACTCCCGATGAGGTCGCTGACAAGGTTGCTACTTATCTCAAGCTTGGCTGTAGTGGGTTCATACCGTGGAGTGCTGATTACCCTGAAACACAATCGATCGAACTGTTTGCTCAAAAGGTGATGAGCAATTTTCGCTAACCCTCTTGCGAAGTAGTTGTCAAACGAATTCGTTGATCAGATATACGAACGGAAAATGATCTCGGCGACACAAGAAGGCTTCGAAGAACCCTCGCACTCAAAGGTGAACTCCATCGTCATCTGCACGCCATTTGCGATTTCTTCTACTTCAAGCAATTTCACACCGAGGCGGACTCGACTTCCGACAGGTACCGGCGATGGGAAGCGAATCTTGTTTGCGCCGTAGTTGACGCCCATGGAGAAACCGTCAATGCGGACCACGGTCGGGTAGAGCATTGGTCCAAGCGAAAGCGTGAGATAACCATGAGCGATGGGTCCGCCAAATGGACCACTTTTTGCCCGCTCAACATCGATGTGAATCCACTGGAAGTCACCAGTGGCCTCGGCGAACTGTTGAACTCGCTCCTGTGTGATTTCAAGATATTCGCTGTAACCAAGATGTTGGCCAACATTGCTTTTCAGTCCTTCGACTCCGGTAATTACTCGTGCGCTCATGAGACGAGTTTAGTCACGAATACCAGACTCGTTGATGCTCTCGGCTGTGTGGATGCAAAAGAAGGGCGCACAAAGCAATTTCGAAGATGACCCCAAAAGTGTCTTGCCCAGTGAGTTTGTCAATGAGTCCTAATTCGTTATAGGGGGAGAGAATCCACAAGCGAAGCAGGAAGGGGGAGAAGGCGGCAAAGAGTGCAAAGTAATAACCAATGCGCCGACCATTGGCCATCAAGAACCCGCCACCGACATAGGAGGCCACCACCAGGAGACCTACTGCTAGCCCAAGGACGCCTTTGGTAACTCTCGCGCCGCCGATCCAATCAGACTTGTCCAAGAAGGCGACGAATGCGAAAAAACCGTTCAAATACAAGAGCCACATGGCGATCTGCAAAGTCTGTGGTTGCATGCGATCAAACCAAGTACGCCGGTCTAATTGTTGGTGCGAACGTTTTCTTTTCATCTCTCTAGAGTGGCACATTGTGGTCTGTTATGTGACTCTTTGACAATAAAACCTCTGCGGTTGAACAACGGCGGTAGCGTTCTCTGCATATGCGCTCTGGTTTCGTCACTCTTGTTGGTCGCCCTAATGTTGGTAAATCAACGCTGGTGAACGCCATTTGTGGCAAGAAGATCTCAATCGTTTCCGATAAGCCGCAGACCACTCGACGTCAAGTACGTGGCATCCTGACGCGCCCAGATAGCCAGATTGTCTTTGTTGACACGCCAGGACTGCATAAGCCAGTGACGGCTTTAGGCGAACGTGTCAATGCCGCTGCGATTGGAAGCATCGCTGATGTGGATGTCGCATGCTTGGTGATTGACGCAACGATGCCATTTGGATCCGGCGATCAATGGGTCGCCGATCGTCTTGACCTCACGAAGACCATTATCGTGGTCAACAAAACTGACATCGCAAGTAAAGATCAAGTATTCAAACAACTCATCGCTTCCTCAGGTCTTGATGCTTTGGCATACTTTCCGGTCTCAGCAAAATCGGGTCACGGTGTGGCTGAATTGGTGGCACATATTTCGCAACGTATGCCCGAGGGACCGATGTATTACCCCGACGACATTTTGAGTGATCTCCCTGAAGCTGATTTCGTTGCTGAGTTAGTACGCGAGCAGTTGCTAGCTGCCACTCACGATGAACTTCCATATTCCATTGCCACGCGAGTCACTGAATGGGAATGGCCGCGTATTCGTGTTGAGATTATTGTTGAGCGCGAAAGTCAAAAAGGAATGGTCATTGGCAAGGGCGGTCTCGTTCTGAAGAAAGTCGGGATTGCCGTACGCGAGCAGTTGCCGCCAGGTGTGTTTATAGAATTGCATGTCAAGGTAGACAAAGATTGGCAACGGCGCCCTGACCGAGTTCAGCGTTTGGGTTACTAGTTAGGTCCAACAGTCAGCAGGAGAAGCCAGCTGGTAAGAGATTTGAATAATCCTCACAGGTCACAAGGTCACCTGCAGATGTGAGATCACCTCGGCCCCGAGGAACAATCTGTGGGCGGCCATTGGTGGTGAATGCGACCTGACCAATTCCAGAACGACGAGTCAAAGTCAGGACGATTTGTGCAATCGCCAATCTTTGTTCGACGCCTGGAACTTGTGAACTGAAGGTTGGCGAAAGGTCAACTGTGGCAATACCGCGTTGTAAGTCAACGAGCACAAGAAAATCATCAGGTAAGGCGTTGCGTAATCCGATGGCGACATCGCCTTCAGGTAGCCCCTCTGAAAGTGCAAGCAAGACTTGAGTGGGAGTCACAGGGCTAAGAATAAATCTTTCAATAGGTATCACTTGATTAGCGACCACAAAAAAGAGACTGACAGGCTCCACCGGGATCGTCGATGTTTCGGGTGTACTTGACTCAACGGGTAACGGAATGGACGTTGACGTGGATGTGCTCGACGTGATGGCGGTACTGCTCGGTGTGTTGAGTTCGTACGGGATATTGGCTGGGTCGACGTACTGCACAGAACCACTGTCGGGGATGCTGCACGACAGTAACGATGAAATACCGAGGATGCCCATCAAGGTATATGTGAGACGAGGAGGAAAAATCATGATCTGACCTCGGGGAACTCTACGACAAAGCGGGCTCCACCATTCGGCGAATCCTCAACCCATGCAAGTCCGTTGTGTGCCCGAGCATGTTCAGCCACGAGAGCCAGACCGAGACCAGTGCCACCAGATCGCGAGCGACCAGCAGAGCCACGGGCGAATCGTTCAAAGATGCGTGCCCTTTCATTGTGTGTCACGCCAGGGCCATTGTCTTCAACGGCTATTCGCGTCGCTTGCCGGTCACCGACTTCGATAGTCACACGACTTACTCCACCACCGTGAATGCGGGCATTATCCAAGAGGTTGGCCATAATTCGCTCGAATCTTTTTTTATCCACTGAGGCCAGACCATCTGAGTCGGGAGCGACCTCAATGATGATGTCGTCAATGCCGTAACGTCCAGCGATGCGAGTGATGAGGGGCGCGAGGTCAGTCTCCTCACGATTTAAATCGGTGATCCCGACATCTAAACGAGAAAGTTCTAAAAGGTCGAGAACCATTTGGTCGAAGCGTCGAATCTGTGAGACGACTACGTCTAGAGCTTGTTGGGTTCGGTCGCTAAGGTCTGCGCGACGAGCATCCAAAACCTCAACTGCAGCGGCCAGCGCAGTAATCGGAGAACGCAACTCATGACTGACGTCTGAAGCAAAACGTGCTTCGCGCTCAATACGGGTTTGCACAGCGTCGGCCATGCCATTGAAGGAGGCGACCAGTCG
>Ga0114967_10003204_pt1 | contig 13476 bp, 1 predicted proteins | sample M_130628_MF_Meta_FD_92639 | JGI IMG/M metagenome (GOLD analysis project Ga0114967, IMG submission 92639) | Freshwater microbial communities from Lake Montjoie, Canada to study carbon cycling - M_130628_MF_MetaG | ecosystem: Environmental > Aquatic > Freshwater > Lake | place: Lake Montjoie... | reverse complement strand
GAGCAGCCAGCAAGCCCAAGCACTGCCCTCAAGTCAAGATCGGCACGGCGACCGAACGGCGAAGACGACGGCGAGCGGCTCCGGTGAGAGGGACGCAGCCGGCAATTCTCGTTTCCGTTTTGGGCGTCCTCGGGTGTCGGCTTCTGCAGTTGCGGGGCAGCCAGGGCAGGGGCAGGTGTCCTTAGGCACGCAAGCCGAAAGACCAGCACCCCCCACCGGCCCGCCTCACGCAGGGGGACCACCGACATCCGCAGGAAGCTCGGGGTTCGGCCCGAAACCTCACCACGCCGGCCGCGGCCCCGCCCCAACGGAGGGAGGCAGGGGCAACGGCAGCAACGGCAGCAGCGGGCAGCGGGGCGGACGAGGAGGAGGACGGGGCGAGCAGCGCCTCCCATACCGAGGGCCGGACGGCGGCCCTCCCGACCACCATCCCCGGGATCCTCGCGATCCCCAGAGGGGGTACGGGCCACAGACCTGCCATCTCTGCGGCGAGGCCGGCCACGTGTTTCGAGACTGCCCTAAGCTCCATCAAGCGAGGGCGGCGATCGGGAACCCTCGGGACGCCCACCAGTCGCCTTTCAGCTCAGGGCCGGGCGGACGCCCAGGCGGCGGGCAACGGCAAGGCAACGAGGGGCAGGTACGGTGGGGATCAGGGCTGCGTGATAACCCTCAGGTCTCCGCCGTGACCTCGACTCGCCGGGTCTCGTGGGCAGACCAGATGGATGAGGAGGATTTCGACCATTTCGGTCAACCCCCCTCCAGGGTCGCAGGGTTGACGTTCCTCGAAAACCCGCCCACCCTCCCATCTCCAGATTCCCCCCGGGACAAGCCCGCGAGGACAAGGATCGAGGACCAAGACTCAAGACCCGAGACTGGAAATTCGAGACAAGAAAATCAAGACCCCGCGGGCGGCATTGCCGGCAGTACCGGCGGCTACAGCATCGCACCGGTCCGGTACGATCCAGGGGATGGGCTCCGTAAGCCCGAGGGACGCCTTTTCTTCTTACGAAGGGCGATCCTGTTCCTTCCCCAGCCCACCCCCTTCGCCTCCTATGATGAGATTGAACGCGTGCTTTTCGAGTACCCTACTCCACGCAGTTTTGATCTCCTCGTTTTTCTACGGGAGGGGACCTACCTAAATTTTACAGCCATCGCCCTGAGCGAGAGACCCCGGCTGCTAAAATTTCTGAGGAACAATCGGGTCACATATTTTGACCCGCGCTCCCTACACCTACCACCCCCGCCCCCCGCCAGAGATCAAGACATCGGCGTGGCACATGCGGCGGGACAGAGCAGCAAGCCATCCACGGGCCAGGCACGGAGCCCGCCCCTCGACGGATCTGCGATCACCGACGAATCGTACATCAGCCCCGTCACCAGTCGACGCGGCACGCGATCTGCGGTCATCTACTGCTCGAGGTGGGGCCCCACGGCGGACAGCAAAGACCACAGTGGTTCAAATTGCTTCTTACCTACATCCCACGGAGTACTCTTTATGACGCTACCTATTCGCCTCGTCCCATACAAGGACATTCGGGGCGTCAGCTGCGCCAGCACTTCAAGGGATTTCTTCACGCTCGACGTTACCCTCCAGGACGGCGCCGAGATCCGCCTAGAGGGCATCACGACAGCCGAGCGGAAGCCACTCACAGCCTATTTTCAGGCAAGGGGAGTGACCATCCACCTGGACCCAGGAGAGAATACCCCCGCCACACCCGGCAAAAACCCTCTCTCTCTCCTCGCAGGCGTTCTCAGGCGCATCGGGCGCCTCAAACGCAAACCCCTCACCACCGAGCAGAACTGCCTGCTCGTCTCTGCCAGCGGTCTCCTCGTTTTTCCGTCGGACGACTCCGATGACGCCAGTTCAGTTGGTGAGCCCGGGCCAGGATCTCAGCATGAGGCCGAGCCCCCGGAACAGGGACATGACGATCCTCATTCCACCACTCTCATGCTGTTGGCGCATACAGCCGCCATCAACGCCCCCACCCCTTGGTCGTTCTCACAGACCGAGGCAGGGGAAGCGGCCGCGATCAACGAGCCACAGGGCAACGCTACAGCCGGAGCAGCGGGACCTTCAGCGGCGTCGCCATCCCCGGTCAGTTCGGATTGGGGGTATCATCATCTAGCAGGGGACCTGCAGAACCCCCAATTCGGGAACCTCACAGGGTCCCTGCTTCTCGCGGAACCCCCCGGCTGTTTCCAGGATTTGGAACGACCCCGCAATAGGCAGGAGCTTACCGACTTGCTCCTGCTCCTGCGGCCGTGGGGTCTCCTCCTTCTCGGGGACTCTTTTGAACCCTTGACCGACCCCCTCTTTACGTTCCACGCTGATTGCAGCAGGGACTGGGGGCCGCTGGAGGATGAGGTTTTCGCCGACCTGCGGACGGCGCTCGCTGACTCGTACGAGCGTTTCCACGCCAACCCCGCGGAGTTCTACCCAGTGCCCACCAGGTACGGGCGTCGACCCCGTCAGATCATTTACGGCGCTAGGCCCGTACCTGGTCTCAATCCCGCTTGGTGGCGCTCCCCGCTTCACGGCAACTCACTTACCTGGGCGCGCTACTACGCGGACTACGCAGGCAACGATCCAAGGGACATGCCCTATTATAGGCAGCTCCCTGGTGATCATGCATTCGGCGTGATCGGCCTCCCACCTCCTCACGACCGTTCTGAGCTCTATGGGCTCGTCGGTCAGTTTGAGGAGAGCAATGCCTTACTTCGAGTTCCTAATTTCCGTGCTCTGATCGAGCCCCTGCACACCCTGTACCAAGACGGCAGCAGGAGCTGGGGGGCGGCTGAGGATTACGCCCTGCAGGAACTTAACAGGCTTTTTCTCAACGCCACGGCCCTCCTCCTCGGCACACAGGACGCCCACGAGTCAAGCGTCAGCCTATCGGCCATCGCCGGGTTCCCTGATACGGCGTCCACGCCCGACTCACCACAACTGGGTGAGTCCAGGCCTGGCCGGGGGGGGAGGATTCGGGAACCTGTGACAACGATCCAAGACCCCAACCGCCACCAGGGGCGGTACGAGTCAATCGGGGTCGGGGAAGAGAATATCCCCCCAGACGCCGTCCGACCTAGCCTTCCGCCGCCACAGGGGCCCGGACAGGCGACGGAATCAACGGCGGCAGCACTCGGCATCACGCAATCGGTGAGAGACGTCACACTCGCCGGCATCCCCAGCTCCTGGCGGAATGAGGTACCCCTGCACGCCGACATCACCGGTGGCGTGCGGCTGGTAACCAAACGCGTTGATTGCCTCTGCAGGTTTCTGGCAACAAGGGGAATCGAGCCGCCCCTGCCGTGGACGACGCAGGCGTTCCAAGAGGCGCTGTTTAACTCAGGCCACGAGGACGTACTCTTTAGCCGTCACCTCGCAATGGGAGAGGTGAGGCTGCCCAGAGATGAGGAAGGGTTAATGAACCTTCTTCGGGGTCTGGGCAGCCACGGCGATTTATTGGACAACTACGAGGAGGCAGTGAGGCCCCTTGTTGATGCCACCATGCCACGCAGGTTTCACTGGAACGAGGCCGCCAGCTACTCCTTCCAGTACCTGCGCCGAGCATTCCAGTCCTGCCTGAGCGGCACGGACGCGAGCATCCGAGTCAGTGCAGGCAGGTCGTGCCCGGTTGGGAGTTGGGTGCAAGAGCACTGGCCAGAGTCGGCCTTGTTGCTCGGGGGGAGGATCCCCACCCCCTCCAACTTTAAGGAGCTTCAGGCGTTCGTCTCAATGACGCGCCGTCACCGGTGGGTGATCGGGGAGGCTGCCTTTTATGGGACAATAGACCCTCTCGTCACCCTCCTGAGGGAAGGAATTCAATTCCCCTTAGGGGAGGCGGCGACCCTTGCTTTCCGTGTCGTCACATCCGAAATGTGGACAGTACTGAATTTAAGGGAAGTCAATCGGGAGACTCGACGGGGGGTGACTTACATAGGACCAGGGGAATGGGTGCCGTTCTTTGCCCCAGACACCCCCGCTCCCACCTTCCCCTCGTTTCTCTCGCTCTGTGGACGCTGCGAGCCCGCTGCGGATCACCCATCTCTCATCAGGTTCAGCGGGGGGTCGACCGTCGGCGGCTGGCGCGGGACGTCAGCAGACCACAGGGGTCGGCAGTACTCAGTTTCCGCACTCCCATACGACTCGCAGGAAGGATCCTTGGCCCCGGATGGGCAGGGCCTCTTAGTGACGTCCACAACCTATCGCGAAGGCCGGCGCTACCCCAAGAGTTTTGCGCCGCCTCCGGAGGAGTCGGGCCTGCCCCGAGGGGGACTCCGGGTGAGCAGGCCCCGGGCAGAGGTGGGGACCAGGCCGCGGTCATATGCGATCACCGATCCTTACCCCCCACCCACTCAGGAGGAGTACGAACGCTGGCTCCACTCAAGGAGCAGGCTTCGGTATTTTGTGCAGCCCGCGAGTGATCCTACCAGGTGCGTGGCATTGATCCTGGGCGGTGAGATGGTCACGGATCTGAAAATACTTCTCGACGACGGTTCAAATTGCTGCTTGATCACCGAACGCTGCTGCAGGAAGTTGGACATCCCCGTTTTGACCACCAAACTGTCCTTGACGACGTCGAATGCCAAGGGGACGCCGGTCATCGGCGTTACCCCCATCGTCCAGGTGATTTACGGTCCAACCTCCCCTGAAGCCGTCATCACCTATCACTCTTTCCTTGTGGTAGGGGGGATGGACGAGGTTTATGAAGTATTGCTGGGGAATGTCGATTCCCAGCAGTACGGGGGCAGGATCGAGACCGCCGATCACTCTTACTCACTCCGCCCTAAATGGGCAACCCTGGGGAAAGCATCCCCCATCTTGTCTCTCCCAACTCTGTTCGCAGCCCCCGTGAGGCCGGCGAGGAGGACGGGAGCAGGCCATTGATGGTCACAAGATCGGGTCCCCCAGAGGACCCAAGGGACGGCCGCGAAGAGCGCGGCCCAGGCAGCACGAGTGGCAACGAGTACGAGTTTCAAGTTTTTCAAGCATTCCAAGACCCTCAAGACGACGACGGACGTCGTCAGCTCAAGACCAGGATCGCCATCGGGGCGTTCACCAGCAACAGCCAAACTGACTCCAGATCCTCTTTCCCTCTTCCCGATCAAGCAGGGCCAGCGAACGCACGAGGGGGGACGGACCGTCCTGATTGTGACGACCTGATTTTCCCCCCCCCCTGCAGTGTGCCGTGTCCGGGGGGGTACGCGCTTTGGGACGCGAGTTCCGAGGCAGGTGCCGGACCCACGTTCCAACCTCTTTGCACGTCTCGACCCCGGCCGCAGGATCCCCGCAACCGCGGACGCACTGTCAACCACCGCCCAGGCATGGAAGGCTCGGGTGATAACTTTGGCCTGGCGCAGCTTTGCCAACTCTATGACGACAGCGGCCGCGCCGCCGACGAACTCATGGCGCGGCAGCCGCTGCTGCCGGACGAGGTGACAGCCTTGGCGATATTGACCAAGCTGAACCGGTACGGGGCAAGGGCCAGCGCGGCAGGCCAGATCGCAACACAGTGCGAACCCAAGCCCCACCTGAACAACGTCGTGGCGAGCGTCCAGGATGATTACCCGGATTTCCGCCCGACGCCGGGCGTCTTCAACGTCTTTCGTTCCCTGCAAGTGGCTCACCTGTGCTGCAGGGAAACGGCACTCGGCAAGAGGCCGGCCGGTGAGATAGGCACAGTCCTAATCTCGTGCAAGGAGTCGTCGCCGACCCGCCGTCCGGTCTCAGCAACCCTCCCTGTTGCTTCCTTAACCCTCTCAGGCAAGTCGGTGCAAGGAGCCGTCGCCGCCTCAGGAAACTCGTCGCGAGAAGAACTCCTCATCTCCGACCACGACAGGTCGGTGCTCAAGGGCGGGCCCCTGAATGAGCTCAGGGGACCGGCGGCCTCCGAGCCGCAAAACCCTCAGCTGGAGGAGAGCGACGAGGAGGAGGAGGAGGACTCCGAAGGGGAGGAGGAACAGGGGCACGCCGAGGGAAAGCGGCGGCGAGCGGCCAAGGAGCAGCAGCCGGGAAGCGCCAAAGGGGGGAAGCAGCAGCGAGCTGCCCAGGGGGAGCAGCCGCGCATTTGGAGTTCGCGCAGGCAGATGCTCAGCGTCACTGGGCACGGCGCAAAGCAGCGGCGCAACTACCTCGAAGGGTCGCTGCAACAGCGCCTCCGGATGGGCGAATTCGACGATTACGTCAGGGAACTCGAGCAGGCCGAGAAGGTGGCCTTCCCCGCTTACGTCAAAAATCGGGAGGACCAGCGGAATAAGGGATCACGGATCAAGGTGGGGCCCACCACGCTGAGAAGGATGCTCAAGGAGCTGAACCCCGGGATGTCCCGCCTCCCCACAGCGGAGGAACTGCAGCAGCCGGGAGCCCCTGAGCTCTGGATGGCCATCAAGGAGCAGGAGCACAAGCGGCAGCAGGCAGCGCAGCAGCCGACGGGGCCCGAGGGGGGGGTGACCACGGACGTGGCGTGCGCCCTTTACGCCGCCGGCGCGGCACCGTCGTTTCACGCCGCCAGCCAGGACCAGTCGCCTTTCGCCACCGGTCTCGGCCAGCTTCCCTCTTACCAGCAGTGGCCCGTGCAGTGGCAGCCACAGCAATGGCCCGCGCAGGGGCAGTGGCCCGCGCTGGGGCTGCCCGCGCAGCAGCAGTCCGCGCTGGAGCAGCAGTGGCTCGCGCAGGGACAGCTCGCACAGCAGCAGCTCGCACAGGAGCGGCAGCCGCCCCCGCTGCCTGCGCAGGGGCTCGAGCTGGGGGGGCCTTGGGTCGTGCGGGCGCATCGGCGGTTCGAACGGGAGCAGAGGCTGGCCGCGCAGGGGCAGCAGGAGCCGCCCACGCTGGAGCAGCAGCAGCCCGCGCCGGAGCAGCAGCCTCTCGCGCAAGGACAGCAGGAGGACGAGGAGCAGCAGGAGCTGCTCGATCAAGGGCAGTTTCCGGCCGCGCAGTTCCAGCTTTGGGTCGAGGGAGGATGGCTTTGGCCCGAGCAGGAGCAGCAGCAGGCCGCGCAGGATCAGGGGCAGGCCGCGCAAGGGCAGCAAGAGCAGCCCGCGCAGCAGCAGGCCGCGCAGGAGCAGGGGCGCCCGGCACCGGAATGGCAGTGGCCCACGCAGGAGCAGTGGCCGCTGCACGAGATACGGTGCTGGTGCTGGGCGTTCGTGCAGCAGCACTCGCAGGAGCGGACGAGGGAGCAACAAGAGGAGTGGTTCCAGGATCTCGTCGCGGAGGCGGAGTGGCAGCAGCAACAGCAGCTGGGGCAGGGAGCCCCGCAACAGCAGCAGCAAGCCGGGGAGATCGCGGTCGCCGACCCCGCCGTCCCCGATCCGGCCCAGGAGGACGCGGCTGCCGACCCCGCCGTCCCCGACCCGGCCCAGGAGGACGCGGCCGCCGATCCCGCCGTCCCCGACCTGGCCCAGGGGGTGCACCCCACACCGCCGCCTCGGCGCCGACCCCGGACCCGGACCGGTGGGTACACCGGGGGGGTGGTGTCACCTTTCGTTTCCGCCGACAGTAGGCGGGAATGGATTGAAACCAACCTCCCCAGGGCCTATGAGAAGGGGGTGTTAGTCGCGGGATCATTACACAGCGACCTGTTTGTGTACGCCGGGGAGCTCCGTCTTTTGGGGCAGAACAGCGCGGCAAATCGATTGGTCACCTCCACGATCGCAGAGGCGCGAGGCCTCGTGACCTGGAGCTCCAACGAGCACTGGCACGAGGTTTTGCGCATGGGAGGAATCGAGCAGTCGATGGACTTCGACTCGGACGAGCTGGACAGCCTGGACTTCTCCGAGTCGGAAGACGATCAGGTGGGATTCGGACATCCATGCTCACCCGTCTCCAACGGGTTCATCGGGGACGACCAGGGGGGAACATCAGTTCACGAGAGTCAGCTGGGTAACCTGCAGCCAAACGACGCGGAGGCGGCAGCATCAGCCGACAACGGGGGCGACGCCCTGTTTCCGACGAATTTCGGAACTCTCCTTGAGTTTTTCGGGACCGGGGGGGGCGCCCCTCCTTATTCTCCCGCCAACCCTGGCCTCTACTCGCCCACCATTCACCTTCCTCTCTCTCCTACTGGATCCCTGCCTGGGTATACTCAGGTACGTACCCTTTGGGCTTGGGTTCCAGGAAAGGACACTCCAGGTCAGGCGCACTCGATGCCAGGCGATGAGGAAATATTGAACCCCAAATCGTTACCCTGCCGACACGCAGTTCTGATCCGCGAGAGGGCAGGAGGAGCAAGCCGGACCCCCTGGGATGGGGGCCGGAGTTATCCCTTCGACTCCGTCCCGATGCGACCCTTTCCGGGCACGGGCCAGGAGGAGCCGACCAAGACCAGATCAGTAGCTAAATGTTGGCTGACTAATTTGACTACGTGTCTGTTTTTGGGTCACGAGTTCATCTATAGTCCTTACCTACCTAGGGATACACCACCACGGGACCAGACGCCTTGTTGGCCGGACCCCAGGGCTGGCAGCATCCTTAGACGAGAGTGTGCTGATGCTCCTAGGGAACCATCTAAGACCCGATACCCGCCTTTTTGCGGTAGGATCGTGGGTAAAAACGATGAGGGATCCCCCCCGGAGCGTTGCCTCTACTCTTTTTCCACAACCCTTGGGCAGCCTACGCCAGAGTTGCAGAAACGCGAGGCCGAGCCACAGGTTATGATGGGCGGATCTGATCCGGCTGAGGAGCCCGGAGATCTGCCAGCGCTGACACTCGATCGGAAGGGGGGGGAGACCGTCGGAGTCGCGGCCCCCACCCCGTCTGATTTTATGCACAGGCTGGATGCGGATGGGTTGAAAGGACCAGCGCAGCCCGTTACCAAGATCGGGCCATGGTCTTTTGCCCCGCACCCACGCCTCTCCACAGCGGATCGCCAACGGATGGTGGATCTGCTGGACAGCCGGCGCCACTGCTTCGCGGCGAGTTACGCCGAACTCGGCACCTATAACGGCCCCGAGGAGGATTTCCAGATCCCCCTTCACGAGGGGGTCACCAGGGTTTTTGCCAAGCCTCGCCGATACTCGGCGTTTGAACAAGAGGTCATGGACAAGACCATCCCTGAGCTTATGGCTCATCGGATCGTCGTGCCCTGTTATGACTCGAATAACTTCGCGTCAAACTCAGTGATCGCTTGGAAAAAGGACCTGCAGGGCAGGTACACAGAGCATCGGTGCTGCGTCGACTACCGGAACATCAACGCCAGCTCCTTGGTCGACAACTATAGACTGCCTTTACCGACGATGCTTCACGAGGAGGTCAAGCCGTGCAAGTTCCTGACCAAGGTGGATGCTCGCAGTTCGTATCTGCAGATCCGTATCAAGGCTGAGGATCAGTGCAAGACGGCATTCTGGTACAGGACGGGGGGGACAACTGACGCCTCAGGCAAGTCCACGCCGGGGAGCGGGGGCTGGGTGTTACTAAAGTACACCCGCATGCCTTTCGGTCTCGTCTCTGCCCCAGCGGCCTACCAGAAACGAATGGATCTCGCGATCCAGCAAGCAGGGCTAACCAGCTTCGCCAAGGTGTACGTCGATGACGTTCTGATCCACAGCGAGGACTGGGAGAGCCATCTGCGTCATGTGGCGGCGGTGCTGGATATGTTCAACTCCATCAACGTACGGGTCCACATTGACAAGTCGATTTTCGCTGGGGACATCATGGAGTTCATCGGCTACAACATCAGCTTCAAGGGACTCACCCCAACTGCCGCCAAGGTGGAAGCGATCAGGACGCTCCCCTCACCGATCAACCTTTCTACTTTAAGATCGGCTCTCGGTTTCTTCTCTTATTACCGCTCGTTCGTGCCGTCTTTCAGCCAGATCAGCAGGCCGCTGACTGAGCTCACAAGGAAGGACGCACCATGGCAGTGGAGCGACAAGGAGGAGGCGGCTTACCAGGAGCTGAAGGCGCGGCTCTGCGATCCCACCAACATGATCTCCAAGGTGGATCCGGATCTGCCTTTCACCCTGCATACGGATTTCAGCAACCTGGGCATTGGATGCGTCCTGTCTCAACCGACAAAAGACGATCCACCCCAGGAGCGGATGGTCGCTTGCGCCAGCCGCAGCCTGAACAAGCACGAGAAGAACTACAGCTCTTACAAGGGTGAGATGCTGGCAGCCGTCTGGGCAATCAAGACGATGTCGTTCTATCTCATGGGCCGGCCGTTCACCTTGGTGACCGACCATTCCCCGCTGGTTTTCCTGATGAAAGACCAGCAGCTCCAAGGACAGTACGCGCGTTGGGCGCTGGTACTGCAGTCCTATTCGTTCGACGTCAAGCATCGACCTGGTGTGAAGCACCAGAATGCGGACGTACTCTCCCGTTTCCCTCTCCCCTCAACGACAGACAACAGCGGAGCGCGACTCGACGAGGACGAACCAGTTTCAGCAGACGGCGGCACGCAGCTCCTCGACGACGCGGCGACGGCAGCGACGCCGCCACCAGTTCCAATCTCGGCGGCAGCGGTTCTGGAGGACGGCACGGATCTCACCGCCCCGCTCTCGCCCGCCAGCCACTTGGCTCATCTGCGAGATCTTTTGAGCCAACGCGAGGGGGACAACAAGACAGATCTGGACATCAATACAGCCGTCTATGTCATCAGGCCAAACGGGGCTGAGGACATCATCGGATCAAGGGCGGGCACGGCAGCTCTGACGGCTCGGTTACAGCACGGCAGCAGCGCCCGCTCGTCAGCCTACACTTTCCAGTCTGCAAGTGACATCAAGGACGAGTTCATCTCTACCAACGAGGACGACAACCTCACCGACGATACGAGCACGCGGCTGCAACCCGCGCGTACTACGGCCGAGCGGTACCGCCTCCAGGCCGAGGTCTCGTCATGGATCAGGCAAGCCCATCAGTCGGGTCTGGGATCACCTATGCAAGAGTGCAGGTTCCCAACATTGGAGACGACCGATGAGGCACAGGACGAACACGGGGTTCGACCTGTAACATCCCTGCACGCAGCCCCTCTTCCAGCCGCCACCGTCCTCACCTTGCGGGACGAGGGCATCACGCTGCTCGAGCCATTCGGAGGGCTCGCAGCCGGGCTGGAGGCGTTCCTGCGGTTGGGGGTGCCCATCAAGCGGTATATTTACTGCGACATTTCGACGGCAGCACGTCGAGTGGCCCACAGGCGCATGGACGCACTGACTAAGCTGTACGGCAGTCAGTTGTTCCCTGCATCTGCCTGGGCCCAGGCATTCACCACGGTTCCACAGAACGTTCACCTTCTCGACACAGCTCGCCTCCTTGCGGCTGGTGCTCGGGACGGAACGCAGTGGGCCGTCGTGGCAGGATGGGAATGTCAAGACCTTAGCCCTGCCGGCTCTGGTCGTGGACTCACCGGTCGACGGTCGAGCTCCTATTATCCACTCCTGCAGCTTTTGGGAGCCTTGCAACAGTTGCAGCCCCTCAAGCCACCGATCTACCTGCTGGAGAACACGGCCATGCAGGTGGATTTCAAGGGTCGGCCTCATATCGTCGACGACTTTCACAAGATCTGCGGCGCCATCGGTCCTTGCGTCCTACTGGACGCAGCACAGGTGGGCTCCTATGCCCACCGTCTGCGTGACTACTGGACCAACCTCGCCTCGGCCGACGACATCAACCATGTACTTCAGGCGGTACGACGATCTCCACACTCCACAGCGTCGGACATCCTCAACCCTGGCCGGTCAGTTCAGATCTGCCGTCGGGCAAATCAGGCGCCTTGGTACCCGGCGAATACGGTGGGCCAGCCGATCATCTGCTTGCCCACCCTCGTCGCTTACATGGGAAGCTACGCATTCAGATACAGCAACGATAACATACCAGGGCAGGGCCTTGTGTATGACGAGCGGGATCTATCGCAGCTCTGGTCGTTGGAACCAGAAGAGCGCGAACGGGCTCTTGGATATGCATCTGGGTCCACAGCCTGCGACGATCTGACCCTCGCTCAACGCCATGCAGTCACGGGCGGTTGCATGGACGCTTTCGCTATGCAGGCTCTCTTGGGGATTGCATTCGGCCTGAGACTTCGGGACCACGAGCCAGATCTTCGGCCTGTCTCCCTCTCGGCCGCGCAGGCGACGACCACTCCGGACTCTTACCTACGAGATGCCTCGATTTCAGCCCAGGGCTGCACCGACGCATGGGCAGCAGCGCGACCAGCGGACATCTTCGCCGACAACCTCGCCATCTCTTGCGCCATCACAGCCGAGGAGGCGGCTCTGGGCGTCGACGACAATGCAGACGTCTGGCTTGACGAACTCTGCATGGAGTACATCCGGAACCAAGCTTTTTCTCCATCACAAGTGGAGGCCACGACGTACCGCCAACGGAAACGAGCTCTGCGCCGGGCCGGCTCGTACAACATGGTGAGTGGCAAGCTTTTCAGGCTATTTCCCACGACTATCAGCGGTGGTAATCGTAGGAAGGAAGTGCCTGCTCCTGATGCGAGGGGAGCAGTCGTCAAGCAGGTTCACGAGCAGTGCGGCCATTTTGGGCGCAAACGTACTGCCCATTTGCTCATGCTGACATACTGGTGGCCGGGGATGATCAGGGCGGTGCGCGAATGCATTCAGAACTGTCAAGCGTGCAGCCGCACAAATGACATCACGTTCAATTCGCTTCGCCCCGAGCTCCAACCCCTGCCTATCATGGGACTTTTCTACCGGTGGCACGTTGATCTGTGTGGGCCATTCCAACCTTTCACGCCCCGGGGGAATCAGTTTGTGATGGTATGCATTGAGGCGTTCTCTAAGTACGCCGTCATGATACCAATCCCGCAGAAGTCGGCCGAGGAAACGGCCTATGCTTTTCTGCACAACGTTCTCGCCCGATTCGGGGCGCCGGCCGAGGTGGTCACCGACGGTGGAGGCGAGTTCGAGAGTCATTTCCATCAGATGCTCTCTGATGCCTTCATTGATCACAGGATGACATCTCCAAGCCACCCGCAATCCAACGGACTGGCGGAACGTTGCGTCCAGACGCTCAAGGCATGCCTTCGGAAGCAGGTTAGTCTGCTCCAGAGGAAGGATTATGATGGCTTTGAGCGGGACGACAAAGGGAGGCGACTCATTCCATGGGATCGCTACGTCCCTTGGGTGGCGCTGGGCTATAACGCCTCGCCACAGGCCGCCACGGGTTTTGCACCATTTTACATGTTGCATGCAGCCCACGCGACCGTTCCACCCAGCATCCGCGAGAGGTTTGCTGAGCCCTTGGATCTCACAGGAGACCCTGAGGCACTCAGCCAGATCTTGCTCGCCCGAGCACGAGAGGTTCGTCGGGTCTGCCTTATCGCAGGAGACAACCTGCTCATTGCTCAACACCGAGACGAGCGGCGGTACGCTCGCCTCAGGGGGGGCGGCTACCTGGCCAAGATCCGGCGATTCGAGGCCGGCGACTTTGTCTACACGTCCTTCAAGACCGCCGACGGCAAGGCGCCGTCCAACCTCGGCATGCTTGCGCGGCCTGAGGTGCTGCGAGTACTCGAG
>Ga0114967_10003201_pt1 | contig 13486 bp, 12 predicted proteins | sample M_130628_MF_Meta_FD_92639 | JGI IMG/M metagenome (GOLD analysis project Ga0114967, IMG submission 92639) | Freshwater microbial communities from Lake Montjoie, Canada to study carbon cycling - M_130628_MF_MetaG | ecosystem: Environmental > Aquatic > Freshwater > Lake | place: Lake Montjoie... | reverse complement strand
ATTAGAAGATGAATTGAGAGATCAATTAAGCGATGACCTAAAGGAAATGTTACATATGATGCAAGATTCGGGAAGAGACATGCTTGAACTATTAAACAATTTATTAGATGTATCTAAGATTGAATCAGGTAATATGAATCTTAAACTAAAAAACAATTCCATTGCAGAAACAATTCAAAAATCCATCAACGATAATATTCGCACTGCTAATTCAAAACAAATAATATTAGATTACAATATTGCAGACAACTTGCCTAACGTATGCTTCGATAAAATTCATTTGCAACAAGTGCTAAACAATTTAATATCTAATGCTATTAAGTTTTCTTTTGGAAATACGCATGTGGAAATCAATGTTGGGTTAAAGAACAATGAAGTAATAGTTTCTGTAAAAGACCAAGGACAAGGGATACCGTCAAATGATATTCACCGAGTGTTTTTGCCATTTGCTAGAACGAGTGTGTCAAGCACTAATGGAGAAAAAAGTACAGGATTAGGATTAACTATAGCTAAACGAATTGTTGAAGCGCACGGCGGGAATATCTGGTTAAGCAGCGAGGTAGGAAAAGGAACAACTTTCTTTTTCAGTCTGCCTACTAGGGCTAATCAAAAAGAATTAATACCAATAGAAATATTAAAAAGATAGCTGTTTAAATTTGAAAAAGAGTACCTGCGAGGGTGCTCTTTTTTATACTCCCGATAATATCATCGCATATCCTTGTCCAACACCAATACACATTGTTACCATTGCATATTTCTTATGCCCTTCTGCCAATTGATGTGAGGCTGATAAAACAATTCGTGCACCGCTCATGCCTAAAGGATGACCTAACGCAATAGCACCACCATTCGGATTAACTCTTGAATCATCATCAGCTAAGCCCCAGCTCCGGATACAAGCCAGACTCTGCGCCGCAAAAGCTTCATTCAATTCAATAATATCCATATCGGACCAAGTAAGACCTGCATTTTTAAGCGCTTTATTCGCTGCTTCAACAGGACCTATTCCCATAACACGTGGCTCAACGCCAGCAATACCAATAGCAACAATTTTACTTAGTGGCTTTAAATTGTTTTTTTGAAGACCATCATCAGAAGCCAGTAATAATGCTGCAGCTCCATCATTAAGGCCACTTGCATTTCCTGCAGTAACGGTACCGTCTTTACGAAAACTTGCTTTTAACTTACCAAGGCCTTCTAATGAAGTACCAGGCTTTATAAATTCATCTTGCTTAAACAAAATAGCATCCCCTTTTTTCTGTGGAATTGAAACAGCTACAATTTCATTTTCGAATTTACCCGCATTTTGTGCTGCAACTGCTTTTTGCTGCGACCACAATGCAAATCGATCTTGATCCTCTCTAGAAATACTATCACGAACAGCCAAATTTTCTGCAGTCTCACCCATTGCATCAACACCATATAGTTCTTTCATCAATGGATTTACAAATCGCCATCCAAAGCTAGAATCGAACATTTGCGCATCTCGGCCATAAGGAGTTGATGTTTTTGAAATTACCCAAGGACCGCGAGTCATATGCTCTACTCCACCTGCAATCATTAAATCTGCTTCGCCTAGCATAAGAGAACGACCAGCTGCAGCTACAGCTGAAAGTCCAGAAGCGCACAAACGATTTATAGTTTCACCTGGAATTATGACAGGCAAACCAGCCAGCAATGAAGCCATGCGAGCTACATTACGATTATCTTCACCAGCCTGATTAGCACAACCCATAATAACGTCGCCTACTTGTGATAGGTCGATGCCTGCATTTTTTTCAGCAAGCTTACGCAATACCAAAGCTGCTAAATCATCAGCACGAACAGAAGCTAATGCACCTCCGAAATTTCCAATTGGTGTTCTAACACCATTAACGATGTATGCGTTTTTGATCATATTATTTTTCATCTGGGAACCATTCTTTAGATGTTCTGTAAACAATGCCTTTAAAGAGTGCAACAATTTGATCTTGTTGATTTGTTACTGCGATAGAATAAATCCCGATTTTATTTGTCAAACTTTTTTCCTCTGAAACAGCATAAATAATATCATTCTCCTTTAAGGATACGGTATGCGAAATAGATGTTTCTACAGAAACACTTTGTCGCCCATGCGAGTTTGAAGCAAAAGCCAATGCGCTATCAGCGAGTGAAAAAGCAATTCCTCCATGTGCAATCCCAAATCCGTTTAGCATTTCTTTGCGAATTTGCATTTTTAATTTACAATAACCTGACTTCACTTCTATCACATCAATACCTAACCATTGACTAAACCAGTCATGGTCATACATTCTTGATATAATTTTATTAGCAAGATTATCTTCCATCAATAATTTTAATTAAAAAAGGATTTATTATCCCGAACCATCTGTCTTAATAAAACAGAAGCACGATAACGATCATCGTGATACTCTACATAATACGAATCAAGTAAAGAAAGTACTTTTTCAACTCCAATTTCATCAGCCCACTTTAAAAGACCCTTAGGATAATTTACTCCTTTAGTCATTGATAAATCAATGTCCTCTGCACTCGCAATTTGAAAATACAAAGCATCAGCTGCTTCATTAATCAGCATCGATAAAATTCGAATAACAATCTCACTTGCTAAATCTTCATCTTGCTTTGAATCTTGCTTTGAATCTTGCTTCACCGCATTCTCGCTGTAATCATAAAAACCATGTCCTGTTTTTCTTCCTAGTCTTCCCGCCTCTACCATTTTCTTTTGTATGAGTGAAGGTCGAAAGCGAGGATCAAAATAGAATTGCTTCCATACAGTTTCTGTAACAGTATAATTAATGTCATTCCCTATTAAATCCATTAGCTCAAATGGTCCCATTTTAAAACCACCTTTCTCTTTCATAGCTGCATCAACAGTAGCCATATCAGCAATTCCTTCTTCAACAATTTTAAGTGCTTCGCCATAATAAGGACGTGCTACGCGGTTAACAATAAAGCCCGGTGTATCTTTAGTTATTACGGGAACTTTTCCCCAGCCATGCATTAGCATTTTACATTCCAGATCAAGTCCTTCTTTAGTTTGCAACGCAGGTATCACTTCTACCAAAGGCATTAGCGGTGCGGGATTAAAAAAATGGAGACCGATTACTCTTTCAGGTTTGACACAAGCTGCTGCAACAGATGTAACCGAAAGAGACGAAGTATTAGTTGCTAGAATACAATCTGCACTTATCACTTTTTCTAATGCACTAAAAATTTCTTTTTTAACTTCTAAAATTTCAACAACCGCTTCAATTATCAAAGCGCAATCAGCGAAGCTGTTTAATGAATCGATAACTGTTACTCTGCTAACTAAATTAGCAACCTCTTCAGAAGACATCTTTCCTTTCTCCACTAACTTTGATAAAGAGACTTCCATTTTCTTTACAGCACTTGAAGCAAAACCTTCCTTGGTATCAAACAATACTACAGCATGACCTGCAGCAGCTGCAACCTGTGCAATCCCACTCCCCATGGCACCTGCACCGACAACTCCTATTATTGATTTTTCAGATAACATAATTATTCGCCTTTAAATATCGGTGCTCTTTTTTCAAGGAAAGCATTAACACCTTCTTTGTGATCATATGTTTGTCCTGCTTGCGCCTGATAAGCTTCTTCTAATTTTAATTGTTCTTTTAAATCCATTGTTGCCGATTGATTTAGTAACATTTTCGTTAAGGCGATACCTTTAGTAGGCATATTTGCTAATTGAATCGCGATTTTATCAGCTTCAATTTTTAAAACTGCATCATCAAAACATTTATAAATCATTCCCATTTTTGCAGCATCTATTCCATTCACTTTATCACCCAACATCATTAATGCTGTGGCTCGTTGCCAGCCAATTAATCGTGGTAAAAAGTAAGTACCACCGCTATCAGGTATTAAGCCGATTTTACTAAATGCCTGAATAAATGATGCGGACTCACCTGCAACAACAATATCGCAAGCTAAAGCAATATTAGCTCCTGCACCTGCTGCCACTCCTTGCACCACTGCAACTACAGGCTTTTGAGCTTCACGAATTTTTATAATAATTGGATTATAATGTTCATCAACAATTTTTTGAATCCCAGGACCATCGGGAGCTATCGCTTCTGCTAAATCCTGTCCTGCACAAAAAGCTTTACCCTCTGCCTCAATGCAAATGCAACGCACTAATGAATCGCCAGAAAATTGATCCAAGGCTGCTTGCATCTGTAAGGCCATATCACGATTAAAACTATTAAATTTTTCAGGCCGATTAAGTTTAATGCGACCAACCCCATTTTCTATAGAAGTAATAATTAATGTCATCGTTTTAAATATTACTACAAAGAAAACTAAAAAACGCTTTCCTTATATAGAATTATCAAGTATGTATTAGTGACATTTGAACTGTTCAAACGGCTGACAACATGAATTACAAAAATGCAGTGCTTTACATGCAGTTGAGCCAAAGCGACTTGTTAGAATGGTATCGAAAGAACGACAAAAGGGGCATGCAACAGGTCCTTTATCATTATTAGCAAAAGGGTGTAAATTCTCAAAAGACACTTTTTCGGGAGGAGCAATTCCATATACTCTGAGTTTCTCTTTGGTTCCTTCGGACATCCAGTCAGTTGTCCACGCTGGCTTATAAATAGTTCGAATTTTGGGGGTCATTCCAGCCAATAATAATTTAGCACGAACCTGATCCTCCATATTCTTTAAGGCTGGACAACCCGAGTAGGTGGGCGTTATATCAACTTCAACAACATTATCAGAAATGCGGACATCGCGGACTACTCCAAGCTCCACAATACTTATTGCAGGTACTTCAGGATCCGGAATCGTATTTAACAAATCCCAAATTTCACCAACATCCAATTTTACCATATCGCATCTGGATACATCCTAGGTAAATATTGCATTTCTGCTAATAAGAAACCTAAATGTTCGGAATGAACACCATTTATACCACCTGAATAAAAATAGGTGCTATCTGAGGGAATTATTAAAGTAGCTTTAGTGATTATTTCATTCACCATTGCCTCCCATTCTGCTTTTAGTTCTTTTTTATTAAAGGCGGCACCATTATGAATTAATAATTCATCAACTTCATTTTGCTCAAACAATTCGTTTGTAAAAGGCCACAATTCATTTAAGGATTTTTGAATTCGTTGATGACTTTCTTCTGTTCCATCACCAAGACGAACAACCCAATCGCCAGCATGACGTACATGATACGTTACTTCTTTAATTGACTTTGAGGCTAGACCAGAAATAGTTTCATCATTGCTCTTCATTAAATCACGAAAAATTAAATAATCGAAACATCCATTGAAAAACAGTTTCATCATTGTAAATCCAAAATCTTTTAAATCTGGCTGCTCGACCATTAATCGATTGCGAAAATCTCTTTCTCCTCTATGAAATGCATAAAAATCCTCTGACTTGCCATTACCTTCTAGCTGCGATGCGTAGGTGTAAAACCCACGTGCCTGACCAATCAGGTCCAAGGAAACATTACTCATTGCAATATCTTCTTCTAAAATTGGCCCGTGCCCTGTCCAATCTGCGATTCGTTGAGCATGAATCAATGAATTATCTGCTATTCGAAGACAATATTCTATCAAGGCTGTATTTAATTCAGTCATCATATTGTTTTTAATCCGTCAGCTGTTTTAAAAAAATTAGGCGATCTATACATTTTATCGTTTGCAGGGTCGAAGAACGCACCTACATCTTCTGGTGTTGATGCGATAATTGCATTGGTAGGTATAACCCAAATATTAACTCCTTCTTGTCGTCTGCCATATACATCGCGTGCATTTAAAAGTGCCATTTCGGCATCTGGAGCATGAACACTTCCAGCATGTTCATGGGCAGCACCTTGTTTTTTTTGTGTAAAAACTTCCCATGTAGGCCATTGATGATTTGAATTCATAATAATCTATCTTAATACTATTAATTAGCTTTTCTTTTTTCTGAGTAAGCTTTGGCTGCTTCACGAACCCATTGACCGTTCGAATGGGCATCATTACGCTGCTTTAATCGCAACTTATTACAAGGACCATTGCCATTAATTACCTGGAAAAACTCCTCCCAATTTATTTCTCCGAAGTCATAGTGACGCGTTTCTTCATTCCATTTCAATTTATCATCAGGAACTTTCAATCCAATTGCCTCCGCTTGCACAACTGTTCTATCAATAAATCGTTGGCGCAAGTCGTCATTAGTATATAATTTAACTTTCCACTTTAACAAATCAGCGCTATTTGGAGAATCCTTATCAGATGGACCAAACATCATTAAAGAAGGCCACCACCAACGGTTCATAGCATCCTGAGCCATTTCCTTTTGTTCTTGAGTACCTCTCATAAGAAAAGCTAAAATTTGATAACCCTGTTTATTATGAAAATTCTCTTCTCTGCAAATTCGCAACATTGCGCGCGAATATGGCCCGTATGAACATTTAGCAAGAACCGTTTGATTAACAATTGCGGCCCCATCCACTAGCCAACCAATTGCACCAATATCCGCCCATGTTAAAGTTGGATAATTAAAAATGGAGGAATATTTCGCCTTACCTGACAATAATTGATCAACCATTTCGGAACGATCCATCCCTAAAGTTTCAGCTGCACTGTAAATATAAAGTCCATGACCAGCTTCATCCTGAACCTTTGCAATAAGAATTGCCTTCCGTGCTAATGAAGGGGCTCTGGTTATCCAATTACCTTCAGGCAGCATGCCAACAACTTCAGAATGAGCATGTTGAGACATCATTCTCAACAATTGCTTACGATACTTTTCAGGCATCCAATCTTTAGGCTCAATAACTTTACCATCTTTAATACTATCATTAAAGGCCGTTTCTTTTGCGGATAAATCATCCGTTTTTACTTTTACATCCATAAAACCAAGGTGTCGTATTAACTTTGCTAAAATAAGCGATAAGAGCTTTCTACACAAATGAGATTACTCATAAGATAATAACATATTATTCAATTAAATGTTTAGCCGATGATGTTAAGATTTTGCGTAACATCGCAGAGAAATTAAAGTGTAAACATGATCCCGAAAGGGTGATCAATATCAAACTATCACACAACTTATGAAGAAGGTCACTAAATCGTTTCTAGCTGTAACATTAATTATGATTTTAGGGTCGTGCAGAAATGTTAAAGAAGTTACTTATTTCCAAGAATCGAAAGATACTGCTGTTTTAAGTAAGCAAAAGTTTATCGAAGAGCATTTTGTAACTATCATACAAAACTACGACATTCTATCTGTTTATGTAAGTAGCTTAAGTCCTGAAGCTACATCCTTTTTTAATGTATTCAGCAAATCAGAAGGCCCTACTGTAGGAGATAGCTATTCCACGAGACCTAATGTTGGGTATTTGGTTGATTCAGAAGGCAACATTGATATGCCGTTAATCGGTAAAATAAAAGTAGCTGGCCTAAGCACTTCTCAAGCAAAAGACCTTATCCAAAAGCAACTTGAGAAATACCTACAGCAACCGAGTATCAGATTATACTTTGAGAACTTCAAAGTGACGTTACTTGGAGAAGTAGCACATCCAGGAGTTTATACTGTTACAAATGAAAAATTAACATTACCAGAAGCAATAGGATTGGCTGGTGACCTTTCTATCTATGGCAATCGTAAAGAAATTATGTTAATCCGTGAAGTAAAAGGAGAAAAAATTTACATACCAATTGATTTAACAAGAAGAGATGTATTTTACTCACCATATTATTATTTGCATTCAAACGACATATTATATATACCCCCTGTAAAAGACAAAGTCTCGCAATCAGACAACTTCTACAAGATAGCTCCTATGTTAATTAGCTTGGGAACGTTATGCGCATTTGTGTTATTAAAAAACTAACACTTACCCCATCAAATTTACTATGAATATGAATCAAGAAAGTCAAAACGGATACGACTACAAAGTAAACAACCCAAATAACGACCAGAAAAACGAAAGCGAAAACACAATTAACCTTTCAAATATATTTAATAAATATTTTCTTCGTTATTGGTATTTATACGTTTATACATTAAGCATCTCATTAGTAACCGCCTATTTTTATAATTGGTATGCAGACCGAGTATACTTTTCAAGCTGTACTGTATTAATAAAGGAAGAAAAAAAGAATATAAATAGTAACGATTTATTTACTCAAATAGGCGCATTTAATAACGAAGGTGGTATCGAAAATGAAATTGGAATTATTCGATCTAGAATGTTAATCTCTAAAACAATTGAAGATTTGCAACTTTATAAAAGTTATTATCTTATTGGAGACGTAAAAACAACAGAAATTTTTGCAAGTAAACCATTCGATTTAAAGGAAGACACGCTCTACAATCTTGCTTATACTACTTCAATAAAATTAGAAATAGTAAATAGTAATAAATACAAGCTTTCATATAACAAAGGAAATACTGAACATGTAGGTTATTATTTATTTAATCGTAAAATAAGTAATGATTTAGGTATATTTTCAGTTGAAAAAACAGTTGATTTTAATAGGCAGCCATACGATTCAAAAGAGTTTTCTAAGCGAAAATTTATTGTCAAGATAGCAGAAAAAAGTATGCTATGTGATATTTATCAAAGTGCGCTGAAAGCGGAACCTATAAGCAAAATGTCATCCATGCTTCAAATTTCGATTCAAGGTGCTACACCTTCAAAAAACGAAGCCTTTTTAAATAGACTATGTGAGTTGTATGTAAAAAAAGGAATTGAGTTTAAAAATGAATATGCAGTTAATACACTCTCATTTATTGAACAGCAATTAGGCGCTTTAACTGGAGAAATAAACGAAAATGAAGTAAACGTTGAGAAATTCAGAGTTAACAGAGGAATTACAGATTTATCAATTGAAGCAAATGCCTATTTAGAAAGTGTAAAAAATTTCAATGGAGAAATTTCTCAATTAGCGGTACAATCTAGCTTTTTAGATTATTTAGAAGTTTATGTAAAAAATGACAATAAAAACTTAACTGGAAATATTTCTCCAGGTAGTATTTTAGTTAGCGATCCATTATTACAAAGCTTAGTACTTAAACTTAATGAACTTGAGAATAAGAAGAAATCACAATCGAATTTATCAAAAGAAGACAACCCTTTAATGGTAAGTTTGAATACAGAAATTGCAAATACAAAAGCGTCATTGTCAGAAAACATCAAATCATTAAAAAATGGAATTGGGGCTTCCTTAAATGAAGCAAAAATGCAAAAAGGTAGTGTGGAATCTCAACTCAGAAGACTACCTGGCGCACAGCGCGAGTTACAAGGCATGTTAAGAGGTTCGAATATTAAAGAACAGTTATACTCTTATTTATTGCAAAAGAAAGCAGAAACAGCAATTTTACTTGCATCTACTACTGCAGATAATCGCATAATAGACATAGCAAGAACTTTTGTGAAACCGCTTAAACCTATTCAAAGTTTAAGTTACTCCATTTCCATTATTTTAGGATTAATACTACCTGCATTTATAATTTATATCCGCACTGCATTCAATAATCGTATTATTGATAGAAACGACTTAGAATCAAGAACCAATATTCCTGTTATTGGCATGATTGGATTAAGTGCATCAAAATCAAGCTTAGTAGTAACCGAAAAACCCAACTCACATATTTCTGAAGCGTTTAGAACAATTCGTACTAATCTGCAATATTTTAATCAAGGAAATCCAAAGTCGACAATTCTTGTAACATCATCTATTTCATCAGAAGGGAAAAGTTTTACTTCAGTAAATCTTGCCTGCATGTTGGCATTGTCTGGCAGAAAAACAATTCTTGTTGGTTGCGATTTGCGTAAGCCGAAAATTACAATTGGATTTGACTTTGTAAGTGAAATTGGTTTAAGTAATTACCTAATTGGATTAAATAATGAAAAAGAAATTATTCAAAATTCAGGAACTATTCCTAATCTCGATATTATCTTATCAGGTCCAAAACCTCCAAACCCGTCTGAGTTGATTATATCATCAAAGATGGATGAACTTTTTACTTATTTAAAAGCCAATTACGATCACATTATTTTAGATACACCTCCTGTGGGTCTAATTACGGACGCAATAGTATTATCTAAACATGCTGACATAAACATCTATTTAGTACGTCAACGAGTTACCCGCAAGCATCACATGAATTTTATCAATAAACTTTATAATGAGGGGAAATTGAAAAATGTTTGTATCGTATTTAACGCCATCAAAGCATCCAATAGAAGCTATGGTTATGGATACGAATATGGATACGGTTATGGATATGGATATGGATATGGATATGGCTACTATGAGGAAGATAAGGATCAAAAGAGTTTTAAATCAACTTTTAAAAAACTATTTAAACGAAAGAGTTCGAAAGCCTAACTTTAATAAGTAGACAATGAACAAAATTCGTTCAAAAATAAAATCAATTCTTGACGGAGAAACCCAGACATTATTTAAAAATAGTGCATGGGTTTTTGTGTCTAATTCATATGGAATATTATTAGCATTTCTGCGATCTATTGTTATCGCACGTGGCCTAGGTGCTGAAATACTCGGTGTTTATTCTGTAATTATTGCCTTTGTTTTAACGATTCAGGAAATAATTAAACTGAATGTGCCATTAGGTGTAATAAAATTTGGTGCTCAATTTCTATCACACGATACACCAGAAAAACTCGTAAGCTTACTTAAGAGAGGAATCACCTATAGCATGCTATCTGCATTCGTCTCTGTTATTGTCATTGCTATAATTTCACATTTCTTTTACGATAACTTTTTTGATTTACAAGGACTGCAAAAATTTATAATACTTTTTGCTATAGTGAATGGAATATGTTTTTTAGACAATATTGGAAGAGCCGTATTAAAAATTTATTATCGTTTTAAAGTCAATTCAATTGTTCAGATGATTATGGACACCGTTGAATTTTCGGCAATTGTGATTTGCATCTATAACTTTCCAAATAATCTAGATTACTTTTTTTATACTTTAATCGCCACGAAGTTGCTGAATTCTTTGATTTGCAATTTATCGGTATTCATCGAATTAAGGAAAGAATTACTTCCCTATTTAAAATCACCTGTTAAAGCTTTAGAGAGTCAATATGGCGAAATTCGTCATTTTATTTTCGGCCATTCATTTGGAAACACATTAAAAACAGTGTTAAACCAAGGTGATGTGCTTTTATTAAATTATTGGGGTACCCATGCAGCAGTTGGACTTTATATAATATCAAAGAAATTAGCTTATGCTATTTTAGCAGTGACTGACCCATTAGTTACTTCTGTTTATCCACAGTTTGCACATTTGGTATCACAAAAAAAATTCCGAGAACTAAAACTAATGTTGAATAAAATCACGAAGTTGGCGTTGATTCCTGTCTCGTTTTTTCTTATAATAGTATTCACTTTTAAAGGACAAATAATTACATTGATTTACGGCGAAGAATTTAGAGCAGCAGCGAGTACGTTCTTTATCCATTTCATTGGAGCAGCTCAAGGATCATTATTCTTTTGGTGCTTACCAATAATCCAAGGCTTAGGACTCACCTATCTTCGCCTAAAAAGTTCTATAATTGCTATAATTATCAACCTGATATTAGCTTGGATGCTTACGCCACAACTCGGCGCGAACGGTGTAGCAATTGGTTTGTTGGCAGCCAACTTAATAACAACTTTCTATTTTGTATATTACTCTTATAAAAAAATCAATACGGAAATAAGTTTATCTAATTCATTAATCTAGTTTATTATGCCTATCAAAAACGCTAGTGCGTTCTCTGCAGCCATAAAACATCCGTTAGCGGCCCTTGCCTTCAAACTTGGAAACAAAGCAGCCATGCATGATGCTCTGATACTTGACAGTGCAAAATATTTGTGGGGTAACGACACCGATTTAACAGGTTGGAAGAATGCTTTGGCTGAACTTAAAAACAATGATTTAGTTGCACCGAACGAAAATAAATACCAGACATTAGTAGGAAACAACCTCAATACTACTTTCGGGAAATGGATTTATTGTTGTATTCGAGTAATGAAACCAGAAACAGTCATTGAAACGGGAGTGGCACATGGATACTCATCTTGGATTATATTGAATGCCTTAAAGAAAAACAACAAAGGTGTTTTGTATAGTATTGATTTACCTAACCACGATACCAACATCGATTATAATTTTAAAGACCAACCAACAACAGGATGGATGGTACCTGACGTTTTAAAAGATCGCTGGAAATTAAATTTGGGAGATGCTAAAATCTTATTGCCAACTCTATTAAAAGAAATCGGAGAATTAAGTATTTTCTTTCATGATAGTGACCATAGCTATGAACACATGCAATACGAGTTTGAAACTTCGCAGCCATATTTAATCAATGGTGGATTATTATTGAGTGACGATGTGCATAAAAATTCGGCATTTGCCGAACATGTAGAACGCAACAAATTAAAAGCACTACAATTTAACAAAGGTGGATCTGCAGTAATTCGAAAATAAGTGGACACAGTTTATATCTACATATCGCCTTACGATATTCTTCGTCCGAGAACGAATCAGGTAAGTGATGTTAGATTTTGCGATGGATTTATTCAGAACAATCGAAAAATTCACCTCATTGTTCCTTATGTCGACCGACCAGATAATATTTCGAAAGCTAAAGTTTATGAAAACTATGGGATCTCTAATCAGCTAGAAATTCATTATCTAAATACGAATTTCAAATCCGATGTAAAAGGCAAGTTTAATTTCTTGAAGATTGCACTTTTGAATTTCTTCCAAATCAGAAAAATTATTAAATCTCAAAAGAATAATTATATCCTGATTTCTCGAAGTGTTTATATTTTACTACCATTAATGATTCTGAAGCCCTTACTAGGTAAAAACATTAAACTTAATTATTGGGCGCACGACTTTAAAAAGAAGAAAATATTTGAGCAAACTTACTTGCGTTGTGATCGCATCATAGCAACCAATTCCTCCATCATTAAATCCATTCATCAATTAACAAAATACCCTTTAAACAAGACCATCATTTCATCAAACCCAATTACGCAACAGCAAGCTGATGATTATATTGACAAAACAACCGCCCGAACACATATTGGAAGGATCATGTCAGAAAACCTGATTGTGTATACTGGGAAACTGGCTATTGATTACAATCAAGAATTAGAATATATTCTTAATGCTGCTAAACAATTACCCAATTACCTATTTATTTTTACCGGTGGTAAGCCTATTGCTGTTGAATATTGGACAAATTGGTGTAAAGAAAACGGAATCAATAATATAGTATTTACCGGCTATATTCACAACTATCAAAAAATAAAATACTATCAGTTTGCTGCAGATTTACTCCTATCTTATTACACAAAACAGGGACATGATGTCAACTATAATTTCCCGAATAAAATATGTGAATATATGTTGACAGGCAATCCTATAATAACACCCAACTACCCTGCTACGCAAGATATATTAAATGAGCATAACTGCTATT
>Ga0114967_10003198_pt1 | contig 13489 bp, 9 predicted proteins | sample M_130628_MF_Meta_FD_92639 | JGI IMG/M metagenome (GOLD analysis project Ga0114967, IMG submission 92639) | Freshwater microbial communities from Lake Montjoie, Canada to study carbon cycling - M_130628_MF_MetaG | ecosystem: Environmental > Aquatic > Freshwater > Lake | place: Lake Montjoie... | reverse complement strand
GGGAGGAAACGCCGGGCTGCGGGTTTTGGTCCGCACGTCATTATTGGTGACGAAGTAGATCGTGCCCGGAGGCTTCGTGCCGTCGGCTGCGGCCGACATCTCGAGCCCGCGGATGATCTCCGCCACGGAGTTGCCCCGGCCCGCGGTCACTCCCAGCATCACCGCGAGCAGGTAGCGGTTGCCGGCGTCTTTTACCACCTCGCCTTGGGCGTCATAGCGATGCCAGCCACGGAAGCCATCGGTCGACTTCGGCACGCCATCGGCATCGAGCGGCCGCCAGTAGCGATTGCTCTGTGGATCGAGCCAGACCGGTCCCTGACCGCTCCGCACCGCGCCGTAGAGCATGGTCATGCCGGTGAGCGAACCGGATGGAAACTTGTAGAGTTCCTGACCCGAGACCGCCGCGGGCAGCTCGTCGGCAAAGTCGATCCGCCAGGGAAAATCGTTCGAGTACACGACGCAGTTGATCTGCGGGGCGAGCCGCCTCCCATCGATCGCCTGCAGCACGGGATCAAGCAATTCACTGCGGAATGTGGCGATGCTCACGCTTTCAGTGCTTTCCTGCCACGGCAGCATGAGAACGTTGATCGGGGGAATGCCCCGCAGCTCAGCATAGGCATTGGCCACCGTGACACTGTCCGGGCTCGAGGCATTGACGACCAGGAACACGTTTTCAGGTCCCCCACCTGCCCGGGCGCCGCCCGCCCACGCGCATGCCAGCAGCAGGCCAGCCACCTGAACAAAACGGGGATTCATGGTGTGGGCCAAGGGTCGAAGGCGATGATGGGAAAAGGACGTTTCCAGTCAGGCAGTGCCGGCTGCCTGCCGGTATGCATTAGACTCTCCTCGAAAGGAGTCTGCATGAGCGGTTGGCGGCGGATGCACACAACCATGGTCGCGGCAGCACTGCTGGTGGCCGTCGCGTTGCCGGCCGCAGGCCGGGCGGAGGAATTGCCGGAGTTCTCTGGCCCGCGGGCGTTTGCGCACCTGGAGAAAATTTCCGGCCTGGGCCCACGGCCCAGCGGTTCGGCGGCGATGATCCAGCAGCGGGCCATGCTGGCCGCCCACTTTCGCGGCGCGGGCGGCACGGTGCACGGTCAGGCGTTCCAGATCCGCGATCGGCGGTCCGGTGCCCCCGTGCATATGGAAAACCTCGTCGTCGAGTGGCATCCCGACCGGCGTGACCGGGTGCTCCTCGGCGCGCATTACGACACGCGCCCGTTTCCCGACCGCGACCCGGTCGATCCCAAGGGCACCTTCGTCGGCGCCAACGACGGCGCCAGTGGCGTGGCGCTCTTGATGGAACTGGCCCGCGCGATGCCGACGCTGCCGGGGCCCGTGGGGGTCGACTTCGTGCTCTTCGATGCCGAGGAATATGTCTTTGCTGCCCGCGACCCCTACTTTCTGGGATCGACCTTCTTCGCCCGACAGTATGCGGCCGGTCAGCAGGCTGGCACTCCGCAGGCCGGGCAGCAGCCGCACCGCTACCGGTGTGGCGTGATCGTCGACATGGTGGCCGACCGCGATCTCGAGATCTGGCAGGAGCAGCAGAGCATCACCTGGCCTGATACCGTCCCGGTGGTTGATTCGATCTGGGCCGTCGCTGCCCGCAGGAACGTTCGACAGTTCGTGCCCCGTCCCAAATACTCGGTGCAAGATGACCACGTACCGCTGCGGATGATCGCGGGAATCCCCACCTGCGACATCATCGATTTTGATTATCCGCACTGGCACACCGCGCAGGACACGCCTCGGCAGTGCAGCCCTGAATCGCTGGAGGCCGTTGGTGGTGTCGTGCTTGAATGGCTGCGTGGAGACTGGCTGCGGCGGCTTCCGTAGCCAGCGCGTGCGGGTGACAAGGGATGCAGAAAGACGCACATTCACGACGCGTGCCGCTGGCTGTGCCGGAGTGTGGAGTGCTGGGCCTGCCGCTGCGGGTGTCGCTCTGGCTCGTACCCGAAGGGGCCGAGGTGCTGGAGGGGGATCGCGTCGTGGAACTGCTCGGCGGCGGTGCGACCATCGATCTGGAGTCACCCGTCACGGGCCACCTGCGTGTGCAGTTGGCCGATGAGGATGATGCCGTGATGCCGGGCATGGTGATCGCCGAGTTCGAGGCGGCGCCATGACACACGGTCAGACACGACCGGTTTGGATTGGCCGGTTCCTACGTGGCCTGGGGGCCATGCCGGGGTTTTCCAGCCAACCGCTCGACGATCGCGGCGTGCTGGGGCTCGCCCTGGCAGGCGCCGCCACCATGTTTCTCGTGCAGCCGCCAGCTGACTGCTGGATGCTTGCGTGGCTCGCGCCGCTGCCGTGGCTGGCGGTCGTGCAGGCCAACCGGCTTTCGGCCACGCATCCCTGGAGGAGCCTGTGGCTGGGCGGGTTTTTTCACTGGTTGGCCGCAATCCACTGGCTCCGGCTGCCGCACCCTGCCACCTCGATCGGCTGGGTGGCGCTGTCTGCGTATCTCGCCTGCTATGTGCCGCTCTTCGTCGTGATCGCCCGTCGGCTTGTGCATGGCTGGAGGTGGCCGCTCGTCGCGGCGGCGGCACTTGCCTGGATGGCCTGCGAGCAGCTTCGCGGTTGGGTGCTGGGCGGCTTCACGTTCGGTGGACTGGGCCACACGCAGTGGCGCTGGAACACGCTGATCCAACTGGCCGACTGTCTGGGCGCGGTGGGCGTGGGGGGCGTGGTGATGGCCGTAGCGGCGGGCATCGCCAGCGTGGCTGCCGCGATGGTGTCACGCGAGCACAGCGTCGACTTCAGCTTGCGGCATCGGCGACGTGCGGCCTTGGTCGACGGTCTCACCGCTGCCGTCGTGCTGCTCGCAGCCCTCTGTTATGGAAGCTGGCGGATACGCGGAGAGCCGCGGCCGGTCGGGCTTCCACTCGACGTGCTGCTCGTGCAGGGATCGATCGACACGGAACTCAAGCACGATCCCGCAGCCGCGGGCGATGTGGCGCGGCACTATGATGAGCTCACGATGTCGGCGCTGGGTTCGAACGTGGGTTCAACGACAGGCGAAACGGGCCAACTGCCTCCGGAGCTGATCGTCTGGCCGGAGACGATGTGGCGATGGGGTCTCTTGGAGATCGATCCCGACGAGGTGCTGCCGGAGAGCGTGATCGACCAGACACTCGCCGGCCGGGATGCCGCGGAGCCTGCCGACACACCACGGCGCCAAGCTTCGGCTGCCGATCGGCAAGCTGCCTGTCGCCGCCTGCTGGAGGAGGAGCGGTTGACGCTTCTGGCCGCCTTCGCGCGCCGGTATGGCACGCACTGGCTGGTCGGCCTCGACAAACAGGTGGTCACGCCGCACGTGCCCTCCGGCGCGAGGAACTACAACTGTGGACTGTTTCTCAGTCCCGACGGCGTCCCGCTGGCATGCTACAGCAAGCAGTATCCGGTGATGTTCGGCGAATACATCCCGCTGGCCGAGCGGTTTCCCTGGCTCTACCGACTCACGCCACTGCCGGCGGGCCTGACGGCTGGCACCGAGCCGGTGGCCGTCACGATCGCCGGCAGGCGGGTGGCGGTGAACATCTGCTATGAGACGGCCCTGCCGGAGGCGGTGCGGTCGCTGGTGCTCGAACTGAGCCACGCCGGCGGAAGGCCCGATCTGATCGTCAACCTCACCAACGACGGCTGGTTCTGGGGATCAAGCGAACTCGACATGCACCTGACGGCCGCGATCTTCCGGGCCGTCGAGGTGCGGACGCCGATCGTGATCGCGGCCAACACTGGTTTTTCGGCCTCGATCGATGGCTCGGGGCGGCTGCTGGCCCGTGGCCCCAGGCGGGCCACGGGCACCCTGCGGGTCGGTGTCAGGCCCGACGGTCGAACGAGCCCATGGCTCACGTGGGGGAGTCTGCCGCTGGGGGCGTGTGTGGCGGTGGCAACGGTCGCACTGCTGTCGGGATGGTCGCAGGCAGGGAGGCTGCAGACTCGTTGACCCGCCTGCCGAAGAACCCTTAGGCTGACGGGTGCGGGCGGGTGTGGCCCCCAGCACCGCCTGAAACGTCGCCCTCCCGCGAGCGCAGTGATTCGACCATGAAAAACGTCCTCGGCAAGATCTTCGTGTTTGCGATCTTCGTCATGAGCCTGATGCTCATGAGCTTTGCCGTTGCGATCTACTCATCGCACATCGACTGGCAGAAGAGGTACAACGAGGCGAAGGATACTCTCGACAAGCTCAACACCGAGAAGGCCAGTCTCGAACAGGAGATCACCCGGCTGACGGGCAACGTCGGCATCTCCGAGGCGGCCCGCGATCAGGTGATCGCCAAATTCCAGCAGGCGCTGATCGAGAAAGACAAGGAACTCAAATCCCTCAAGAACGACCGTGACCAGCAACTCACGGACATGCAGGACAAGATTAAACAGCTCTCCAAGGTCCAGCAGCAACTGACGGAGGCCCGCGACCAGGTTACAAAGTTACAGAAAGAGACGAACGACAAGCAACAGAAAGTCGTTGAACAGATCGACAGGGCTGCCGAAATCGCGGCCCAACTGCACGAGAAGGAGTCGTTTCTCGAGATTGCCAACGAGCGCAAGGCCCAGCTTGAGAAGCAGGTCTCTCAGGCCCGGCTGCTGTTGAAGCAAAACGGCCTGTCGCTCGATAGCCTGCCGAAGGACCGCGTCCCGACGATCAACGGCGTCGTCATGGCCGTGGCGAATGACTCCATCGAAGTGTCGCTGGGCTTCGATGACGGGCTGCAGACAGGCCACCAGATCGAGGTCTATCGCAACGACGAGTATCTGGGCCGCGCGATCGTCAAGAGCGTGAAGCCCGATCGGGCCGTCGCCGTGCTCGTCAGGGAGTACTCCCGCGGAATCGTGCAGCGTGGTGACAAGGTCACCACGCGGCTCAAAGCGTGATCACTGGACTTGATTTCCGGGCCCGAGCTTCTTGAGCAGGCTCCGAACCATACCGAATGCCATGGCCGACGATTCAAAATCTGATTCCCCACGTCAACCGATGAACGTCTACACGGCGATGCTGTTGCTGTCGTTCGTTGCTGTTTCAACCGGGTGCCTGCTTCTGGCGCTGGATCTGTTTTTCAGGCGGATGCAGTTGCCACTGAAGCCTTAAGGACGCCCGCGGATCGCGTGCTTGTCCGCCGTGCGAGTGTCGTCATGTTTGGCTGGCTGCGGTCGCGACGACGTCGCTCGATCCGGGAGCGGCCGTGGCCGCCAGTCTGGAGCGACATCCTCGCCCGCAACGTGCGGCAGATGCAGTGGCTTGGCGCTGAGGATCGGGAGCGGTTGCGGGACTGGGTGGCGGTGTTCGTGGCCGAGAAACGGTTCGAGGGTTGTCGCGGCCTGGAGATCAACGACGAGGTCCGCCTGTCGATCGCCGGACAGGCCGGCCTGATCGTGCTGGGGATGCCCGATGAGTTCTTCGACCGGCTGCAGTCGGTTCTCGTCTACCCGGGCGACTATCTGGTGAAGCGGTCTACGCCGCTGGAGGGCGGGGGCGAATTGGAGTGGCAGGAGCCGCGGCTGGGCGAGACCTGGAACGGCGGCAGCATGGTGCTGTCGTGGCCGCGGGTGGTGGAGGGTGGCCGGCTTCGCGATGGGCCGCGGAGCGTGGTGATCCACGAATGCGCCCATGCTATCGACCTGCTCGACGGTGAGATCGACGGTGTCCCGCCGCTTGCGTCGGCAGCCAAGCGGCGAGATTGGGTGCGCGGGATGGCCGACTGTCGGGAACGGTTTGCGGAGGCGCTCGACGAGGGACGGTCCGTCGCGTTCGACGACTATGCAGCCGAGGGACCCGGCGAATTTTTTGCGGTGGCGAGCGAGTGCTTCTTCCAGGATCCGCACCGGCTCCATCGCTACGACCGTGACCTCTACGCACTCATGGCCGAGGCTTGGCGGCAGGATCCGAAAGCCCGGGTGCCGGTGCAGCGGGCACGGTAGCGGTCGCCTCTGCAGGCGTCGGTGTGCCACGGCTGCCCCGCGGGGCCAGGCTGACGAGCATGCCCGACGGCGAGGCCAGCAGCAGACGGTCGGAAGAGTTGTTGACGATGGGCATGGTGAAGGGGCCCAAGCAGAGCCGCTCACGGGGGGTACCGTCGGCCAGATCAAACGCGGAGAGTTTCCCCAACTCATCGATGAGCCACACCCGTCCGCCGCCGATGGTGAGGATCTGGCCAGTCAGGCAACTCTGCCAGAGTTGGGCTCCCGTCTCGGCGGAGTAGGCGGCAATGCCCAGGTCGCCAAGTGACAACACGATGGTGTCACCCGACACGAACGGGCCGGAATGAGCGGGGCCCGGAAGCACCGTATGCCAGATGAGCTGCATCTCCTTCAGGCCGGTGGGGAGATCGATCCGTGCCAAATCGCCTGTCGTGGTGCTCGCGAAAACACTGCGTTCGCGGACCGCGGGCGGGCCTGCAGGAGGATTCTCCAATGAGAATTCGAGTCGCCGCCATTCCGTTGCGGTGGGCTGAAGGGTGACGAGCACGCCATCCGACGTGCACCAGAGCAGGCCTGCGGCCAGCGGGCCGGGTGCCATTTCGACGGTGTGGCTCCCTCCATCATTGATGGCGATGGGGTCCACGCTTTCCTGACGCTTCCGCGCGCTCTTCGCCGTTTTGACGGTTGTGTTCCCGGCTTTCTTGGTCGGGCTGTCTGCGGCGTCTGCCTTCGTCTGCGTCGGATGCCGGAGGGGATGAACAGCGAAGCGGCTGACGGTGCCGGCCGAGGTGGGGATGTAGACCCAGTCGCCGATCACCGTAGCACCGGCTGACACGCTCTGGCCGAACGACTCGTGCCAGCGGGGCAGACCGGTCGATCGTTCCAGTCCGGCCATTCCGCGATCGTGGGGTACGGCGACCAGGTCGGGGCCGATGCCGGCCCGCATGATCGGCCCGCCGCCGCGGCCAACCTGATATGACCAGAGCAAAGATCCCGGAAGCGGGGAGCCGGCTGGCTGCACGGCACCGCCGAAGGGAGATGACTGCACCGCATGCACGCCGCCGTCGCTGGTCTGGGCCACGACGAGGCCGTCGCCGACCACAACCTGCGCCAGGCTCGAGCCATTGGCCATTGAGGGCAGTTGCAGAATCCACTCGCGAGTCAGTCCAACTCTGTCGGCTGTGAATTCGTCGGCGGCAGTACCTGCAAGGCAGCTCTGGGCCAGGCCGCGGGCGGGCGCCGCCAAAAGCACGGCCACCAGCAGCAGGCACAGGCGGGCTTGGGAGATCATCTGGGCGGGCACGCTGGGAATCATGGCGAATGCCTGAAAATCGGGGGCCTAGATTGAGCAGACTGCAGGAAGAGTGGGCCCGAAGACCCTTCAAACAAGCTTAGCCCACGAAATCGGGCCTGCGAAAATGCTACGATCGCGGTTCTCCCGCCGCGTGCCCGAGGCCCGTGCCGCCCCGGGCAGACCGTGAAACAACGAGGCATGGTGTCGATGCGGCAGGAATCCCCGAACGATCCCCCAAACGATCGTCAGAACAGCTCCGGAACCGCAGGGAAGCGGTCCCGTCCGGACGACCCTGCCGCTGTCGTGCTGGGATATCTGAATTTTTCCTCCGGGGCGTTCGATCCGGCCGTCTGGAGGGCGTTGAACGAGCTGTTTGCCGGCGTGGAGACTGCTGCCGGCGCGGAAGCGGGCGATGCTGCCGCCGGTGGCCCGATCGTGGAGCAGAACGATGCTGCGGACCGCGTGGCGGCCCTTCTTGCCGAGCGGCTCGAGACTCTGGCGGCCAGTGAGGCGGCCTTCCGTGACGCCGGGCAGGCCAGGGCGGTGCTCGACCTGCTCTTCTTCCGGCTGCCGCCGGCCTATCGTGCCTTCCATGCCGATCTGCTCGAGCATCAGCCACCGGGAGCCTTGGAACGTCCGTTCTTTCTGATGGCGGCTGCGCAGGCCATCCTGGCCAGTGATCCGGCCGGAGATGATCGGACGGGCATCGTGCAGGAGGCGATCGGCAGGCTCAATGACTACGTCGGCTGGCGACCGGTGGCCGTGCTGGAGAACGGCCAGCTCTCGGAGCCATATCGCCATGAACGTGTCAGGCCGATCCCGCTCTTCATCCGCGGCGCGGGGGCCGCGCACGGCCGCTACCGCCGGCTCGTGGAAGACGCGGTGGCGATCCTCGAGCAGGCGCCAGAGCCCCTCCTGCGGCAGGCCGACTTCGATCTCGCCCTGCTCGAGGAGTTGGCGTGCGACCCACGGGCGTTTGATTTTCTCCACCCGGCGGCAAGCCGCCCCAACTATCTCTTTGGTCTCTGGGATCCGGCCCGCATCGACGGGCACGGCTTCTATCGGCGAATGGTTGTGCAGCAGGCCACCCTCGACGGCATCCTGTCGTGGGCTGAGGCGGCGGTCGAATCGCCGGCCGACCGAACCGCCGAGCGGCAGACGCAACTGCGGCGTGAATCTGCGGCGGTGCTTGCGGGTGTCATCCTGATGGCCTCCGGGCTCTCCGGGCACGGTCCGGGCGCCGCCTCCGCGAGCCTGCCGCTGGCCGACCTGTTACCGCGGATTGCTGGCTACCGTGACGAGTTTTACCGGTGGTTCCTCACGCAACTGCCGGCGGAGCATCGGCAACTGCTCGACGAGGAGACTCGCAGGCTGCGTCAACCCTTTGGCGGTGTCCGTCGACACATCAACACCCTGCTCGCGGGCCGACGGGCCCGTCAGGTGGAAAGCGTGGCGCTGGCGGCGGTGCTCGCGCGGCTGGGTCGGGCGGAGGGCGCGGAGCGGATGGCCGGCATGGTGCCCGCTGCGTCAGCTCGGATGGCGGCCAGGATCACCAGCCGTGTCGTGGCGGCGCGGCAGGCGCTCCGGCAGTCGGCCGCTGCTGCGGCGCTCGAGGAACTCGATGCCGCCAGTGCGCTGCTCATGCGGGCTGTGGACTGCGGCGCGGTGGTCGATCCATGGAACATCCTCGGACTCGGCGGCCAGTTTCCGCTGCACGAGGCTGGTGGTGAAAGCCTGACCGATCCGCGTGTCGACGATCTCGTCGCGATCACGGAATCGATTCTGGATGGCTATGCGGCCGTTTGGCGACAGGCCGGGCTCGACGGTCCGCCGGCTGCCGCAGTGCGGGCGGCGGCAGCGGTCGAGAAGCTCGGCGGTTGGTGGGATCGGTTTGCGACGACGACGGTGTCGGGCGTGCCGCATCTCTCGGGCCGCGAAGTGCACGACTCGGCCCGCGAAGTGATCGCAGCGCTCGCACGCCGGCGCGAGACCACGCCCCAGCCGCCGCCACCGGGATTTTGGCGGCAGGAGGTGGCGTCGTTTTCATCACCCGAGACCCACTCGCAGGCGACCGATTGTCTGCTTCATGAAGGGGATCTCGATGGTGCGATGGGTCTGCTCGTGCACTGGGCGTCATTGTTGGAGGGGACTGCGATCGATCGCTCCGGCGGCGTCTGGCTCGGAGAAGCCATGCGGTGGATGACGCGGGCCTGTGCCGACCGATCCGAGGCCGGCCGATCCCGCGTGCGTCGGTTCTTGGAGCTCGTCGAGGCCAACACCAGCGGGGTAGCCGACGTGATCGAGGCCGCCGCCACCGGCCGCGAGCCGGGGGATGGAAGGCGGCCGGGGCGGGCCGTCGATGATGCGGACGGCCTGTCCGACGACTTCGCGGGTGAGCCGGTGGACGATGAGGAGCGTGGCGAGGAAAGCGTGGCATCGGCGTATGAATCGATGGTGTGGCGCGACTCCACCGACGATGGTGTCGATGGCGGCATGCTCGACATGGATGGCGGCGGCGGTGCGACGCTGACGAGCGTGTCGGCTGTCGAGGATGCAGCGGTGCTCATGGCTGGCGTGTTCAAGCTGCTCGCGGATGCGATGGTGGCGTGGTCTACGATCGATGCGGCCGCCGGGACTCAGGCCGCGCAGGCCGAGATCGATTCGGTGTCTGGTTGGCGGACGGTGCTGCGGCGACTGCGTCGCACGCTGATCCGCGCGGCTGCCTCGGTGGCCAGACGTGATACGGTCCCGTCTCCGGGCATGTCGCCCACCGAATTCGACAAGCTCCGCTGGCACCGTGACGCCGCCGCCGAACAGATGATCGAGGCCGCGCTCCAGGCCAGCGAAACGCTTTGGCTGCTCTCGGCCCGTCTGCACGGTACGCGGCAGCCACCCAGCGGCAGGAGAACGCGGCGGGCCGAGAGGGCGTCGATCGGCAGACTCTTTGCGGCGATCTTTGCAGGGGATGCGACCGCAGCGCGAGAGCAGCTGGCTCTCGTGCGAAGTAAGCTCGTCGGCCGAATGGTGCTCTACGTGCCGCTCTCCCGTGGCGGTGATCCCAAGCAGATCGTCCTGGCGCGGAGTCGGGAGCGGCTCTTGACGCGGCTGGCGGCCTGTTTGCCGCGGCTGGGGCTTGTGGCGGAGACGGCTGACATCGTGCAGCTCGCCAAGGCGCTCGAGAGCCGGCGGCCCCGCGGTGCTGCCAGCGTGAGCGAGTTTGACCGGGTCTTCGAGGCCGCGACGAAATCGCTCGTGGAGCGGATCGTGGAGACGGCGACGACGGCCGAGTCGGGCGGACCGGCACCCGATCCGGCGGTGGCCACGCAGCGAATTCTCGACGGCCTGTCGCTACTCGTGCCCCGACTGCTCGACACCTGGACGACGCATGCCCGGCAGTTGCGGCTCTCGGTGTTGGAGCGCGTGCAGGACGACAAGGCGTTTGCCTCAATTCAGGAATTCATCGAGCGCTACGGTGCGGGACTGTTTACACAGCAACTCCTCTCCCCCCCGTCGCTCCGCGGAATCCTCCGGGGCGGCGTGCGGCAGTATCTGGAGCAGCTCATCGACCGCGCGGCGGGTGAGCCCGACGACATCGATCTGTCCGACTCTCCGCGACCGCCGCGGCGGCCCGTGCGGCTTCTCGAGGACCTGGCCAGCGGCGTTTTGCCGATCAAGCAGGCGGCGAACCGGCTACGGCTGGTGCTTGAGTGCGTGGCCGAAAACCATCCCGAGTATCGCGACTGGAACTCCACGACCACACAATCGGATCGGGGTGAGTGCCTGCATGTACTCCTCGACTTCCTCCGGATCAAAGCAGAGCACGAACGCATCGCATGGACGCTGCGACCGGTGAACATGGCACACCGGGTGCTCGCGCGGCGGGCTGCCATCGAGGCGGCGGCGGCCTGGCGTGGACGGATGCGTGACGAGACCAGCGAGACCGCCGCGGGGTTGGCTGCCCGGCTGACCACGCTGGAAACACAGTCGGGAGTGCGGCTGGCAAGCGTGGCCGATCGGGTGCGGCGGCCGTTCACGATGGCGCTGGAACAGGATGAACTGGAGGCGTTGATCGATCCGGCCGTGAGGGAGTTGGTGACGGGGAACCCGGCTGGTGCCGGTGAGCGGCTCGAGGAATGCGCGACGAAGTTTCTGGGTGTGGCCAGCGGCTCGGGGGTGGAGGTGCCGGTATGGCTCGACCATCTGACGACCGCCGTGGATCGGGCGCTTGAGCGGGCCGATGCCGGACTCTCAGCGGGAGTTTTGGTCGGGCCGGCGGCGGTCAGGCTGCCGGAAGCGGTGCCGTGGATGCCACTGCCGTGGGACATGCTGTACGCGGCGCTGGCAAAGTGAGGCGACCAACCAGATGAACGCCCACCATGCAGACCGGTCGGCTCGGCCGGCGGTCGCCGTCTGGCTGGCCGGCACGATCGGTCTCGATGCGTATGCAGCGATGGCCGAGCGATTGGCGTGGGAGGTGTCGGAGCCGGGCGGAAGGCCGCCGACGCTCATGCTGTATGATCCCGCGCCTTCGATCACGATTGGTCGACTCGGTTCACGGGCCGACATCGGCCTCTCAAACGACGAGTTGCGGTCGCGCGGGCTGGAGGTGCGATTCATCGGCCGGGGCGGGGGTGCGGTGCTGCACGGTCCAGGGCAGATCGGCATCAGCATGTTTGCGTCGCTCGCCGACTTGGGGTTCGGTCGCCACGACGTCGGTGCCTACGTCGAACGCCTGGAGTCCGGGCTCGAGGCGGCCGTCCGCAGCCTGCGGTGTGGCGTCGCCCGTGATTCCAGGATGCACGGGATCTTCGGTCGGACGGGCTTGTTGGCGGCCATCGGCGTCGCTGTGCGGCGGGGTGTCGTCTGGCATGGCGGCTTTCTCAACGTCCAGCCCCCGCTCGAGTTCCACCGCCGGATAAAAAGCGTGCCTGTCGCCGTCGGGGTTGGAACGCATACGATGGGGTCGGTCGAGGCCGATGTTCAGCGGCGGGTTCGGATGCAGGACGCCCGTGCGGCGGTCGTCGAGCATCTGGTCGACGCCTTCGAGTTTCCGCGATCGCATATCCAGTCCGGTTTTCCCATGCCTGTTCAGTCGTCAGGCTCTGCACCTTCGGAGCGCAGCAGAAGTGTCGGATAACACCTTGGACTCATCGCTCGGCTCCCTTCCGATCATCAGTGTTGACGACGCTGCCGGCACACAGGCCGGCTGCGGATCTGCTTCCGCGCCAACGTCCACACCGTTCCCATCCGCCCGCCGCCTTCCCCCCTGGCTGCGGCGGAATCTCGAGCCGGGCGGTGGACATGGTGAGATGGCGCACCTGATCGCCGAACTGAACCTCGAGACAGTCTGCTCGTCGGCGAAATGTCCCAACCGACTGGAATGCTGGTCGGCCCGCACAGCCACGTTCATGATCCTCGGCAACGTCTGCACCCGGCCCTGTGGCTTCTGTTCGGTTCCGAAGGGAAAGACCGAGGAGCTCGAACAGGATGAGCCCGAGCGGGTGGCCGAGGCGGCGAAGCGGCTGGGGCTGCGGCATGTTGTGATCACGAGTGTCACCCGCGACGATCTGGACGATGGCGGTGCGGAGCACTTCCGGCGAACGGTGGAGGCGGTGCGTGCGGCCACCGGCGCCACGGTCGAGGTGCTCGTGCCGGACTTCATCGGCAAGCAGGGGGCTCTCGAACAGTTGATGCTCTCGCGGCCTGATGTCTTCAACCACAACACGGAAACCGTGCCCCGCCTCTACCGCACGGTTCGAGGTCGCAAGAGCCACTATCCCTGGACGCTGCAACTCCTCGCCGAAGCGAAGCGGTGCCTACCCAGCGTGAAGACGAAGAGCGGCCTCATGCTCGGACTCGGTGAGACCCGTGACGAACTGCTCGACGTCTTCGCTGACCTGCTCGATCACAACGTCGATTTCCTCACACTCGGGCAGTATCTCCAGCCGACGCTCGATTCGTTACCGGTGGAACGGTATCTGCCGCCGGAGGAATTCGAGGAGTTGGGGACGCTCGCCCGCGGCATGGGATTCAAGAAGGTCGCCAGCGGACCGCTGGTGCGATCGAGCTACCATGCCCGCGACATGGCCGAAGACGGCATGATCGTGGAGTAGGTTCGGGTCTGCCCGGGGCGGAACCTGCGTCGAATAACGCCGCGCCGCCGGGACGGCAAAGGTTCCGTCGCTCGGAGATTCCGACTTGCCACCCGGGACGGCATGGTGCGCACAACAAGTCGGACATCCTCCTCGTCTCCTCCACCTTCGCCGATCCCGG
>Ga0114967_10003197_pt1 | contig 13492 bp, 8 predicted proteins | sample M_130628_MF_Meta_FD_92639 | JGI IMG/M metagenome (GOLD analysis project Ga0114967, IMG submission 92639) | Freshwater microbial communities from Lake Montjoie, Canada to study carbon cycling - M_130628_MF_MetaG | ecosystem: Environmental > Aquatic > Freshwater > Lake | place: Lake Montjoie... | reverse complement strand
CTAACATTTTGCAAAGGGCGATGCCCCTCGCTAACATTTTGCGAAGGGCGATGCCCCTCGCTAACATTTTGCAAAGGGCGATGCCCCTCGCTAACATTTTGCGAAGGGCGATGCCCCTCGCTAACATTTTGCGAAGGGCGATGCCCCTCGCAAACATTTTGCAAAGGGCGATGCCCCTCGCTAACATTTTGCAAAGGGCGATGCCCCTCGCTAACATTTAGCGAAGGGCGATGCCCCTCGCTAACAGATTTCGCCCCTTTGGGGCTTACTGTCATAAAGGTTTGAAAGATGGTAAAGAAGATACTGCCATTTGTTGGCACATTTCCTTTTTTATTTATTTCTTTCGGGCTAATTCTAACCAAAGCATCTTCGGGAAATGCTGAAAAAGCATTGAAGGCTTGATTGGCTAAAATATTTCTGTCGGCTAAAAATAAAATTCGTGGTCTTCGGCTTCCATCACGTTTTAAGTTCCAACGTGTTTGAAATAAATTCCATGCAATTTGAAAAGCAATAAATGTTTTTCCCGTGCCTGTGGCAAGGGTTAATAAAATGCGTTCTTGATTATTGGCAACGGCTTCTAAAGTATTGTTTACCGCAATTTCCTGATAATATCTTGCTCCTTTTGTTCCACCAATATCCTCAAAGGGAATAGCAGAAAATTTATCTCTCCAATCGTTTTGAAAAGCAAATGTTTTATTCCAAAGTTCTTCTGGAGTTAGATAATCGGCAACCAAACCTTCTACACCTGTTTTCATAGAGATGCTGTAAATTTCTTTTCCGTTGGTGCTGTAAGTGGTTTCTAATTTTAGTTTATCGGCATATTGTTTGGCTTGTGCCACACCTTCGCCAACGCCTAAATCATCGCTTTTGGCTTCTACTACTGCCAATTTAATTCCTTTGTAAACCAACACATAATCGGCAGTGAGTTTTTTTGCTCTTACGCCACCTGTTTGTATTTTACCTGCGGTAATGTTGTATTCACGAAGGATTTTAGAACCTTCTACAACGCCCCAACCGCAAGCTTTTAGCTTCGGGTCTATGAGTTCTGCTCTTGTCTCTGCTTCGTTCATTTGCTTATCCGATGTACTATACCCATCGTTTATGGATTATGCCCTTTCAGGGCAAGTGAATAATTTAGGTAACATTAAGCCCCAAAGGGGTGTTTTATTTTAGCGAGGGGCATCGCCCTTCGCTATAACACAGCCACAAAAGCCAAAGCCCTGAAAGGGCGAAATAGTTAATTCCACACATATTTCTCATCATATTCTACATTATACTTTTTCAAAAATGCACGGTATTCATCCTGAAAGGTTTTCTTGCTGTGATGCTCGTGTTGGTTAGCGATGTAGTCAATTACAGTATCAACTTCTGATGGGTTTACTGAAAATGCCCCATAACCATCTTGCCAATAAAAATTTCCATAACCTTCTCCTTTTGTTTTTATCCATTTAGATGAATGGGACTTTAATTCTTCCATCAATTTCATTAATGCGATTTTTTTAGATAGCATACATAGGATATGAATATGGTCGGTGTAGCCACCAACTTTTATTACTTGACATTCAAGATTATTGCAAATGCCGCCGAGGTAACTATGTAATTCCGTTTCAACAGGCGGTTGAATCAGCGGTTGGCGATGTTTGGTGCTAAATACGATGTGTATATAGTTTTTTACGAGTGATTGTCCCATAGTTTTGTATTACGCCCTTTCAGGGCTGGTTATGGTTTTCTTATCTGCGAGGGGCCTTGCCGCCTCGCTATCAGATTCCGCCCCTTCGGGGCTTTTCAACTCCCCTCTAAACGCCTTTTGTAAAACTGATTTTTTGAGTTCTTCTAAATCATTTATTTTTTGCTGATAAATGGTTTCTAATTTTTTAGTCTCGGTTAATAATTCATCAAGTTTTTGAACGATTACTTTTTGTTCCTTTATTGATTTTGGATAAGGAATATAAACTTCATCAAAACTGTAATTATTTATTTGAGGAATGTTTGCACCATTACTAATACTGTTCAAATCAAATAACTGAAACCAATGGAAGAAATAATCTTTGTCAATTTTCTTACTTGGAATAATTGCCATTGTATTCAAATCTACAATAGTGGGTTTTATGATTTTTCTTTTCTTGTTGGTGGCAATTGCCCCACCTCTTTTTGGAAAAATAATGGCTCCTTCTGGTATGATTTGATTTATCTTAATTTCTCTACTATTTACAAATCTGCTTGATGTATTTATTTCAACTTCATTGTCGGGTAAATTCATATCACCAACCTTGGTATAAAGAACATCACCTTTTGTTCTTTCAAGTGTTGGAGAAATAGTTGTTCCGCTTTTTAATTCGCAAACATCTTTTAAAATATTCTCTTCCCAACCTTCTCCTTTATTCTCAAACACCCCTTGCAAATAACTTTCAAAAAGTTCTTTAGCGTTTTTGAGGTTTTTTTCGGCATTGGTTTTTGCTTTGGCTATGGCGGCAAAGGCTCCATCTAATATGGCTACTATTCGTTGTTGCTCAGGAAGGGATTTAGGATAAGAAACTTCAATTTCTTTTAATAACCGATAATGTCTTGCATATCCTAAACTTCCTAAATTAATGTTTTGTAAAAAGTAATAGAAAAATCTCGGGTCTATGCTATTTGTAGGTTGTAAAATCTTTACGCCATCAGCACCTAACACAAAATCAAAATCAACATACTTTAAAACTTGTGTGTGGTCTCCAAAAATTACAATCGGTTTTTTGACTTTGAATAAATCATTAGAATTATCCCAATATCCATTTATAAAATCTTGTTCTTGTGAAATTTTTGGATAGTCACCGACTTCAAGAAAATCCTTTCTTTGAATTTTGTTTGTATAAACCACCTTTTCAAGGCAGTCCTCAAATTCTTTTATTTCCCAACCTTGCTTCATATCAGTTCCAAAATTGAGTTTAAAATTTCTGCACTTTCTTCGTCCAAGGCTTTCATTTCTTTTAAAATTTCTTGCGGTTGGCGTAAGGCAGTTTCTTCTTTTTTATTGGGGTTTTTGGCACTTAGGTCAAAGGTTGTTTGGTCAATATCTTTTACTGCAATGCTCCAAGAGTTTTCGCTTTCGGTTTTTGTTTTTTGCAATTCAACAAATTCTGCCAAATCTTTTTCGTTTAGTGGATTTCCCTTTCCTAAATTTCTATCCAAATTCAATTGATAGAACCAAACCTTTTTTGTTGAAGAACCTTTTTCAAAAAACAACACTACGGTTTTTACTCCTGCACCTGTAAAAGTTCCGCCAGGTAAATCTAATACGGTGTGCAGGTTGCAATTTTCAAGTATCAACTTCCGCAAACTCACAGAAGCATTGTCGGTATTGCTCAAAAAAGTGTTTTTAATTACTACACCTGCTTTGCCGCCTGCTTTCATAATCTTAATAAAGTGCTGTAAAAACAAAGAGGCGGTTTCACCCGTTTTAATTGGGAAGTTTTGCTGCACTTCGGCTCTTACTTTTGCACCAAAAGGTGGGTTAGCAAGCACAATGTCGTAGCGGTCTTTTTCTTGTATATCGGCAATATTTTCAGCAAGTGTGTTGGTATGCACTATGTTAGGTGCTTCTATACCGTGCAAAATCATATTCATTATGCCAATGATGTAAGCCAATGATTTAATCTCTTTGCCGTAAAAGGTTTTTTTCTGTAAAGTTTCTACATCGCTTGTCGTTAGCGTTTTGCTGTGCTTTAAATAATCAAACGCTTCCACCAAGAAACCTGCAGAACCTACTGCACCATCATAAATCTTTTGTCCAATTTCGGGGGCTACCACTTTTACAATGGTTTTAATCAAAGGTCGTGGCGTATAATATTCTCCACCATTACGCCCAGCGTTACCCATATTTTTAATCTTGTCCTCATATAAGTGACTCATTTCGTGCTTTTCTGCGTGAGTCCTAAAACGCAGTTCGTCAATTCGATTTATTACTTCTCGTAAATTGTAGCCACTTTGAATTCTGTTTTTCAGTTCGCTAAAAATCTCACCAATTTTATATTCAATGGTGTCGGCACTTTCAGCATCTGCTTTAAATTTTTTAAGGTAAGGAAATAGTTTAAGGTCAACAAAATCCTTTAGGTCGTCACCAGTCAGGGCTTTGTGGTGGTCAAGTTTGCCGTCTTTGTCTTTAGGTGTTGCCCAAACTGTCCACTGAAATTCTTTTGATATGATGTTAGTGTAAGCCTTGCCGCTAAGTTCTGCTGCGGTGGCTTTGTCCTTCTCCAAGTCGTCCAAATATTTGAGGAACAACACCCAAGAAGTCTGCTCTACATAGTCCAGTTCACTGCCACAACCTGCGTCTTTGTGCAGTATGTCGTCTATATTTTTAAAGGTTTGTTCAAACATATTTTATTTTTTATTTAAGGTCGTTATATTTTAATTTTCGGTTAAAGTCAAATTTACATTCAACTTTTCACCTTTCCAATTGTCGGATAATCTTTTGGTGCGTTTGGCCAAAATTAAATGTGCTGCAAAAGCGTTGTCTTTGTGTGTAAGCTTACATCTATCTTGATTTTACGAAGCGTTGGCATTATTGTCTTTAGATTTAGTTTTTGTTTGTTGTCGGTTGTATAGTCCCTTACATTTACTTATAACTAGTAAATATACAAAACCTAAACCTTAGTTACGTCTATATTTTATATGGTTTTTAATGTTTTTCATGAGATGAAAAAACAAATTTAAAATTAGGAAATAAACTCAAATAGCCAATTTATCTAATAGTCTTTTTGTTTAGTCAAAGTCCTACTTTCATGTACGTTGGTAAATAAAAGTGTTTTTAATAATATTTTAAAATCAGTCTATATGTTGTCTGTTGTTTTCAAGGTCTATGAGGATTTAATATTTAACAGAAACCAAAAAAAGCCCCAATTTCTTGGGGCTTTTTAAAATCTTATATTACCACATTTACAATCCGCTTCGGCACAACAATGATTTTTTTCGGTGTTGCACCTTCCAACCATTTCAATACTAAATCGTTTTCTAACACTAATTTCTCAATCTCCTCTTTACTCATATCGGCAGGGAAGTTAAGCGTTGCACGTACTTTACCATTAATCTGAATCGGATATTCAAATGAATCTTCAATCAAATGTTTTGCCTCAAAGACAGGGAATTCTTGAAACGTAATGCTATCAGCATTGCCTAAAATTTGCCATAATTCTTCTGTTACGTGGGGTGCATAAGGTGAAAGAATCACAACTAATTTTTCAAGAATGGCTTTTTTATGGCATTTCAAATCTGAAAGCTCATTTACACAAATCATAAACGAACTGACAGAGGTGTTGAATGAGAATGACTCAATATCTTCGTTTACTTTTTTGATTGTTTTGTGCAAAGCTTTCAATTCTTCTTTGGTAGATTCAGCATCAACTACCAAATTTTTGCCATTTTGGTCGAAGAACATACGCCATAACTTACGCACAAATCTATACGTGCCTTCAATACCACGAGTATCCCACGGCTTGCTTTCGGTCAATGGCCCCAAGAACATTTCATAAAGACGGAATGTGTCAGCACCGTATTTCTCAACAATTGTATCAGGATTTACTACATTGTACTTCGATTTTGACATTTTTTCTACTTCCGAACCACAAACATATTTTCCGTGCAACGATCCGCCATCCTCTAAAATAAATTGAGGGTTATCACCAATGTCATTTCTTGTTTCTTTGAATTTTTCTACATCCAAAACATCATTTTCTACAATATTTACGTCAACGTGAAGTTTAGTTGTCTCGTATTGGTCTTTTAAGCCATAAGACACAAAAGTGACTTTTTCCGAATCTTTCAATCGATAAACAAAATTCGAACGTCCCATAATCATCCCTTGATTGATGAGCTTCATGGCGTATTCTTCATGCGGAACATGCCCTCTATCTTTCAAGAATTTATTCCAAAAACGGCTGTACAATAAATGTCCAGTTGCGTGTTCTGTTCCACCTAAATATAAATCCACATTTTGCCAGTAATCAATCGCTTCTTTCGAGGCAAACTCTTGGTCGTTATGGGCATCCATATACCTGAACCAATACCAGCTACTACCCGCCCAACCAGGCATGGTGCTAAGTTCGTATTCATTACCTTTATAATTCCAACCTTCGGCACGGCCCAAAGGTGGTTCGCCATCTTCGGTTGGTAAATATTTATCAATTTCGGGCAAAATCAATGGCAAATCTTCTTTATCAATTAAATAAGGAAGCGGTTCACCGCCTGGGCCATCTTTAAAGAAAACAGGCACAGGTTCGCCCCAATAACGTTGACGAGCAAAAACCGCATCACGCAAACGATAATTTATCTTACCTTTTCCAATGCCATTTTGTTCCATGAAAGCAATCAATTTAGCAGTTGCTTCCTTATAATTAAGGCCGTTAATCATGCCCGAATTTATATATTTACCTTCTTTGGTGGCATCAGCTTGGGTTTCAATATCTGCTTGAGCATCAAGGATTTGTATGATAGGTAAACCAAAATGTGTTGCAAAATTCCAATCACGTTGGTCGCCCGAAGGTACACCCATCACAGCACCCGTTCCATAGCCAGCCAATACGTAATCTGCAATCCAAATAGGCACTTTTTCTCCACTAAAAGGATTGATACAATAGCTACCTGTAAAAGCACCCGAAACCGTTCTTACATCAGACATGCGGTCGAGTTCAGAACGTTTTTGAGTTTCGGAAATATAATTTTCTATGCTTTCTTTCTGCTCAGGAGTTGTCAACGAAGCTACAAATTCATGCTCTGGAGCCAAAACCATGAACGAAACGCCATAAATGGTATCAACACGAGTCGTAAAAACTTCAATACCCCCCAAGTTAACGAAGGCTGCGTCATCAATTCCCCCTCTGGGGGTTAGGGGGCTGATAGCAAATTTAACCATTGCTCCAACCGAGCGGCCAATCCAATTTTTTTGTTGTTCTTTCAATGAATCTGACCAATCAACTAAATCCAAACCGCTAATCAAACGGTCGGCATAAGCAGTGATTCTCATGACCCATTGTTGCATTTTTTTCTGAACGACTGGGTAGCCACCACGCTCTGAAACGCCATCTTTTACCTCATCATTGGATAAAACCATGCCGAGTGTTGGGCAGAAATTTACAACTGCATCAGAAAGATAAGTCAAGCGATAATCGAGCGAAATTTTGTATTTCTCAGTTTCGCTAAAAGATTTCCATGCTTCAGCCGTGAAACTTGGAGTTTCTTCATTGCAAACTGCTTTTAAGCCCGATGTTCCATTTTGTTCAAATTTTGTGTATAAAGTTTCAATGGATTCGGCTTTGTCAGAGTCCTTATTGTACCAAGAATTGAACAATTCCATGAAAATCCATTGCGTCCATTTATAGTATTTAGCGTCCGAAGTACGTACTTCACGACTCCAATCATAGCAAAAACCAATTTTCTTTAGTTGACTAATATAAGTCGTAATATTATTTTCGGTCGTGACGGCAGGGTGCTGTCCTGTCTGAATCGCATATTGCTCTGCAGGAAGACCAAACGAGTCGAAACCCATTGGGTGAAGCACATTAAAACCTTTTAGACGTTTGTATCTTGAATAAATATCGGTTGCGATATAGCCCAGTGGATGGCCAACATGCAGACCAGCCCCCGAAGGATACGGAAACATATCCAATACATAAAACTTTGGCTTAGTGTGGTCGATTTCTACTTTATAAGTTTGGTTTTCTTCCCAAACTTGTTGCCATTTTTTTTCAATTTCACGATGGTTAAACTCCGACATTTCTTGAATTTTGAATGAGTGATTGCTTGAATGAGCGAATAAAATTTGCGTAAAAATACAATTTTAAAGCTGTATCGTTGTTATTTTGTGCCTACAAAATCATAGCTTTTCAATCTTATGCCCAGAAAGGTAATTATATCTCTGCTTATTGTTCTTGCAATCGCCTTATTATCAGTATTTTACACTAAAATAAATACTCAAAGTTCGGCTTTAGTGTTGATGACTGATTTTGGTACAAAAGATGGTGCAGTGGCTGCTATGAAAGGCGTGGCCTTGAATTTATCTCCAAATCTTATGATTCATGATCTTACGCACGAAATTCCACCATATAATATTTGGGAAGGTGCGTTCAGATTGCAGCAAACTGCTCCATATTGGGCAGAAGGAACTGTGTTTGTGTGTGTGGTTGACCCCGGAGTGGGTACTGAACGCAAATCATTTATTTTGAAAACCAAAGCCAATCACTATTATGTTGGTCCCGATAATGGTTTGTTTACATTAGTGGCTGAAAACGAAGGTATTGATGAAATTCGTGAGATTTCGGAGGCCAATCGTTTGCCAAATTCACAGAATTCATATACATTTTTTGGACGAGATGTATTTGCTTATTCTGGTGCAAAACTGGCATCAAACAAGATTTCTTTAGAAGAAGTAGGAGAGAAGATAGCCAATAATAACTTAGTCATGTTAGATTATCCAAAACCAAAATTTGAAAATGGTTTAATTTCAGGCGGTATCCCTATTTTAGATATTCAGTATGGAAATGTATGGACAAATATCGACCAAAAAATCATGAATCAGCTTGGATTAAAGATTGGTGATCAGTTTTTAGTGAAAATTTTTGATGGTGAAAAGAAAGTTTTTGAAGCACAAATGCCTTATGTGCATACATTTGGAGATGTGAAAGAAGGAGAAAATCTCTGCTATATGAATAGTTTACTGAATTTGTCTTTTGGAGTCAATATGGATGATTTTTCAAAAAAATATAATGTTGGGAGCGGTATAAATTGGAAGGTGGTGTTGAAGAAATTGTGAAAACCCAAAGAGCCTTAATCGTTTTGGGTTTTCATTTAGGAAATTAGAATACCGATTTTATATCATATATTTCAGAAATTACTTTGTATGAATCCATCAAAGTATTAAATCTGATTGTATCTACATTTGTAAGCATATCTGTCGGAATTCGGCTATTGGTTTCGATTTTCAAGCCTCTTTTTTGTAAGAATAACTTAGCCGAGAACGGATAAAAAGTATGTGTTACTCTATCCATCATAGTCAAAATAGCATGCAATTGATTAAGTTTTTCTGTTCGACCATTGGCAAAAAACTCATTTAATAAATAATTATATGGCTCTGGATAAAAATTTGCTGAAATAGGCGAAATTCCTCTTGCACCAGATTCGAGGGAATCGAGGGCAGTGGCAGTATCGGCATTATAAAGGCCAAAATTTGTACCTTTTATGGCATCCGACTTACGCTCCAATGAGATTGAATTACAACTTGTATCTTTATGATAAACAAAACGCCCTGTCGATGCCATCCATTTTAGCATATCGATACTTAAAAGACGTTTGTAAGGAACTGGACATTCATAAACACCCAAAGGAATATTTCCTGTTGCATTCATAATTTCTTCTAACCGAGATTTCAAGACAGCATCATTTTCATCAGGTTCTACGAGCATACTTGTTATCAAGATTACTGCATTTATGCCCGTATCGTATATTTTTTTTATAAAATCTATGTTTGAAGGTCCGCCACGATTAAAAGTTCCTGTGGCCACAACTGGCACTTTGCCATCACAAAACTTAACAACGCTACTTGTTAGCAGTAAACGTTCGTCAGTTGTGAGTTGATACATTTCACTTGATAGACAGTTAGCAAACATACCATTCGAGCCAGCATCAAGATACATATTTGTTAGCCTTTCTAAGCCATCAATATCAATCGTGTTGTTGGGTTTGAAAGGTGTAATCATCACTGGCCAAAGCCCTTTAGGTAATAAACTCATTGTTTTAGGATAGGTTGAATATTGTTATTTTATATTTTTTTGCTAAAGTGGTCTTTATTGACTCAATCAAGATTTATCAAAAATATTTGCTTGCTTTTTAGGCCATTTGTTGGGTTTTTTATAAGTCTGTTAAATGCTAAAGTTTTTCCCTCATGTGATAAAACTAAATTACTTGGTGACGGATTAATTGGCTCTGAAATGATTTTTAATCGCTTATCAAAATATTGATTGTTGATTTCAACTTCGCAAATACTACCATTCCAAATATAAAAAATACTTTTGCCCGAATGATGCCATCGTAAGCTTCCTTCAACATTAGATTCGTGAAAAGTAATTTGTTTGAGATTTGCTCCATTTGGTGAAATTGTAAATATTTGATTCATATTTTTTGAGTCTTTTGCCAAGAAAGAAAGCAAATTTCCTTCAAGATTTGACCTGACAATACCAAGACATCCCGCATGTGAGGTTTTTGATGTAAAAGTTAAGCGTCTCTGCGAAGTGCCTTTTGGAGGTTTTGGTAATTGCGTTTCAGAGCCCTCTAAGAAACCATTTTCGCTATCCATTTCTATATTTTCTGGAATATCGACTATAAAAACTTCGTCTATGTTTGATCCATTTTCAGCTTTTATTGTTCCGATAAATGCCCTAGCCATTTGGCGTTTACCATTGCGTTTGATATATCCATTTTTTCCGACCCAACTATCGCCTGCGGCTTTGCTGATTTCATCACTTCCAATTTTGGGTTTCGGCACAACATTCACAATCAATGCCGAAAACCATTCGCCCGAAAAATTTTCTCCATTATTTTCATCAATAATTTCAACAGATTTTCCTTTTTTTGAAACTCCAATTGTTCGTAAATTATGATTTTCTCCAGTCGAATCTTCCAAAGCTTTCATAATAGCATCGTTATAAGTAAAGCCTATCCAATTTCCGTCTCCACTAAATTCGTGTCTGTGTGTTCCGCCTCTTAAAGCTCCTTTTGTAAATGGAAAAGCAGTATCACGGGCATCAATAAAAATAGGATTATCTGGCTTTGATTCATCAATCATTACCCCAGTCCGTCGCCATTGTTGATAAGGATTTCCTTCGGATACATTATTTAAGCCATGAATAAAAACAATTTGATTGGCAAAGGGTGAATAACTCGCTGCTCCGACTCCAGGCCCAAATACTTGATTGTTTTTTATTTCATATATTACTTTTTTCTCGCCTGTTTTTACATTAACTTTTTCAATTTTTGCTGAAGCTGCAATGCCACCATCATCGGTGCGAGTATCATAAACTAACCATTGATTATCGGGTGAAAAATTATCATTATTGTCTAAATCGTGGTTGTGAGTTAGGTCATTGGTGAGTTGAATTTCGGGTAAAAACATTGGTTTACAGCTTGTAAATATAGTAAAGACTAATATTGAAAGTATGATTTTCATAAATTGACCAAATTAATTTATAAGAATTAATTGAGGATTTACTACCACATACTTAATGGATTTTTTATCTTTTTCAAGATGATAAGAATAGGTGATATGTAGTAATCCATCAGTAGTTTGAATCAAAGATGGATATGAAAAACTACCTTTATTGGGTTCAACTTTTTCGAGATAGGTTTTCCAATTCCAAGTTTCCCCTTCATTATCCGACAAAAATAATCCGATTCTGTAACGTCCGTTGTCAATATCATTCCCAACAAATGCCCATCGACCATCTTGAAGCACCAAAAGCTCTACACTCGCAGTATTAGGAATGGCAGTTTTTGTGCTTACTTGCCAAGTCTCACCATTGTCTTTCGACTCGCTCGTGTGAACTCGTGCAGGCTCATCACCGCTGTCTCTCATGAGTGCATAAAGATTGCCATTTTTCTTTTGAATAATTGCTGGCTGAATCGGCCCACGGCCAACCAAGGGTAAGCTTGATCTCCAAGTTGAGCCATCGTCATCTGAAATTGCCATTATCGACATATTAAAACCATCGGAATAAAGTGGCAAAACGATACGTTTATTTGGTAATAGAAGCGGTTTTATGCGAGTCATCCAGCCGAAACTACGTTTTGCGGGGTCATTGCTGGCTGAAATGATTGATTCATCATATTTTGGAGCATAAGCTGCCCATCCTGCTGAGCTGGGTGGTGTTTCTTTCAATCTTTGGGCTACTTCTTTTGCAAAATTATCATCGGGTTTCAGCAAAATATTATCTTGCCAATTCCAAATTGGTGGGCCACTTTTCTGATAATCTATTGAAGTACGGAATCTCAAAATTGATTGTTCCCATTTATTAGCCTGAACAGCAATCCAAATTAAGAAAAGCTTTTTTTCATGGTTCAAAAAAAGTACAGGATTACAATCAGGAATATTGGGCGTATCGGCCATTAAAAATGGATCTGACCAATTGGTTTTACCTTTTTCGAGCCTTGCACCCATCAATTTCACATCATCAGAAGTGCGTTCGCCACTTCCATAAAACCAAACACACAAAAAATCTCCGTTTGGCAATGCCACAATGCTACTAGCATGTACGTGTTTTTCTTGCAGCGGAAAAATAAGTGCAGAAGACTGAACAGCAGGGTTTTGTGCAAAAATAAATTTGGTACTGAAAAGTAGGAAAAATTGAAAAAAGGAATAATTTCTCATATTCAATAATTGAGGTTGATATTTCGTTGAAAGAAGGGTAAAAGCTTTAAATTAAATCTTTTGTCTCAATGGTTTTTTAACTGTGGAAAACTTATAATTCAAATTTATTAGATTTTATTGAGTATTTATTAAAAAAAATCAAGAATATTACGATAGTTTTTTCAACCTCCTTTAAGAAACCCATTATCAGACATGAAATCAATTTCAACCAAGACCTTTTTAAGTGTTTTTACTTATCTGTTTTTTAATATTAGTGTTTTTGCCCAAAATGTTGCAGTTACACCACAAACTGCTTTGAAAAGCTATATTTATAATAACGACAATAGTTTTCAATGGGAGTTAAAAGACTCCTCGGTAATTGGAAATGTAAAGCTTTATCAGTTATTGCTTACTTCTCAAAAATGGCATAATTATACTTGGAGACATCAATTAACTGTTTTTGTTCCGAAAAATTGTCAATATAACGATGCACTATTGTTTATTACTGGTGGCTCAAATAAGGACGATGCACCCAATTGGACTAAATTTGATGGTTTATGGCCTTCTTTGGCTGGTCTTGCCGAAAAAAATAAGGCAACTGTTGCTCTGATTCGTCAAGTGCCAAACCAACCGTTCTTTGGTAGTTTGACTGAAGATGCACTAATTTCTTATACATTAAATCAATTTAAGAAAGATAAAGATTATACTTGGCCTTTGTTATTTCCAATGGTAAAATCGGCAGTAAAAGCAATGGATGCCGTACAAGAATTTACGAGACAAAAGCAAAAATATGAAGTAAATAATTTTGTGATTTCGGGTGCATCAAAACGTGGCTGGACAACTTGGCTTTCGGCTGCCATTGACGATAAACGAGTTAAAGCAATTGCTCCGATGGTGATTGATATGATAAATATGCCTGCAACTCTCAGTTATCAGTACTCAACTTATGGCGAATACAGCATACAAATTGAGGACTATGTAAAATTGGGAATTCCACAAGGAACGGATACCGAAGATGGTAAGGCAATTACTGCAATGATTGACCCGTTTTCTTATAGAAGTAAGTTGAATGTACCAAAAATGATTTTTATCGGTACAAATGACGAATATTGGACAGTTGAT
>Ga0114967_10003192_pt1 | contig 13500 bp, 9 predicted proteins | sample M_130628_MF_Meta_FD_92639 | JGI IMG/M metagenome (GOLD analysis project Ga0114967, IMG submission 92639) | Freshwater microbial communities from Lake Montjoie, Canada to study carbon cycling - M_130628_MF_MetaG | ecosystem: Environmental > Aquatic > Freshwater > Lake | place: Lake Montjoie... | reverse complement strand
CACATCACACTCGAAATGATACAGACGGGTTGGTCAGTGTATTTACAGAGAACCGCAGTGCGGCTCTTGAAATGACGGCCTAAGATTTCACCCGCGACTTTACAGTAGGCGTCGGGATGCGACTCCGAGGAATTTTGGGTGTTTCACACGACGAATGATTCAATACGATTACGTGGTTATAGGCAGCGGGATAGCAGGTTTATCCTTTGCCCTGAAAGCCGCCGCGCACGGTGAGGTCGCGGTGGTCACCAAAGCCAACAAGGCGGAATCCAACACGGTGTACGCCCAGGGTGGGATCGCCTGCGTGACAAGTACGGAAGATTCTTTTGAACTACACGTACGAGACACTCTCACCGCTGGGGCAGGTTTGTGCGACGAAGCGGTCACTCGAATCATTGTAACGGAGGGACCTGCGCGCATTCGTGATCTCATCGAGCTGGGTGTTCAATTCGATTCACGCGAAGAAGACCCGGATCGCGAAATAAACGGCACCTCAGAATTGGATCTCACCAAGGAAGGCGGCCACTCCAAGCGGCGCATCCTTCACTCTCGAGATATCACCGGAAAGGAAATCGAGCGCGCACTGGTGGCTGCCCTTGAAAAGCATCCCCGGGTCCACGTGCTGGAACATCACATGGCGGTGGATCTGATCACGTTGAGCAAACTCGGTTTCGCCAGCGAGGACCGTGCCCTTGGCGTTTACGTGCTCAACGAGGCAAGCGGCGAGGTCCTCACTTTGCGCAGCGATCGCATCGTGCTGGCCACCGGCGGCTGCGGTAAAGTTTATCTCTACACGACAAATCCTCCCATTGCCACGGGCGACGGGCTTGCGATGGCCTGGAGGGCTGGCGCTCGCATCGCCAACATGGAGTTCATCCAGTTTCATCCCACCTGCTTGTATCATCCCGAAGCGGGTTCCTTCCTGATTTCGGAGGCGGTTCGAGGCGAGGGCGCGATCCTTGTAGACAAAAAAGGTAACCGCTTTATGGACCGCTACGATGCCCGCGGCGAACTCGCTCCCCGCGATATTGTTGCCCGAGCCATCGACGCCGAAATGAAGCGTACTGGAGCGCGCTGCGTCTACTTGGACATTACCCACAAGCCGCCAGAATTTATTCGCGAACGCTTTCCTAACATCGCCAGCACCTGTTTGCGCTACGGGATCGATATTACCCAACACAAGATTCCAGTGGTTCCAGCCGCACATTACCAATGCGGCGGAGTGCAAACTGACGTGGATGGAGCCACCTCACTTCGAGGTCTTTACGCGATTGGTGAAGTCGCCTGCACAGGACTTCACGGCGCCAACCGCCTCGCTAGCAATTCGTTGCTCGAGGCTGTCGTCACAGCACACCGCTGCAACGAGGCGCTTCTGCGCGCATTCCCTCACACGTTGCCCTCGGAACGCGTCCACTTCCCGCTTCGGGAATGGGTTAGCGGTGATGCTCAAAACCTGGATGAAATGGTCGTCATCTACCACAACTGGGACGAAATCCGGCGACTGATGTGGGACTATGTGGGCATTGTGCGAACCACCAAACGGCTGCAACGCGCTGCGACTCGCTTGCGCAACCTCGACCGCGAGATCCAAGAGTTTTACTGGAATTTCAAAATCACAACCGACCTGCTCGAACTCCGAAACCTTTGTACCGTGGCGGCACTGATCGTGGATTCCGCACTCCAGCGGCAGGAGAGCCGAGGCCTCCACTACACACTCGACTTTCCAGAGCCCTCCGATTCACTCCAACATCCCACTTTGCTACGCCGCCTTTAGTCCATCCCGATGTTACCGACGGAACTATCCCACCTCAAAGACACTCAAAACGAACCGGATCACCGCAACATTCCCATCGACCGCGTTGGGGTCAGGAGTCTGCGCTACCCGATGCGCATCCGCGACAAGGCGCACCTCGAACAGCACACCATCGCCTCGGTGACGCTGACCGTCGACCTGCCGGAGCAGTTCAAAGGCACGCACATGAGCCGCTTTGTTGAGGCCCTCAACGACTGTGGTGCCGAGTTGCACATTGACCGCGTCCACGACCTGTTGCGAGTGCTTACCGAAAGGCTTCACGCCCAGTGCGCCCACGTGGAGTTTGCGTTCCCATTTTTCATCGAAAAGGCAGCGCCGGTTTCCGGTAAAAAAGGACTGCTAGATTATAACGTGAATTTCAACGCGACACTGCAGCGAGGCGCATTCGACTTCGTGACCACGGTCATCGTTCCGGTGGCGACTCTTTGCCCATGCTCAAAGTCGATTAGCGAACGCGGAGCACATAATCAACGGGGTGAAGTCACATTCGCTGTGCGCTCCTCTCAACCAGTTTGGGTAGAGGATCTTATTCAACTCGTCGAAAAATCCGCTTCCTGCGAATTGTTTAGTGTTTTGAAACGTCCTGACGAAAAAGCCGTCACAGAGCGCGCCTACGACAACCCCGTTTTCGTCGAGGACTTGGTTCGCAACGTCGCTACTCGCGCCAATTTGGAGGATGCCATTCTTTGGTACCGAGTGGAGGCCGAGAACTTTGAATCCATTCACAACCACAACGCCTACGCGCTGGTTGAGCATACCAAGCCGACGAACACAAACTCTCCGGCAGTTTAACGGCATACACAACGCAATCCACCCGTGGACATTCCAGAGAGCCTCGCCATCATCGCCGGCAACGGGGTCTATCCACACGCCATGGTTCGAGGCGCGCGCCTCGCGGGCGTGCAACGCGTTGTAGTGGCAGCATTTCAAAACGAGACGGATCCCGCCCTCGCTGAATTGGTGGACGACATCGAGTGGATGCGCGTCGGGCAGTTGGGGAAAATGCTCTCCTTCCTCAAAAACTCTGGAGCGCGGCACGCCGTCATGAGCGGCCAGATCGCGCCGAAAAATCTCTTCGATCTTCGCCCCGATATCAAAGCACTCGTGCTTCTGGCCCGTCTGCCGGAGCGCAATGCAGAGTCCATATTTGGGGCAATCGCTTCCGCAATGGCAGACGTCGGCGTTGAACTCCTCCCCGCAACGTCTTTTATGGAGGAGTGCCTAGCGCCCTCTGGCCTCCTCGCCGGCCCTCAACCCAGCCGAAAAGAGCGCGCCGACCTCGATTACGGTTTTCGCATCGCCAAGGAATCAAGTCGCCTAGACATCGGACAAACGGTTGTCGTGAAAAATGGAACCGTGCTGGCCGTGGAAGCCTTTGAAGGAACCAACGCCGCCATTTTGAGGGGCGGCAGTCTCGGCAAAAAAGGAGCGGTGATGGTGAAGGTTTCCAAGCCGGGACAGGACCTGCGTTTCGACGTGCCTGTAATCGGTCCGGTAACCTTGCAAACAGCCGCAGAAGCCGGTCTTGCCGCTATTGGAGTGGAAGCGAACCAGACGCTGCTCTTGGAAAAGGAAAAACTCTGCGCCTTAGCCACACAGCATCGCATCTCAATTTTTGGGCTCGGATAATCGCAGCCAACTCAACGGACATTGCGACTTGTTCCGAGCGTGCGAACTCTCCAACCTTGCACCCTACCCATGAACAAAATGCGTCCCCTACTCTTCATTGGCTGCCTAATGCTTCCCGCCATTTCGCACGCTGAAATCAAGCTCCCGGCCATCATCAGCAACCACATGGTGTTGCAACAAAAACAGGCCAACCCCATCTGGGGCTGGGATACTCCGGGCAGCGCGATCACTGTAACCTTCGGCGATCAAAAAAAATCCACCACCACCGGAGCTGATGGCAAGTGGACGGTGAAACTCGATCCTGTCCCCGCAAACGCAAACCCACAGACGCTCAAGATTTCCGATGGCACAAGCGAACGCATTCTTTCCGACGTTCTCGTCGGGGAAGTCTGGATGTGCTCGGGCCAGTCCAACATGGGCTTCACATTGCAAAGCGATTGGAACGGCGACATCGAAGCCCTCGCCACACATCTGCCGAACCTCCGCCTCATCACCGTACCGCGTGTCGGCACGCAAGAGCTTCAAAACGACTTCAAGGGAGAATGGGTGAGCGCAGATCAAAATTCCGCGCTGCCCTTTAGTGCCGTCGGTTTCCTTTTCGGACGTTACATCCACCAGATCGTCGGCGTTCCAGTGGGTCTCATTAACAACGCTTGGGGTGGTTCAGCCGCAGAGGCTTGGGTAAGACGGGAGTCGCTGGAAAAGGATCCGCGCTTTGAGCTCCTCATGCAAAACACGGTGAAGAGCGAAGTTGATAAAGCGTCGCCCGAGGCCAAAGCCCGTTTCGAAGCTGACATGATCAAACACAAGGAACTCGCAGAAAAGGCTAAGCTGGAGAATAAGCCAGCACCCCGAGCTCCTCAATCTCCGGAGTCGTGGCTCTCCGGAAATGCCCGCCCCGGCAACATCTTCGCAGGCGTCGTCTACCCAACGCTCGGGTACGGAATGAAGGGTGTTATCTGGTACCAAGGCGAAAGCAATTCGAGCCGCGCCTGGGAGTATTCACGACTCTTTCCCTTCATGATTCAACAATGGCGCAAAGAATGGAATCAGGGCGACTTCCCGTTCTATTGGGTCCAGTTGGCGGATTTCAAACCTGAGGTGCAGACGCCAACCGAGAGCGACTGGGCAGAACTCCGCGAGGCGCAGACAAAGACGATGGCGCTGCCAAACACCGGCCAAGCGGTCATTACTGACCTCGGAGAAGGTAAAGACATTCACCCGAAAAACAAACACGACGTCGCCGCCCGCCTCGTCCGTTGGGCACTGGCGAACGACTACGGCATCAAGGTTCCCTTTCGTAGCCCCGAACTTAAAACGCTGGATATCAAGGATGACAAAGCCATCGTAACTTTCGAATGTTTCGGCAGCGCTCTACGCGCCTTCGACGTTGAAGAGGCCATCGGCTTCACGGTTTGCGGCGAGGACAAGGTCTGGCATTTCGCAAAGGGAAAAGTTTTGGGCAATGATAAAGTCGAGCTCACCTGCGCGAACGTTCCTAAACCACTCGCAGTCCGCTACGCTTGGGCCAACAACCCAATCTGCAATCTCTTTAGCAAAGACGGACTACCGGTGACTCCCTTCCGTACGGATGACTTCGAGCTCTCCACAAAGCCGAAGCCAGTAGAGTCGCCTGCAGCCAAAAAGTAAGACAGCTCGCCACAATTCAAATCCTCAAACCAAGAGCGCGGGTCGAAGGTTAATCCTTCCCCGCGCTCTTTTTTTCATTTTTTCCCCAGCACCCCGCATCTGCGGTTGCTCAATGTCTCTCACGCTGCCATTCAAAGAGGAAACATGCGAGTGCCCCTCTTGGATCTAAAATTACAGTACGCCCCTCTCAAAGCCGAAATCCTCACGGCCATAGAGCAAGTTGCTGATTCCCAACAATTAGTACTCGGCCCACAAGTAGATGCCCTTGAAGCCTCCATCGAGGCGTACACCGGAGCGTGCCACGCCATAGGAGTATCCTCCGGAACTGATGCGCAATTAGTTCTACTCATGGCACTTGGTATTGGGCCAGGAGACGCAGTCATCACCTCGCCCTACACGTTTTTCGCCACCGCAGGATGTGTAGAGAGGTTGGGTGCACAGATCGTTTTTGCTGATATTGATCCACGGACTTTCAATATCTGCCCTACCGCACTGAAAACCGCCTTGTCTCAAACTCCTAATGTTAAGGCAATTATTCCGGTCCACTTATTCGGCTGCTGCGCTGACATGGAAGCCATCCAAGCTCTCGCGGCCCAATACGGCGTTCCTATCCTGGAAGACGCCGCTCAGGCCCTAGGCTGCGCTCATCCCCTCGGCTCTGCGGGCGCCATCGCGCAAGCCGGTTGGTATTCGTTTTATCCTACCAAAAATCTCGGTGCTTTTGGTGACGCCGGCATGGTCACCTGCAAGGATGCAGAGCTTGCTGCGAAGATCCGCCGGTTGCGCAACCACGGCATGGAGCCGCGCTACTACCACAACGCCGTCGGCGGTAACTTTCGTCTGGATGCAATTCAAGCGGCGGTGCTGAACCTCAAACTGCCGCACTTGGACTCGTGGGGACAAGGAAGACGGGAGCGGGCGGCGCAGTATCGCGACGGCTTTGCCTCCAAAGGGTTGGACGGAATTCTCGGACTACCAACAGAACCATGGGCACAGAGTGGCATTCCCAACCACCACATTTACAACCAGTTCATCATACGCGCCCCACACCGCGATGCGCTTCGGGCTTTCCTCACCCAGTCAGAAATTGGCTCGGAAATCTACTATCCCCTCCCCCTACATTTACAAGAATGCTTTAAACATCTCGGCTACCGAGCTGGGGATTTCCCAGAGGCGGAACTTGCTGCTCAAGAGACCTTGGCACTTCCCATTTTTCCAGAACTCAAAGAGCACCAAGTGGAGTATGTCGTGGATCGGATTAGCGAGTTTTACAAAATCGGCGGCTTAGCCGGGAAGAACCGCTCCCAGTGACACGTCCGATTCTTGCGACGATATTGCCGCTTTGCTCCGCTGTCGGTTACACCTTTGCGGCGCTCATGCTCAAACGCGCCACCCAGCGCGGCGTAGGTCCTTGGCGCGTCACTTTCATTGTCAACTGCTCGGCGGCGGTGGTCTTTGCGCCGTGGTGGTTGACGGGAGGTGCGCCGTTTAACTGGTACTCTTTCTGGCATGCAGTCCTGTGCGGCGCTACTTTCTTCATAGGCCAAATCCTTACTTTTCTTGCCCTTAACAAGGGCGACGTATCCATCACTACGCCCGTGCTTGGAACCAAAGTGATTCTCGTAGCCTTCATGGCCGTTCTTTTCGCGGGAGACAAACTCACCCCTGAGCTCTGGGGTGCCGCTTTGCTTACCACCGCTGCAACCGCTCTACTCGGGGGTGAAATCCGAACCAACCGCTCACGTGTTCTTCCGAGCCTTATCTTCGGGTTCAGCGCGGCGCTTACCTACGCGGCGGCCGATGTTCAACAACTCAACTACGCGCCTGCATGGGGTTTCGGCCATTTCGTGCCCGTCATGTTCGCCACCGTAGGTCTGCTCTCACTAGGACTTATCCCCTTTTTCTCGGAACCTCTGACTAAAATGCCACGTCGCTCTGTAGCGTGGGCTTTGGGCGGCGGCGTTTTACTTTCGCTACAGGCCACAGGAATTGCCTTCAGTATAGTGAGTTACAAGGAGGTAACCCTCACGAACATCCTGTACAACACGCGCGGTGTCTGGAGCGTGATTCTGGTGTGGGCAGCCGGGACTTGGTTTTCCAACACGGAAAGTGCTGTAGGAAATACCATCATGGGACGGCGCCTTCTAGGCGCTGCAATCATGCTGCTCGCTGTCTTTCTGGGACTGCGACACTGATCCCTAGGCCTGCCACACTGCCCAAAAAACGACGGAACTAGTTCGCCTTCTTGGCGGCATCCAACAGTGCGATAAACTTTTTCGGGTTTTTGTTGAAATCCTTGATGCACGCTTTGCAGCAGAACTGCACCTCTCTGCCCTCATAGTTCAGGACTGCCGGCGTTCCCATAGTCCCGAGCTTCTCACCCGAAACCACGCAAGTTTTAAGCGGATAAACTGGCGCATCAGCAGCCGAGGCAATTCCTGAAAAAGCCACACAGCAAAGTGCCGTCAAGTAAGTGAGATTCAGTTTCATATCGATTATATTCAATGCAGGTTTTTTAGTTCGAGTTGGAGAAAACGGCCCAGTTGAAAGTATCGGTGCCGCTCGGAAATCTCACCCTTTCTTCTCTGCTCCGCAAGCATTCAAACCGCATCCTTTACTCGGGAACTGGTCGGCTTGCCTTGCCGGACACTCGCTGCAACTCACACCGGTTCGCAGCCGCAATGACCAACTCCGCCACACGCCGCTTCAAGCGCCAACCGCGCAGCAATATCCAAAGCGCGAGAAGTCCGAACAAAGCCCACAACCACGGATCATTCCGATCCATAAAGATTTTCCGATAAAGCAGTCCACACAGAGGGATTGCGTTGACCAGCACAGTTGTGACCACTGGATGACAAGTTAAATCAACCCTAGTGAGGCACTTCGGCCCACCGTGGTACTCCGTAACTAAAGCCGCTTGAACACTCCAAAACCGGTTCCCGTAAATCTGAAGATCCCAAGTCTTCCAACCCGTATCAGCGGAGTAGCGCCAACCTTCACGCTCAAGAAGTGAAAAAATCTCCGAGCGCAAACGCTCCCGACCCTGACCGGTTTCGTTCCAGAAATTCAACCGAGAACTCCCTCCCCGCTTGCTCGCCCGGGTGAGGCCCTCTTCTTTGAGTGAGATCACTTCCGGTGGCGTGTGCTTGTATTTCATCCACGTGAAATAACGCGCCCACCCGCGAACCAAAGGTTGAAAGAACGCCAGAAAACCCACCAACAAACGGGCGCGCACCGTATCGAAAGCAGGCTCGATCCGAGCGTGAATCATGAAGGAAAGTGCCACGAGAAAAGTCGCGCCCAGCATGAAGAGCGGAACCATGCGCAGCTTCTCCAAAGGGACACCAAGGACGGCCATGAAGAGTGTCAATACCACCCATTCAATACTACTGACGTACGCCGCTACTTCCGATTGTGGGGTGGGATATATCGACTGAAATAGCCCTTCCCCAAATACGCCGTGATAAATAATCGGACTGTTAAAAAGCCAAGTGAACCGTGGGGCCCCGTAAATTTGTCCCTTCCATTTGGCTGTGCCCGTGGGGCCAAAAAAAACGAGGTGCTTAAAACGCAGCATCGACTCCGCCTCACCGTAGCCCTCCTGCTGCTTACGAAAAGCCTGCAACGTAAAACGCCGGTAGTGCCAGACAATCGCACTCGGAGAAAACGCGATAACCCCACCGTTGGTCTGCAGCCTCCAACAAAAATCCACGTCGTCGCCCGCCTTCCGATACTCCACATCAAACCCACCGATACTTTCAAAAGCCGACCGGTGAAACGCCATGTTGCACCCCGGAATGTGCTCCGCGACGACATCCGTTAACAACACATGACTCGGACCTCCAGGCGCTCCGGATACCGCTGCCTGTATCCAGTCCACCGCCGGAGGTGAAATATTTGGACCACCCACGCCCACAAAGTCCCCGCTCAAAAGCGTGCCCACGAGATAATACAACCAATCGGGGTCCGCCATGCAGTCAGAATCCGTGTACGCAAAAATTTCGCCTTTTGCATTCCTCGCGCCCTCATTGCGAGCATAGCTCAGTCCCATGTTGCGCTGACGAATGTTCACAAACTCCGGAAGTTTTTCGCCCGTGCGCGCGGCACGTTGATTTCGATTCGCTTCAAAAAACTGCACCAACTCTTGGGAGTTGTCCTTGGAACCGTCGTCGACGAGGATGATTTCGAAATCCGGATAATTGACTTGGTCAAGGGATTCCAAACACGCCGCCAACGTTTTGCCGCCATTGTAAGAGCACACAATCACCGACACCTTCGGGTAATGCGTCAAGCGAACGTTGTCCTGAACGGATGCGTCGCCCCCAAGCAATTCTTTGAGCATCGCAAACGCCTTTTTCGGTTTGCGCTCACGTGTCACCAGACCGAATTCCCAATCTAAAATCTCCTGACCTCCTGTGAACCATTCATCGGTCCAAGAGAAAAACACGGTCCCAGCGGCTCCACCGCGCACCACCGACTCAAGATGCCAGCGCAATACCTCCTCCTGCATCTCCTCACTCTTGCGGAGAGTATCGAGCCCAAACTCTCCGAAGACCAGAGGCTTGTCTCCCGCTAGATTTTGGAGACGCGCGAGGTACTTTTCAAAATCCCTTTGCCGTTCCAGATAAACGTTAAATGTATAAAAATCAACATTTTGTGGAAGGAGATACTCTGTCGGCGGGTAACTCGCGTAAGAGTACAGCGGGCGCGGATCCGTCGCCCGAGCCACAGCAATGAGATGCTCCACAAACTCCGTCACACGCCGTGCGCCAAGCCAGCGAACCATCGAACTAGGAATCTCGTTTCCTACCAAGTACCCGAAAATCGCTTCGTGCCCCTTGTGCGTGGCCACCGCGGCCCGGATCGTGTCGACGATCTTGCTGCGCATTCCCGAGTGATTCAGAAATTCGACGTGCTCAGCCCAGGGAATAGAAATTAAAACGCGCAACCGAAACTCTTGGGCGAGATCCAAAAACCAACGCGGCGGCACATGATAAATGCGTAGAAGGTTCGCCCCCATCTCCTGCATCAGCGCAAAATCCAGTCGGGCACGCGCCGGGGTTCCTACAAAAAAACCGTCCGCGTCAGGCGCAAAAGGACCGTAGGTAACGCCCTTGATGAAAAACTTGTGCGTGCCATCAAACAAAAACTTCGCACGCACCTGCACCGGCCCAAGAGGTTGCGGTGAAACGACAAGTGTCGAACTATCCGGGGAATTTTGTGGTAGAGGCTCAGACATGAATCAATTCGGATGTGTAATCGGAGAAAGCAATCGCGGCAAGCCGCCACACTCTAAAGCGATCCGAGGACCGAGAATGTGATCCTCTCAGTGTCACTCAATTCAACCGCAGTGTGGCCGGTGCAAAGAAATCCAGCCTCAAACTGAGACGGTGCGAAATACACGCCTTTCTGGCGGCAACCGTGGAAAAACTTAGCGAACGCCGCCTTATCGCTGCGCTGCGCGGAGGCGAGATCATGCACCTGCCCCTCGGTGAAATAGAGGCAGAACATCGAACCAATCCGCTGAAAATTATAAGGAAGCTTGAGGCGCGAGAGCGTCCGACGCACGCCCTGCTCAAATTCAGCGCCCACCTCTTCCAAGAGCTTCCAGCCCCCGATGCGCTCCATTTCCCGCAATTGCGCTAAGCCTGCCGCCATCGCAAGCGGGTTGCCGGAGAGCGTGCCGGCTTGGTACACAGGCCCAAGGGGAGAAAGATGGTCCATTAAATCTGCCCTCCCACCAAAAGCCCCCACTGGTAGTCCACCACCAATGACCTTACCCAACGCGGTGAGGTCTGGCGTAATACCGCAAAGCTCTTGATATCCGCCTTTTGCGAGACGAAACCCAGTCATTACTTCATCAAAAATAAGAACCGTTTCATAATCCGTGCAAAGCTTCCGCAACGCCTCGTGAAAACCCGGCTTTGGTAAGTACAACCCCGCGTTGGCAGGAACCGGCTCGACAATAACGGCCGCAATTTCCCTACCGTGCGCCGCAAAAACCGCGTGTAACGCCTCGAGATCATTAAATGGAATGGTGAGGGTAAGCGCCGCTAGCGCCGCTGGAACACCCGCGCTGTCCGGCTGTCCGTGCGTGAGCGCGCCGCTACCCGCTTTGACCAGTAGAGAATCTACGTGCCCATGGTAGCACCCCTCAAACTTCAAAATCTTGTCTCGTCCCGTCGCACCCCGCGCCAAACGGATACAAGACATAGTCGCCTCGGTGCCACTGCTAACCATGCGTACTTTTTCAACCGACGGCACCCAATCCACGATCAGTTGCGCCATTTCCACTTCGAACGGATTAGGTATTCCGAAACTCACCCCGTTCTGCGCCGCATTGTTTATTGCATCGATAACTACCTTGGGTGCATGCCCTAGTATCGCAGGCCCCCACGTCCCGACAAAATCAATGTACCGATTGCCATCGACGTCCCAGATGTGTGCACCCTTTGCGCGGTCCACAAAGAAAGGCTCCCCTCCCACACCGCGAAAGGCGCGTACAGGCGAATTCACGCCGCCGGGGATGAGCTGACAAGCTGCGGCAAAGAGGGCTGAGGAACGAGCGTGGGTATCCATGGAAATCCCAACACTAGCCCCCAAAATCACGCCGCAGCAACCCAAGAGCACACTTTGAAACTTGGCCGCATTAATTTTCCCGCTTTCGTGCGTTCACCAATAGCGCGGCACTTTAGATAAACTCACTGAGCCTACTTCAAAAACTGCAACCACGCGTACCTCCCGCAGACGGAGCCATGGGCACTCCCTTTGTCGAACGAGGAGTGGCTTTACCCCGCTTTACCGAAGGTCGCTTTCAGTATAATACTTCGCCAGAATACTTTGCGAGCGTCGCAGTCGGCATTACCCACTGGGGCGCGAAGCTCCGCGGCTGCGGCACACGCCGCGAACACATCGGCACACTGGCAAACGCGCTGGCCTCTACTCAGCGGACGGCAGGCTGAATTTCTGCACAATGAGGCCCTAGAAATCCTAATTCTCGCCCCTGTACGAGAGACGCTCATATTAAAGTAAAATTCTGAACTACAATTACTTAAGATTTCTATTTACCGCGAAAAAAGCCCCAGATTCCTAGAGCATTTAGCTCTATCTACCTCATAACAAATTTTTTACGTTACGAAACGTCAGTCGAACTTACGCAATTTATCTCAGCTCAAAGTTGAAAAACGTCAGCTTTTTTAAATTATTTTGCGTTCAACGATTCAAAATTACTTCGCGTGCTTGACCGCCGCATTGAGCTATGCCCAAAACAAAAGCAGCGCGTCGCTTATGCTATTCGACCAACGCGCCCCAACTACTCGGGAACTTACTCACTTACTACCATGCGTTTCGGAATTAACTCTTTCCTCTTCGTCTCCCCCTTCAAAACGGAAAGCGTCCAGTTGTTCAAAAAATTCAAATCTTGGGGCTTCGATACCGTCGAGATTCCAGTGGAAGCCCCCGAGCACATCGACCCCGCTGCACTCAAAGTGGCGGCAGCGAAGGCAGGCATAGCCATCGGCTCCATTTGCGCCTGTATGGGCCCAGGCCGCGATTTGCGTGGCTCCGCTGCGGAACAAAAAGAAGGTTTTAATTACATCGCCGCGCTCATCAAGCAGGCGGCCGAAATGGGATGCCCAAAAATTATTGGTCCGTTGTATTCCGTCGTCGGAAAGAAAGGCCCAGTCTCCCCTGCGGATCAAAAAACCGAGTTCGCGGCTGTGGTGAAAAACCTCAAGGCACTTGCCAAACTCGCGCAGGAAGCGGGAGTCGAGTTAGTGGTGGAGCCTCTAAATCGTTTCGAAACCGACTTCCTGAACACCTGCGAGCAGGGACTGAAGTTGGTCAAAGCGGTGGGCGCCAAGAATGTGAATCTGCACTTGGACACGTTCCACATGAATATCGAAGAGAAGAACCAAGCCGATGCCATCCGGCGGGCTGGCGCGCGCCTGACGCACTTCCACGCTTGTGGCACGGATCGGGGAACCCCCGGCAACGACTCCCTCAACTGGGGCCCGATCGTAGAGGCCCTGCACGACGTCGGTTACCATGGTGATGTCGTCATCGAATCCTTCACTCAAGACGTGAAGGTCATCGCCGCCGCTGCCGCAATCTGGCGCAAGATGGAACCCAAACGCGACGATATCGCCGTGAAAGGTCTGGCGAATCTGAAACAATTTTTCTCAAGCAAGACGAAAGGTGAGAAAACACTCACTGTTGAAACCAAAACCACCCCCAACACCCTGCACATGAGCGCGAAACCAACTAAAAAAACCGCATCTACTACCAAGACTGCTCCTGCCAAAGCTGCTGTGAAGGCTCCTGCCAAAGCTGCTGTGAAGGCTCCTGCCAAAGCTGCTGTGAAGGCTCCTGCCAAAGCTGCTGTGAAGGCTCCTGCCAAAGCTGCTGTG
>Ga0114967_10003191_pt1 | contig 13501 bp, 8 predicted proteins | sample M_130628_MF_Meta_FD_92639 | JGI IMG/M metagenome (GOLD analysis project Ga0114967, IMG submission 92639) | Freshwater microbial communities from Lake Montjoie, Canada to study carbon cycling - M_130628_MF_MetaG | ecosystem: Environmental > Aquatic > Freshwater > Lake | place: Lake Montjoie... | reverse complement strand
CTGCGTCAATTCCTTCTGCATAATTATGCCAGTTGAATTCATTTAAAAACGCTTCTTGTTCTTTGTTTAATACAGCCATGCTGGTAAATAATTTGTATGTTGTGTTCTTTGAGTTTCTTAATGCGATAAAAACACAACAGTGTTTATAGATAATTGTTTGATCCCTAATGGAAACTCTTCTTCGCCAAAAGGATTGCAAAAGTAAGCATAAAATCTTAATTACAAAATAATTAGGCAGAGAAAATAGAAGAAAGAGGGAAGAAGAAAGAGGTTCCATTTTTGGATTGAATGGCATGGGCTAATTTGGATTCCATGTCCCCGCAGTCTGCGCGAAGCGATAGCCTCTTCTATCGGTGTTAAATTGGTATGTTTCTTCATAAAAAAACCCGATACATAAAACATATCGGGTTAGTTTTTTTTCAATTAATGACTCACATTAGCTACGGCTTTGGGGTCGTGTTTATGCTTGAATAAAATCGCAAAGGCAATTGCTATGATAAGTGAATAGGCCGCAAACGATAACCAAATGTTATGCCAGTCCTTTATGCTGTCGTGGGTAAAGAAGTTATCAATCAGGTACCCGCTAACTTTGGCACCAAGATATGCTCCAAAACCATTAGTCATCATCATGAATACGCCCTGCGCGGAAGCTCTAATTTTTGAATCGGTTGTAGTTTCCACAAATAATGAACCTGAAATATTAAAGAAATCGAACGCCATTCCGTACACAATATTTGACATTACAATGAGCATCAGTCCAAATCCTTCAGGATTTCCAAAGGAGAAGAAACCAAATCGCAACACCCATGCTATCATACTAATAAGCATTACCTTTTTGATGCCAAATCGTTTAAGAAAAAATGGAATCGCGAGGATAAACAAGGTTTCTGAAACCTGTGATATAGACATAATAAGCGTAGAATATCGAACAACTGAGGAGTCTTTATAAAGTGGGTCAAATTTAAATCCAGATAAAAATGCATCCCCATACATATTGGTTAACTGTAAGCCAGCTCCCAAAAACAATGAGAAGAAAAAGAACATTGCCATTTTTGAATTCTTGAAAAGCTTAAAGGCATTTAATCCAAGCTGTTCTACCACTGAAGCACTTTCCGAAATGGTTTTTTGTGGGGGACATTTTGGCAAGGTAAAGGAAAACAAACCCAAAACTACAGCCATCACAGCCCCAATGAGGAATTGATTTCCATTGTCTTTAGAGCCGGAAAGATTTGTGCACCACATAGCCACGATAAAACCTATTGTTCCCCAAACGCGGATCGATGGAAACACTTTCACCACATCATAATCATTATTTTTCAAAATGTTGTAGGCTATAGAATTGGAAAGCGAAATAGTAGGCATATAGAAAAACATTGCAATCATCATAACCCAATAAAACGTGGCAGGATTATCAACGCCCGGAAGGAAAAATAAAGTGATTCCGTAACCAATTTGCAATAATCCGTACAATCGTTCGGCATTCATCCATTTATCCGCTATGATTCCGGTTATCGCGGGCATGAATATCGAAGCTAAAGCCAAGGTAGAAAAGGCAGCTCCAAAATCAACACCCGACCACTTTTTTGTATCGAACCAGTATACTCCGATGGTAATCAACCAAGCGCCCCAAACAAAGAATTGAAGAAAACTCATCAATGTCAACCTGAATTTTACACTCATAAATATTAGTTTTTGGTTTTAAGAAATAGCCCGTAAAGCTACTATTTAAATTGAGATTAACAAAGAATTACAACGTTTTCGCTACCTCGTCGACCATTTCTAGTACAGCGGCAAACTGTTCGTCTCGAGTTAGATAAGAATTATCAAGTTCGATGGCATCTTTGGCTTTCCGCAAAGGCGAATCCTCGCGATGCGTATCAATATAATCCCGATCTTCCACATTCTTTAGCACCTCCTCATAAGACACCTGTTGGCCTTTGGCTTGTAGTTCATCAAAACGTCTTTGTGCACGTGTTTGTGCACTAGCTGTCATGAATACTTTCAATTCAGCCGCAGGAAAAACTACGGTACCAATATCGCGTCCATCCATTACAATCCCTTTCCCCTCTCCCATGGCTTGTTGTTGCTCCACTAATTTGGCGCGTACTTCAGAAACCTCAGCGACCTTACTCACAAAGTTCGATACTTCTATGGTTCTAATTTCGGTTTCAACATTAACGTTATTAAGGAACATTTCGGCGAAACCTAATGTAGCATTATATTCAAAATGCAATTGGATCGACGGCAAACTATTGATTAAGGTATCTTTATCAAAGAAATTGGCGTCAATATAGCCGTTTTGCATTGCAAAATAGGTTACTGCACGATACATGGCACCAGTATCCACGTATATATACCCTAAATGTTTGGCTAATTGTTTGGCTAAAGTGCTTTTCCCTGTTGAGGAGAATCCGTCAATGGCAATCGTAATTTGTTTCAAAATGTTTTTTATAAAAGTTCTAGTACCTGTCCCCAGAAAAATCTATCGTCAATCCAAACAAACTAGTATTGGCGGCTAAGGTATAGCGGGAATAGGAATAATTAAATTTCATGTTATTTATCTTCAATCCGAATCCTACGGATAACCCTGAAAAATTGCGTTGTTCCAAGATGCGTAATTCTTCCGCTCTTCGAAAGTTATACCCAAGTCGGATATTAAATCCTTTTTCAGGAAATAATTCGGCGCCAACAATAACGTGACGCAATACATTATTTACTGCCGAAACTTTTTCAGGAGTTGAACCTCCGTCTAGCGACCCTTGCGCTCGGTTGGGGTTAGAAAAAGCCAATTGCCATTGTTGCATATTCTCCAACGTTAAGTGCCAACGAATAGGCACGTTTTCCATCAACTGAGACACTCCTATCATGACTTCCAAAGGTAATTTCTCTCGGGTACCTGAATAGGTGGTAATTTGCGTTCCGATATTGCGAATGGATATGGCCCAATTCACATCGTTACGGGTATCAATAAACATCGCTCCTAAATCAACTGCTGCGCCAAACGAACTGTAGCTTTCTAGGGTAGAAGAAATTAATTTGGCATTGGCTCCTAAATAAAAATCAGACCCTGGCACATTGTAACCGTACCCAAAACTTAGGGCCATTTCGCTACCCGTAAAACTGGATGTTTTAACCCCATTTTCATCGTAACCGTCAAATTTACCATAGTTAACATAATTCACTCCTCCAAAAAAGGTTTGTACATGGCGGTCATAGGTATAAGCGTAAGAGGCAGTTCCATAAGTTACTTCCCCAAAATAGCTTCCATAATTGAGTGAGCATTTATTATCCATTTCGGGATTAATGGTGGCAGGATTGAAATGTGCCTGATTCACATCACTATCAAAGAAGGTTATTACTTTACCTCCCAAGGCGGCTTGTCTTGGCGAGGTTACTAAGTTTAGAAACTGGTATATCGACTTACCACCAATCTGTCCGAAGCCGACAAAATTAGCGCAACAAAATACAATACAAAGTGCTTTTCTAAACATTAAAATGGCTTAAGCTAAATAGTATAACGGAAATGCGAAGATATTATTTTATATGGTATGAAAAAAAGTAAAAAGAAAAAGGCATAAGTGTTTTAGTACTTATGCCTTCTTTATTTTATCAAAATGCAAGCTATAATTTCTTGGCGTTCTTCACTTTTTGATTGGTTATGGCAAAATCTATGACTTCACTCATTTCTTTTACATAGTGGAACGTCAATCCGTCGATATATTCGGGTTTGATTTCGTCTATATCGCTTTTGTTTTCATGGCACAATATGATTTCTTTAATATTTGCTCTTTTTGCGGCTAAGATTTTCTCCTTGATACCACCCACCGGCAATACTTTGCCGCGTAAGGTTATCTCACCCGTCATGGCTAAATTCTTTTTCACTTTGCGTTGGGTCAACAACGAAATCAAAGAAGTAAGCATGGCTATACCAGCACTTGGACCATCTTTTGGGGTTGCTCCTTCTGGAACGTGAAGATGAATATTGTATTTGGCAATCATCTCAGGTTCTAAACCAAATAAATCTGCATTGGCTTTGATATATTCTAAGGCTATAGTTGCCGATTCTTTCATTACCGTACCTAAATTCCCTGTAAGGGTTAGGTTACCTTTCCCTTGTGAAATTAAAGACTCTATGAATAAAATATCTCCACCTACCGACGTCCATGCTAAACCAGTTACCACCCCTGCCACATCATTGCTTTCCGATTTATCGCGTTCTAATTTAGGTGCTCCTAAAATTTTTATGATATCCTCATCAGTTACTTTTTTATTGTATTCCTCTTCCATGGCAACCGATTTGGCTGCATTTCGAATCACTTGAGCAATCTTAGTTTCTAAGTTACGCACACCCGATTCTCTGGTATACCCTTCTACGATTTTCTCCAATTGTTTTTTACCAATGGTAAAATCTTTAGACGTTAATCCGTGCTCTTTTAATTGTTTTGGCAACAAATGTTGGCGCGCAATTTCGGTTTTCTCTTCAATGGTATAGCCAGTCATTTTGATGACTTCCATACGGTCTTTCAAGGCCGGCTGAATCGCAGCCATATTATTGGACGTTGCAATAAACATGACTTTAGACAAGTCGTACCCCATCTCCAAAAAATTGTCATAAAACTCATTATTTTGTTCCGGATCCAACACTTCCAACAAAGCCGAAGATGGGTCACCCTGATGACTGTTTGAAAGTTTGTCAATTTCATCCAACACAAACACAGGGTTAGAGGTACCTGCTTTTTTCAAGCTTTGAATAATTCGACCTGGCATCGCACCGATATAAGTTTTTCGATGTCCTCGGATTTCTGCTTCATCTCTTAAACCTCCCAATGATATGCGGACATACTCTCTACCTAATGCTTCCGCAATGGATTTACCAATTGATGTTTTTCCCACACCCGGGGGCCCAGTCAAACATATTATCGGTGATTTCATATCGTTACGAAGCTTCAAAACCGCTAAATGCTCAATGATCCTTTTCTTTACGTCTTCCAAACCAAAGTGATCTCTATCAATTATTTTTTGAGCACGTTTTAAATCAAAATTATCTTTGCTGTAATGATTCCAAGGCAATTCTAGGAATAGTTCTAAGTAGTTTCTCTGAATACCAAAATCTGGCGCTTGCGGATTCATGCGTTGCATTTTAGAAATCTCCTTTTCAAAATGCTTAGCTGTTTTTTCATCCCAAGTTTTAGTTTTGGCTTTAACCCTCATCTCTTCTATTTCCTGCTCATAAGAGACACCACCAAGTTCTTCTTGAATGGTCTTCATTTGTTGGTGCAAAAAATATTCGCGTTGCTGTTGGTCCAAATCAAAACGTACTTTAGATTGAATATCATTTTTCAACTCTAACTTTTGTAACTCAACGTTCATGTAGCGCAACGTTTCCATTGCTCTTTCTTTCAAAGCATTTATCATCAATAAATCTTGCTTTTCCTTTACCATCAGATTCATGTTCGATGACACAAAATTGATCAAGAACGATTGGCTTTCAATATTTTTAATGGCGAAAGTCGCCTCCGTTGGGATATTTGGACTTTCTTTAATTATTTGGATCGCTAATTCACGAATGGAATCAATAATGGCTTGAAATTCAGTATCTTGTTTTCCGGGCCTTACTTCTTCTACTTCTTTGATAGTAGCTTTCAAATATGGCTTCTCTGTAGTAACTGCATCAATGGCAAAGCGTTTTTTTCCTTGTAAAATAACCGTCACGTTACCGTCAGGCATTTTGAGTACTCTGAGAATTTGGGCAACCGTACCTACTGGATATATATCATTTTTGGTGGGGTCCTCATCCTCTTCATTTTTCTGTGCCACAACACCAATGATTTTATTGCCAGCATTGGCATCATTTATCAATTTAATGGATTTATCTCTTCCAGCGGTGATGGGAATCACAACACCAGGGAACAGCACGGTATTTCGTAAAGGTAGTATGGGCAAAGAATCAGGAAGTACTTCCTTGTTCATCTCTTCTTCATCCTCGGGAGTTAGAAGGGGAATTAGATCGGTTTCCGTATCAAATTCTTGTAGTGACAGATTGTCAAAAGAAATAATATTGCGGTTTGACATGGTATATATTTAGGTCAAAATGACATTTAACAACTAAGCATTGCATAACAAATGTAGGACATCTTTTTAAGGAAATAAAGTAAAATCGATGTATTGCATCTGAAAAAGCTGAAAATCGGTATAGCAACTCATTATATCGACAAGCACAGTAATAAGTCAAGGATTGTGCCAAAAAAAAATCCGCCGAAATGGCGGATTATATGATTAAACGGTCTTCTTAATAGTTCACATCAAATGAACCTTCTGTAACTTCATGCGTGAATGTTATTACTTCACCGTTTGAATTTGTGTAACTATAAGAAGCTGTAAAACTGAAAGTTCCCTTTATTCTGGTTGCTGTTTTTGTCTCAATCGTAACGCTTCCAATAGTTGAATCGTAATTTACGTTATTTAACCGATATTGACCTTTTACTGGAGAATTTGGCAATCCTGTCATATCATAAGTAGCTCCTTCTGCTAGGGTATCGTCTATAAGTATTCCTACGAATTGACTTCCACTTTTAACTCCAAACACACTGATATAATTAGGAGTTCCTGAAATAGTTCCCGCGTTGATATAATTTTCCACAAACTCTGACCCATCCACTTTCGCGTAAAATACGCTAGGCACTACATTACCACTCACATGAGCAGGTACGGCAATCCATTCGCTGTTGTCGGTCGACGAACAGTTCGATCTAATGTAAAAATCATACCCATTTGCATCCGGTATATTATTGATCGTAAAAGGCGATGCCGTAGCCGTTACCGTTGTTCCTGAACCTAATGTAAACCCACTTACACCATATTGTATCTGCCATGAGGTAATCGAAGCTGGCGCTGTCCAAGTTAGTAGTACATCTGTAGTAACGGTATTGTCTCTTACTGCTGTTAGTGCGGTCGGCACCGGACAGTCAACTGAAGTTACAGGTTGCACCGTTAGTGGTCCTACCCAGTTGCTAGCCTCACTGCTTGAACAATTTGAACGTACATAAAAATCATACGATCCAGTAGTAGCAATTCCTGAAATTTGTTTAGATGGTGTATTGGCAGTAACTAAAGTTCCAGAACCCAAAGAAAATCCAGCTGGTCCATACTGCACCTGCCAAGAATTCTCAGTTCCGCCAGCTGTCCAAGAAATCTCAACCATGGTAGGCACCGTTGCATTGCGCAATCCGCTTAATGCTAATGGATTAGGACAATTTGGATTAGTAGCAGCGACAACATTGATTGGACCAACCCAATCACTAGTGGCATTGGAACCACAATTAGCTCTCAAATAAAAACTGTAGCTATTATTAGCATTCAACCCTGTTAAAGTAAAAGGATATTCCGTAGCCGATACAATAGTACCTGTACCTTGCACAAAACCTACCGGACCGTATTCAATCGTCCATGCTTCTTCATCTCCTACGGGAACCCAACTTAAAATAACTGAATTACCATTAAAAAAATTACTAACAATAAAATTGCTGGGCGTTTCACATGATTGGTTACCACCTAAATCTATTCCCGGATCAATGGGTTCGGTATTACAAGAATTAAAGGTGAAAACTGACAGAAGTAAAAAGAATCCAGCTAAAAGTTTTATGTTTTTCATAACGGTTTTTGTAAATAAAGTTCAAATATAATTTTTTTTAAAATTATGACAAGGTTTTTTTTGGGATTCTCAACAATAAAAGCATTCCTGACAGGAAAAACAAACCTAAAAAGACTATGGCAAATCTTGGGCTGCCCGTAATTTGATCAATTAAGCCATATACAATCATCCCAATCACAATACCTATTTTTTCAGACACATCATAAAAACTAAAAAAGGAGGCAGTATCTTCTGTTTCGGGTAAAAATTTAGAATAAGTCGATCGACCCAAAGCTTGAATCCCTCCCATTACTAAACCAACCAAACTGGCCATTATATAAAATTCAATGGGCGTTGTAATAAAATAAGCAAATCCACAAAGCAAAAGCCAAAATGCATTTAACACTATTAAAACTTTAATATTGCCATATTTAGCTGACGCTCTTGAAGTCAGAATTGCGCCTGCAATGGCTATTAATTGAATTAATAAGATACAAGTAATCAATCCTATTTGGCTTTCGTCAGCATCTTTCCATTGAATTTCTTGTGCGCCAAAATAGGTAGCCACCAACATTACAGTTTGTACTGCCATGCTAAAGACAAAAAAGCTTAGCAAATATCTTTTGAGCGGAATTTCTTTCTGCAAGACTCCCCATACTTTTTTCAACTCTTTAAAACCATTAAAAATGACTGACGCCGTCACTTTTTGTTGGTTGGAATTACCTTTAGGTAAATAAAAATAGGTGTACTTACTAAAAACAATCCACCATATTCCTACCATGGCAAAAGAATACCGCATGGCTTTCATCGAAGCAGGATTTTCAGGTGAATTGGTTATTTGAAACCAATCTGGTTTCATGATCATGGCCAGATTGATAATCAGCAAAATTACGCTACCGATATAGCCTAAAGAATAACCTTTAGCACTAATTTTATCTTGTTGCTCGGGAAAAGCAATATCGGGTAGATAGGAATTATAAAACACCAAACTTCCCCAAAACCCAATCAGTCCAAAAAAGTAAAAAGTTAAACCAAGTACTATATTATTCAAATCAAAAAAATACAATCCGATGCATGACAAGGCGCCTATGTAATTAAACACTCGCATGAAAATCTTTTTATTCCCCATGTAATCGGCAATACCAGAAAGCAAGGGAGAGAACAGGGCCACACATAAAAAAGCGCCAGCCGTCACAAAACTTATCAAGGCTGAATTTTTGAAATTATGTCCGAAAACCAAAATGTACGGGTTGTTTTTATCAAACAAGGCGTTGTAAAAAATTGGAAAAACGGCTGAGGCAATAACTAAACTATAAACGGAATTGGCCCAATCGTAAAACGCCCAAGCGTTGAGTAATTTTGGATGACCTTTTGGAAGTATTGGCATGATAAACGTTTTTAAAATAAAAAAATCCCGATGTCTCGGGATTCAAATATAGTTTATTTCGGTTTAAAATTTCACTCCAAATTTGGCCGCCTCTGCTTTTGCCTCAGGAATAAGTCTTCTTATGGCTGCTATCCTGGTTTCATCTGAAGGGTGGGTACTCATAAACTCTGCTGGTTTATTCCCTCCCGAAGCTTTGGACATACGTTCCCAAAATGCCACAGCTTTCTCAGGATTATAGCCCGCAATTGCCATTAATTTTAATCCAATCATATCGGCTTCACTTTCATGGCTACGGCTAAAAGGCAGCATACCTCCATATTGCGAAACACCGGAGTAGGCTAACATTGCCAGTTGTTGGGTTTCAGAACTTTTGCTTCCTGTCGCTAACGCTACACCTGCAGCACCAGCTTGTTGTAACATTCCGGCACTCATGCGTTGTTGTCCGTGATTGGCTAATGCGTGTGATACTTCATGCCCCATTACGGTCGCTAAGCCTTCCTCGTCTTGCGTTATGGGTAAGATTCCAGAGTACACTACTATTTTACCACCTGGCATACACCAAGCATTTACCTCTTTATTTTCGACCAAATGATATTCCCACTTGTAGTCTTTCAAATATTCCGTATAGCCGTTTGCATTCAACCATTTCTCGGCGGCTGCTTTAATCTTCATGCCGACGATCTCTACTCTCTTAGCATCGGTGGTGCTCGAAATCACTTTATTGTCTTTTAAAAACGTACCGTATTGTTGAAAGGCCGAGGGAAATATTTGACTATTGTCCACTAAGGCCATTGTACTTTTCCCGGTGAATGGATTTTTGGCACATGAAATCACCATTAGGGCTGGAATAGAAACCAAGAATAGAATTCCTTTTTTCATAAGACGTTATTTTAGACTTACAAATTTAAAAATTAAACACCTATTAAATGCAATTCGGTAAAATCTTTATCGATCACGATACCACTTTCTAAATCCAATAATTTTTTATCAAATATGATGGTCTCATTATCGATTTCGATTCCTTTTATTTTGAAGGGCAAGCCGGTAAAATTGAATTTAATGGTTTGGTATTGGGTTTCAAAGGAGCCTTCTTTATGTTGAGTAATGAACATTTCATTTTCCTTGCCGTTGAGGGTAAACGTCTTGTAACTATATCTTCCTTTGTTGTAATCATAACCATCTTGTGCATCTTCGTATACGTATGATTTCTCTTTACCTAATTTGAAATATACATCTAGGGACAATTCGGGTGATTCTATTTGCCCTACATACTGTTGTACCGGATATTTCGGGACAATTGCTCCTTCCTTAATGAATAGCGGAATTTGATCAAAATCGGTTGCTACCCACAATTCTTTTTTACCTTTTACTAATTCGTTAGTCCAATAGTTGTACCAATTCCCTTGCGGCAAATACATGCGTCGGCCTTGCGCATTGGGCTCTAATATCGGACAAACTAAAATTTGGCTCCCAAAAATAAATTCGTCGGTACGGTAATGCGTTTGCGCATCATCTTGATCAAAATATACTAAGGGCTTCAACATGGGAATTCCATCGTTGATGTATTGCCAAAACATCGTGTATAAGTAAGGTAACAATTGGTAGCGTAATTCCACAAACTTTCTAGTAATGTCAATAACTTCCTCTCCAAAACTCCAAGGCTCTTGGTCTCCGTGGTGTCCTGAAGAATGCGTTCTACAAAACGGATGAAAAACACCTAATTGAATCCAGCGGGCATATAATTCGGCTGAAGGTTGCTCCGCAAATCCGCCGATGTCCGAACCAGTGAATCCCATTCCGGAAATCGACATGCGTTGCATTTGAATATTGGCAATCCATAAGTGCTCCCAAGTAGCCACATTATCTCCCGTCCAAGACGAAGTATAGCGTTGGGCTCCCGAATAGGCTGAACGAGTAATTACAAAAGGTCTTTTCGGATAAGCAAAACGCTTAACACCTTCATAAGTAGCTCTTGCCATTTGCGTTCCGTAGACGTTGTGTGCTTTTCTGTGACTACAATTGTTACCATCATAATTATGGCGTACATCCATAGGGAAAGTTTTATTAGGCACCTCCATAACGGCGGGTTCATTCATGTCGTTCCACACGCCTTTTGCACCAACTTCTGACATTAATTCTTTAAATAACCCTGCCCACCATTCTCGTACTTCAGGATTGGTATAGTCAGGGAAATTGCATTCTCCTGGCCATACTTTACCTTTCATATACGGTCCATCGGCTCTTTTACAGAAATAATCTTTCTCTAAGGCTTCCTTATAAACGGAATAGTCTTTATCTATTTTAATTCCAGGATCGATGATGACTATGGTTTTAAAACCGTCTTTGGCTAAGTCGGCCACCATTTTCTTTGGATCAGGGAAGTATTCTTTATTCCATGTAAAACATCGAAAGCCGTCCATATAATCGATGTCTAAATAAATGGCATCGCATGGAATTTGCAATTCCCTGAATTTATTAGTTACCTCTTTCACTCGGCTCTCTGGATAATAACTCCATTTGCATTGGTGGTAGCCTAAGGTCCATAACGGTGGTAATTCAGGTTTTCCTGTTAGGTGGGTATAGGTCGTTACTACATCGCTCATTTTGGGTCCGTAGATGAAGTAATAATTCATCTCTCCGCCATCAGCCCAAAAACTGGTAACCCCTTTGCGTTCATGACTGAAGTCAAAAAAAGATCGGAAGGTATTGTCAAAGAAAATTCCGTACGCCTTATTATGGTGTAAACCTATGTAAAAAGGCACTACTTTGTATAGTGGTTCTTGGTCCTTTTGGAAGGCATATTGGTCCGTAGCCCAATTTTCCAACCTTTTCCCCTTCAAATTTAAATGAGTGGCTTTATCTCCTAAGCCATAAAAGCTTTCCCCATCGTGAGAGGCTTTACTCATTTTTACAATATTACCACCATACTCGAAGCATTCTTCCCAATGGAACCCCATTTCATCTTCTAAGATTGTGGTACCATCCAACTCATAAATACCTACCCTGCAATCGTGTTTTTGTACTACTACATAAACTTTTGATGTCTTAATGCGGTAATGGTCTTTTTCATCGGTTACTTCCAAGACGTTGTAGCCATGGGATTGTGATTTATCAATGGCGTATGAGAAATCATTACTGAAATACCCTTTAGCAGTAAAACGGAAGCGTATCATACTGTCGCGCAACACCGTTACTCTCAGGATGACATTATTATCGGTATGAAAATCTATGGAATCAACTGCTTGTTTGTAAGATATAATTTGAGACGGAAATAAATCACCTTTATATTCCAGTTCGGTATTTATAATCATAGTGGTTTTTTTTAGGGTCGGATGGCCAAATTTACAAAGTTGGTAATGATTATTTTACAACTTCCATAAGTAGTTTTTAACTATAACGTTTGCGGATAGTAATAAAAAAGGAAGCCACGAATACCCGAATATCTTTTTACACTTGGTCTTAAAGAAATTCGTGTATTCGTGACTAAAATAGTACTTAGTCTATTTTGTATACGGTAATTCCCAAAGGAGGTAACGTCAGTTCTGCTGAAAAGTCTCTGAAGTTCCAAGCCGTCGCCTCCACCTTGATGGGCTTAGTAGCTACTACACCGCTGCCGCCGTATTCAGTAGCATCTGAATTAAAAATTTGGGTTAACTTACCTTTACTAGGCACCCCTATTCGGTAGTTTTCTCTTACGACAGGTGTAAAGTTGGCCACCACAATCAAATATTCTTTCTCTTTTGTTCCTTTACGTATGTAGCTCAATACCGCATTTTCATTATCGGTATAATTGATCCATTCGAAGCCGTCTACATGAAATTGTTTTTCATAGAGCGCCGGATTGTTTTTGTAGAGTGCATTTAAATCACTTATGCATTTCTTAACGCCTTCGTGGTAGCCAAATTGCAGCAAATGCCAGTCTAGGCTACTTTCAAAATTCCACTCACTGCTTTGACCAAACTCGGCTCCCATGAACAATAGCTTCGTCCCAGGATGGGTAAACATGTATCCGTAGAGCAAACGAAGGTTCGCAAAACGTTGCCATTCATCACCAGGCATTCTGCCTAAAATCGAATGCTTACCATAAACCACTTCGTCATGTGACAGCGGTAACATAAAGTTCTCTGTAAAGGCATAGGTCATTGAAAACGTTATATCGTTCTGATGATAGGTTCGATACACCGGTTCTTTTTTGAAATACTGGAGGGTATCGTGCATCCAACCCATCATCCATTTCATACCAAACCCTAAGCCACCAATGTAGGTTGGTCGCGACACCATTGGGAAGCTCGTACTCTCTTCGGCGATGGTTTGCACATCAGGAAAACTGCTGTAGACTGCTTCGTTAAAATCTTTCAGGAAACTGATGGTATCTAGATTCTCTCTTCCTCCATAAATATTCGGTTCCCATTCGCCGTCTTTACGGGAATAATCCAAGTATAACATGGAGGCTACGGCATCGACACGCAAGCCATCCACATGGT
>Ga0114967_10003189_pt1 | contig 13506 bp, 11 predicted proteins | sample M_130628_MF_Meta_FD_92639 | JGI IMG/M metagenome (GOLD analysis project Ga0114967, IMG submission 92639) | Freshwater microbial communities from Lake Montjoie, Canada to study carbon cycling - M_130628_MF_MetaG | ecosystem: Environmental > Aquatic > Freshwater > Lake | place: Lake Montjoie... | reverse complement strand
GAAAAAGCCAAACAAAAAGTATACAACGCTTTTGGCATGAGGGCCAATAACAAATTAGATACCCAAAATGATTTTCCAGATCATGGAATAAAATATACAGAAGGCGTAGTGCCCGATGTACTAGGTATGGGCTTAAAAGATGCATTATTTACGATTGGCAACGCTGGTCTAAAGCCATTGGTTAGTGGCAGTGGAAAAGTGATTAAACAGTCGATCGATGCCGGCTTGCGTGCTGAAAAAGGACAAATGATCACTTTACAATTGCAACAATGAAGAAATTAAGAGACATCATCTATTCCATACCTCTTAATCAAGTGGTGGGTTCGACAGCGGTCGACGTGTCCGAAATTTGCTTCGATTCTCGCCAAATCAAACCCCATGTATTGTTTGTTGCCATCAAAGGAACTACACTAGATGGACATCAATTTATAGATCAAGCAGTAGCACAAGGGGCCAAAGCTGTTTTATGTGAAAATTTGCCCGCTAAATTGGATGAACACGTATGTTACCTTCAAGTGGAAAATGCTGCCAAAGCCTTGGGTACCCTTGCTGCCAATTTCCACGATCATCCTTCCTCTAAACTAAAATTGGTTGGAGTGACGGGTACCAATGGTAAAACAACGATCGCTACCCTTCTATTCCAATTGTTTCGTGGGCTGGGATACAAAATTGGATTGCTATCAACCGTACAGAACCAAATTAATGAACAAGTAATTCCAGCGACACACACGACACCAGATCCAATTGCACTCAATGGTTTAATTAACGATATGGTTGATGCTGGATGCGATTATTGTTTTATGGAAGTTAGTTCGCATGCCGTAGCACAATACCGAATCGAGGGATTTTGCTTTGCTGGGGGCATATTTACCAACCTGACCCACGATCATCTCGATTTCCACAAAACATTTGATGTCTATTTGAAAGCTAAAAAAGCTTTTTTTGATGGGTTAAATAAGTCGGCATTTGCATTAACCAATGTGGATGACAAAAATGGGATGGTCATGTTGCAAAATACCCGAGCCAAGAAAAAAACATATGGATTAAAAAACATAGCCGATTTCAAAGCCAAAATTTTAGAGAATCATTTCAAAGGATTATTGCTCCATATTGATCAACAAGAAGTTTGGTTCAAATTAGTTGGAAGCTTTAATGCATCTAATTTATTGGCTGTTTACGGTGCTGCCGTTTTGTTAAATCAAGATAAAAACAATGTACTGACCATTCTGAGTCACCTAAGTGGTGCAGAGGGGCGCTTTGATTATGTGATTTCCGCTGGTGGAATCATCGGAATTGTAGATTATGCACATACGCCCGATGCCGTACAAAATGTATTGAACACAATCCAAGATATTCGTCAAGGAACAGAACAGGTCATCACCGTGATTGGTTGTGGTGGTGATCGTGATAAAACCAAACGCCCCCTGATGGCACGAGTAGCTTGTGATTGGAGCAACAAGGTGATTCTCACTTCAGATAACCCTCGTAACGAGAAACCTGAACAGATTATCCAAGACATGACCGCTGGTGTATTACCCAATAACCAAAAGAAAGCTTTATCCATTACCGATCGTAAAGAAGCGATCCGTACAGCCTGCCATTTGGCAAAATCTGGCGATATCATTCTTTTAGCTGGCAAAGGACATGAAAAATACCAAGAGATTGCTGGAGTGAAATATCCATTTGATGATAAACAAGTATTAATCGAGTTTTTAAACCAGATGAACTGATGTTGTATTATCTATTCCACTACCTCAATAAGTATTATAGCATACCTGGAGCAGGTGTGTTTCAATATATTTCTTTTCGCACGGGTATGGCACTGATCTCGTCTCTACTTTTAACAACGGTTTATGGAAGTCGATTGATCCAGCTATTGCGTGTGATGCAGATCGGAGAATCGGTACGGAATTTAGGTCTGGATGGTCAGGTACAGAAATCGGGGACACCAACCATGGGTGGTTTAATCATCATACTTGGGATTATAGTTCCTACTATCTTATTTGCGAAACTGGATAATATTTATATCATTTTGATGCTCGTAACCACCGTTTGGATGGGAACGATTGGCTTTATAGATGATTATATCAAGGTATTAAAAAAAGACAAAGAGGGCCTCGCTGGCCGTTTTAAAATTATTGGCCAGGTCATGCTCGGAATCATTATTGGGTATACGATGTATTTCAATGACAATATTGTGATTCGCGAGCCTGTAATCAATCCATTAATCAGTAACAGCGCCACTATTGAAATGCACAAAAAAGGCAATGAATATTACTATACTCAGGATGTTAAATCAACCAAAACTAATGTTCCCTTTTATAAAAATAATGAATTTGACTATTCAAAAGTACTTAGCTTCTTAGGGAAAGGGTATGAAAAGTATGCACTGCTTGTATTTTTACTCGCTGTCATTTTCATCATCACGGCGGTATCCAATGGAGCCAATATAACCGACGGCATTGATGGTTTAGCCACGGGCACTTCGGCCATCATCGGAGTCACACTCGCCATACTGGCTTATGTTTCTGGAAATACCATTATTGCCGATTATTTGAATATCATGTACATACCTAATTCGGGTGAATTGGTAATTTTTGCAGGTGCGTTTGTGGGTGCTTGCCTTGGATTTTTGTGGTACAACTCCTACCCTGCGCAAGTATTTATGGGTGATACAGGTAGCTTGACCATTGGAGGAATTATTGCTGCATTTGCCATTATGATTCGTAAAGAATTATTGATCCCCGTTTTGTGTGGAATTTTTTTAGTCGAAAACTTATCTGTTATTGTGCAAGTGTCTTATTTTAAATATACCAAGAGGAGATATGGTGATGGGAAAAGGATACTGCTCATGTCACCTCTGCATCATCATTACCAGAAAAAAGGATATCACGAATCAAAAATTGCAATTCGTTTCTGGATTGTAGGTATTCTCCTTGCTATTTTAACCATCGTAACCCTAAAAATTCGCTAATGGTAGATCATAAACACATCGTGATATTGGGAGCTGGCGAAAGCGGAGTGGGTGCAGCGATACTTGCGCAACAGAAAGGACACGCCGTATTTGTATCCGATTTTGGCACCATACTCCCTCTTTATAAAGAGGAATTAATTCGGCTTGGAATACCCTACGAAGAAGGTAAACATACCGAAGGCTCAATAATGGGAGCTACCGAAGTCATCAAAAGCCCAGGTATTCCAGACAAAGCTCCTATCATTAAAAAACTGCTTAAAAAACAGATTCCCATCATTTCTGAAATAGAATTTGCTGGTAGGTATACCAATGCCAAAATGATTGGTATCACAGGAACAAATGGAAAATCAACCACCACCATGCTCATCTACCATATGCTGAAAGATGCTGGATTAAACGTCGGGCTAGCTGGGAATATTGGAAAAAGTTTTGCCAAACAGGTAGCCACCGAAAGTTTCGATTACTATGTTTTAGAAATCAGCAGCTTCATGTTGGACAATATGTATCAATTTAAAACGGATATTGCTGTATTACTCAACATCACACCGGACCATTTAGATCGCTACGATTATCAAATGGAAAAGTACGCAGCTTCAAAATTTAGAATTACTCAAAATCAAACAGAAAAAGACCGTTTCATTTATTGTGCCGACGATCTCGGAATCATCAATAGGCTACAAAAAATGAACATACGAGCCAAAGCCTACTCTTTTTCACTGAAGGAAACAACAAAAACAGACTATACAAATGCCTATTTAGAGAACAACCAAATCACGATCAATCTTCATCTACCTAACCAAAATCCATTTACCATGTCAATCACTGAACTAGCATTGCAGGGCAAGCACAATATTTACAACTCAATGGCCTCTGGTATCGTGGCCAAAGTGCTTGACTTACGCAACGAATCCATCCGCGACAGTATGGGCAGTTTTCAAAATATTGAACATCGTTTAGAACACGTTGCCAGTATATCGGGTATCGATTTTGTCAACGATTCCAAAGCGACCAATGTCAATTCCACCTGGTATGCACTCGAAAGTATGCCTCATAACGTCGTTCTTATTTTGGGCGGTGTAGATAAAGGCAATGATTATGGTATGCTTAAAGATTTGGTTCGAGACAAAGTAAGAGGAATTGTATGCCTAGGTAAAAACAACAAGGCCATACATGATGCTTTTGAAGATGATGTCGAACTCATCATCAATACAACTTCTGCTCAAGAGGCCGCACAAATGGCTTATCATCTGGCTAAAAAAGGAGATACCGTTTTATTATCGCCCGCTTGCGCTAGTTTCGATCTATTTGAAAATTATGAAGATCGTGGGAATCAATTTAAAAAGGCAGTTAAAGACTTATAAAAGGGTCTCAGCACATATGATTCATATTTAAAAACACAATATCAAAAAAGACAATTATGAAAAAAACATTTTTACTGGGTCTATGTATCCTAACTTATTCCTCCCTATTTGCTCAAGAAAAATTTGTTACCGTCGACTATAACCCTAGTGCCACCTATGGCATAAAAGCAGGATTTACATTTCCTAGAACTCCTGGGCTTAATAGAAATCTGATTGCGAGTAACAGCGGGGGCCAGGCCTTTCTTAGTTCTGCTTCCATTGATGACCAATCAATCACTTCATTCTATGTAGGAGGAGTAGTTAATATACCCATTAGTAAATCTTCTTCTGGAGACATCTATATTCAGCCAGGTTTGTCTTTTGTAGGTAAAGGTGGACAGTCAGTTGTGACCATGGCGGGTGCCAACTCAGGCAGTGCAACCTTCAAAGAAACCATCTCTTATCTTCAACTTCCTATCAATCTATTAGTTAGTTTAAAAGCAGGAACTGGCAAGTTTCTGATGGGTGCTGGACCATACGTAGGTTTTACGTTCGGTGGAGAGAAGCAGATTAGCTCAAATGGTGCAATGACTCAACAACTTGATGCAATTGGAATTAACTCTAATAGCACTAGTAATTTACAAATTGGCTCTGGAGGAGACATTAAAACGATCGACTTCGGATTTGATCTTCAAGCTGGCTACCAACTGAAAAATGGTTTAGGTATAAATATAGGTGCCAATATTGGGCTTACTAATGTTGACAGTAAAACGGGTAGCAATGTAACCGTTACCAATCACCTGGTATCTGTGGGCTTGGGTTATTCTTTCTAAAAGGACTCAATATGGTACAGAACTTAATCAAAAATGCAAAAGGTGATCGATGGATCTGGATTATTGTAATCCTATTATCCACTTGGTCCCTATTGGCTGTTTATAGTGCTACAGGAACCATTGCCTACAAAAAAGGTGTTGGTAGCGAGCAGTTTTTGATCAAACATTTAGTCATGATTGTGGGTGGTTTAGCACTCATGTATTTCTCTCATTTGCTCGACTACCGCTACTATGCTGGTATTTCGAAAATATTGATGGTCATTACAATTCCGCTATTACTATACACACTGATATTTGGAGCCAACGTAAATGATGCAAGCCGCTGGGTGACGATCCCCGTAATTAACCAAACCTTCCAAACTTCTGATTTGGCCAAGCTCGCACTCATTACTTTTTTGGCACGAACACTCACCAAAAAACAAGAAACAATCAAAGACGTAAAAAAAGCATTTATACCCATCATGGGATCCGTTTGTGTAGTATTTATTCTGATTGCTTTGGCTAATCTCTCTACCGCCTTGATGCTTTTTGGAGTGAGTATTTTACTGCTGATCATCGGACGTATCAGTGTCCGACAAATATTAACCGTGTGCTTGGCAGGACTTATTTTACTTACTGGAGTAGTATTATTAGGGCCTCGACGAAAAACATATATATCTCGTATCGAAGCATTCGTGTATCCAGAAAATGTAAATCCAGATAAATCATTCCAGTCTAATCAATCGAAGATCGCATTGGCAACAGGTGGCATTTTTGGCAAAGGTCCAGGAAATAGCATCCAACGAAATTTTCTGCCTCACCCCTACTCTGATTTTATTTATGCCTTGATCATCGAAGAATACGGGCTCATTGGCGGCATCATACTGGCCATGCTGTACCTCGCATTCTTATATCGTTGCATACTCATTGTGACACAAAGTCCCAAAGCTTTTGGCGCTTTACTAGCAGCTGGTTTAAGTTTCAGCCTCACCATTCAAGCATTTGCCAATATGGCTGTTGCGGTTGGTTTAGGTCCGGTTACAGGAGTACCTTTGCCGCTAGTCAGTATGGGTGGTACATCCATTTTATTTACAAGTGTCGCATTTGGAATCATACTCAGTGTGAGTCGAGATATTGAAAAGAAAAATGATCCTGAAAAGAAAAAAGATAAAATAGTTGTGGGTGAAATTCCCGCAATGGCATAAGTATGAAACAAGGAAAACGAGTAATTATTAGTGGTGGTGGTACCGGAGGCCATATATTTCCTGCCATAGCAATTGCTAATGCCTTGAAACGGATTGCTCCAGATACCGAAATTTTATTTGTGGGTGCAAAAAACCGGATGGAAATGGAAAAAGTTCCTGCGGCAGGTTATCAAATTATGGGTTTAGATATCCAGGGTTTTCAACGCAAATCGCTACTTAAAAATATTTTCTTGCCTTTTAAAATGCTCAAATGCATCTATGACTCCGTATCAATCATCAAAAAATTTAAACCAGATGTAGCCATTGGCGTCGGAGGATATGCATCAGGACCCTTGTTGTACGCCGCAGGTAAGATGAATGTCCCTTATTTAATTCAAGAACAAAACTCCTACGCTGGAATCACCAATACCTATTTGGGTAAAAATGCCAAACAAATATGCGTTGCATTCGAAGGCATGAGTCAGTTTTTTCCTGCAGATAAAATCAAATTAACGGGCAATCCGATACGTAAAGATTCAGTAGCAATTGCCTATAAGCGAGCGGACGCTTTTGAATACTTCGGACTATCGGCAGATAAAAAAACAATTTTAGTACTGGGTGGAAGTCTTGGAGCTGGGACATTAAACAAGTGCATGCTCGCTGGCTTATATGAAATTATCAATGCTAACGTGCAACTGATATGGCAAACAGGTCAATCCTACTATGCGGAAATGACACGATCCTTGCCAAAGGAACACCAGTGCATCAAAGTATACGAATTTTTAAACCGGATGGATTTTGCCTATGCTGCTGCAGATATGATTATTTCTCGTGCTGGTGCTGGAACAATTGCTGAGTTATGTGCAGTTGGAAAACCTACCATATTAGTACCTTCGCCTAATGTTGCCGAAGATCATCAAACAAAAAATGCACAGGCTCTGGTAGAACGCAAAGCTGCATTCTTAATTACGGATTCTGAGGCGGAGCAAAAATTGGTAAAAGCAGCCTTAAATCTGATCACTGATACTCCAAGAGGCACTGAACTTGGACAAAGTATGACGAAAATGGCTTTACTAAATGCCGACGAAGTAATCGCAAACGAAATATTAAAAACAGCAAACGAATGGAGTTAGATCATATTAAGAGAGTTTATTTAATTGGCATTGGCGGTATAGGCATGAGTGGACTTGCACGCTATTTTGTTGAGCGTGGATGCATCGTATGTGGCTACGACAAAACAGAAACTGACCTAACAGACGACTTGCGCAATGAAGGCATTCATATAATTTGTGATGATCAAGTGGATAATATTCCACTAAGCTTTCAAGAACCAGATGCAGGTACTTTAATTATTTATACCCCAGCAATTCCGAAAAACTCAGCTATCTTCCATCATTTTAAACACAAGCACTTCAAACTAAAAAAACGTGCGGAAGTAGTTGGTATCATCAGTAAAAGCATGTTTACCATTGCCGTTGCAGGTACACACGGTAAAACAACCACATCATGCATCATTGCCCATATTTTAAAAGATAGTGGACATGATTGTTCCGCATTTCTTGGAGGAATCGCCAGTAATTACAATACCAATATCCTATTTGGAAAAAATAACGTACTGGTGGTTGAAGCTGATGAGTATGATCGGTCCTTTCTAACGCTACATCCTGATATCGCCATTGTTACCTCCATGGATGCAGATCATCTCGATATTTATGGTGATGAAAATCATCTGGTCGAATCCTTTAAACTATTTGCATCTCAACTAAAACCTGGAGGCAAATTAATTCAGCATCAAGGACTTCTTTTGGATCACGGTATCAGCTATGCAGCAAATGAAACCGCTGATATCAAAGCACTAAACATTCAGGTGAATGATGGTAAATTCTCATTCGATTTCAAGGACAACGTGCATTCGATTGAAAATATACAGTTTGCATTGCCAGGTCTACACAATATTGAAAATGCACTCGCTGCCATCGAAGTGGCCTTGCTTTTGGGTATTCCAACCAATAAGATAAAACAAGCATTAGCCTCCTTCAAGGGAGTTAAACGTCGCTTTGAGTACATTGTTCAAACTGATACACATATTTATATCGATGACTATGCACATCATCCCGAAGAACTTAAAGCCTGTATCGAGGCTATCAAACGGCTGTATCCCAACAAAAAATTGACTGCCATTTTTCAACCTCATTTATTTACGCGTACGCGTGATTTTGCCGACGAATTTGTCAAAGCACTTAACCGCATTGACGAACTAATCCTCCTCGACATTTATCCTGCCCGAGAACTTCCCATAGAAGGAATAAACTCAGAAATGTTATTGAAAAAAATCGACTTAACACGCAAGTATAAATGTGAGAAAAAAGAGGCCGTCAAATTTGTGCAAGAGCAACAACCCGAACTTCTTTTAACCGTCGGTGCAGGAGACATAGACACTTTAATTAATCCTTTAAAAAACGCATTAATTAACCCCTTGAAAAACGTATTAAAACATGTTTAAACGAATAAACTGGAAAGCACTCATACTCGGATTTACTTGGCTCATTTGCTTAAGTAGCCTTGTTGTGCTTATGAGTTTTATCGAAGGCAAAAAACAAGAGCTTACTTGCACCAAAGTAAAAATAGATATATCTGGAAATCAACGGTACATTGAACGTTCAGAAATAAACCGGTTATTAACCCAAAACAAAGGACGATTAAGAGGGAAAGTCTTAAATACACTCCACATCCACGACATCGAAAATATATTAAGGGGCAACCCCTTTATCGAAGGGGCAAAAGTGTACACAGATATGGATGGCTCTATTTGGGTTCAAATCAAACAGCGTGAGCCTGTTTTGCGTATACTCAATGCATTTAATCAAGATTTTTACATCGATCGAAATGGCTTAAAAATGCCTATTTCAACCAATTATACAGCCAACGTACTGGCTTCTAATGGATTTATTATGGAAGTTTTTTCAAATAAAGTAGATACGTTAAAAACTAAAATTGCTAAAGACTTGTTTACAACAGCCCTATTTATTGAAAAAGATACACTATGGAGTCAGCAGATAGAGCAAATCTATGTGAATGCCAATGCCGAATTCGAACTAGTTCCTCGTGTAGGCGATCATAAAATTATACTGGGAAGCACAGACTCCTTGGCAACTAAGTTTAACAATTTGCTGCTTTTTTATAAAAAAGCACTACCAAAAGTTGGCTGGAATACGTACAAAACAATCAACCTAAAATATGCGAACCAAATTGTTTGCGAAAAAACAGATGCGGATAGCACAATAAAAAAATATGCGGCCCGTCTGTCACCCCCCACTATCTCAAAAACTACATCTCAAGATCAAGATACAGTAAACACATTAAAACGATAGTTATGGAAAAGTCGATCTCTACTTCAGCCAAAAGCTTGCCTATAGTAGTAGGTTTGGATATAGGAACAACAAAAATATGCGTGACTGTTGGACGTCGTTGCCACAATGGTAAAATTGAAATTTTAGGAATCGGAAAGGCTGATTCTGCCGGCGTAACTCGAGGGGTGGTTTCCAATATCCAAAAAACAGTTCAAGGAATTGTGCAAGCCGTAGAAACGGCAACCTCACAATCAAACGTAGATATTAAAATTGCAAACGTAGGGATTGCTGGTCAACATATTAAAAGTCTTCAGCACCGAGGTATCTTAACGCGTAAAGAACTCAATACCGAGATTCAACGCAAGGATATCGACAAGCTAGTTGAAGATATGCACAAGCTACTGATGCCTCCTGGCGAAGAGATTATTCATGTATTACCACAAGAATTCACGGTTGATAATGAGCCTGGGATTAAAGACCCCATCGGCATGGCAGGTGTACGTTTGGAAGCAAACTTCCACATCATCTCAGGTCACGTCAGTGCCGTGAAAAATATTTTAAAATGCGTCAATCAAGCTGGTCTCGAAACGCAAGAACTGATACTAGAGCCACTAGCCTCCTCCGAGTCCGTACTAAGTGATGAAGAAAAAGAAGCAGGTGTTGTACTGGTTGATATCGGCGGTGGCACCACCGACCTTGCTATTTTCCATGAAGGCATCATCCGGCACACTGCTGTTATCCCATTTGGAGGAAATAGTGTGACGGAAGATATCCGTGAGGGTTGTTCCGTAATGCGCAATCAGGCCGAATTACTGAAAACGCGTTTTGGTTCTGCACTTGCCGACGAAAATAAAGAAAACGAAATTATATGCGTCCCCGGCTTGCGCGGACGTGAGCCCAAAGAGATATCAGTAAAAAACCTAGCCTTTGTAATTCAAGCTCGGATGGAAGAAATTATTGAGCACGTGTACTACGAAATTAAATCATCTGGATACGAAAAAAAATTGATAGCAGGAATTGTCATTACAGGCGGCGGTGCTCAACTCAAACATTTGCCACAATTGGTAGAATATGTCACAGGCCTCGATAGTCGTGTGGGATACCCCAATGAACATATTGCCAAAAATGAAGTGCTCCCTAAAAATGTGTACGATGAACTAAAAAGTCCGATGTATGCAACCAGCATTGGATTACTAATCAAAGGAATTCAAAAGGCAGAAGAAGTCGACCAAAAAGGCAAACAAATGTCCGTACCTATTGAAAAAGAACGCGCACTAGAAAAATCAAAAAAAGGATTTGGGTTATTTGATAAGCTGCTACAAACTGGGGCGAAATTTATTAGAGATGATATCAAGGATGAAGATTATATCAACTAATCGTTCATTGATATTTAAAAATCAATTATTAAGTTCTTCACAATGATCATTTTTTCCACAATTTGACCAATTGTAAAGAACACATGTCAATAAAATAGGTATTTTTGCTATAAGAGGTTTTGGGAACTAATTATAGGATTTACCTAACTGAAAATCAAGGTTATGCATTTTGAAATGTTAAAAGAAAAATCATCAATCATCAAAGTGATTGGTGTTGGCGGTGGTGGCGGAAATGCCGTTAACCATATGTATCGGCAAGGAATAAGTGGTGTAGATTTCATTATTTGCAACACGGATGCACAAGCTTTAGAGTCCAGTCCGATACCCAATAAAGTTCAACTAGGAGCCAGTTTGACCGAGGGGATGGGTGCAGGATCGATCCCAGAAGTAGGTAAAAATTCGGCAATAGAAAACATAGACGATATCAAGCAAATGCTTGGTAGTAACACCAAAATGTTGTTTATCACGGCAGGTATGGGTGGAGGGACGGGAACAGGTGCAAGTCCCATCATTGCGAAAGCAGCCCGAGAACTCGATATCCTCACTGTTGGTATCGTTACAACGCCTTTTTCGTTCGAGGGTAAACGCCGTAAAATACAAGCCGAAGATGGTTTAGAAGAACTAAAAAAATACGTAGACTCTTACCTCGTTATATCCAATGATCGCCTGCGCGACATTTTTGGAAATTTAACGCTAGGGTCAGCGTTTGCACAAGCGGATAATATTTTAACCACTGCGGCTAAGGGTATTGCCGAAATCATCACCATCCCAGGCTATATCAACGTCGACTTTAAGGATGTACGTACCGTGATGAAAGAAAGTGGAGTGGCCATCATGGGTAGTTTTTCTGCAGAAGGAGAAAACCGAGCCCTACGTGCCGTTGAAGGAGCATTAGCATCTCCACTATTAAAAGACAATGAAATTGAAGGTGCTAGCTATATCCTATTAAATATCAGTTCGGGTACCAAAGAAGTGACAATGGACGAAGTAGCCATCATTACCGACTTTATACAGCAAGAAGCAGGCCTATCTGCCGATTTAATTTGGGGAAATTGCACAGATGATTCATTTGGCGACAAACTATCAGTCACCATCATCGCTACAGGCTTTCAAACATTGGAACAACGTCAAGTAGAAAAAAGTCAGCAACGAAAAGTGTCCCTACTAACACCTGAAGATGCACCAATGATCAGGCCATTAAATGCGAATTCATTTGCAGAAAACATAGAAAAAAAGCCAGTAGAAACATCTATTAAAGCAACAGAAGATAATCAAGCGGATCTTTTTACAGGATATTTCCCAACATCAACTACCTCACAAAACGATCAAGAACTATCCTCACCTGAAAACATCCGATATTCATCCTCCGAAGAAGAGCCACAAGTGAAAGACTTTGAGACAAAGTCGACATTTGAGTTTGAGTTAAAATTAGCAGACACAAATCCAAAATTTTCAGAATCAGTATTTAACAATACAGAATACGTAGCACCAGCAGCAAATCCAGACGAGCACAGAACAAACGAATCCATTGAAGATCAATTAAAAAAATCAAAAGAACGCATCTTACGACTGAAAGATCTAAGTCTAAAATTGCGCACGGCCAATGGCCTTCAGGAACTTGAAAATGAGCCTGCATATAAACGCAAGCAGATGTTGATGCAGCAAACGCCACATTCATCAGAATCGCAGGTATCTAGATTTACGCTGTCAAATGAAGATGGCATTACTGAGATTAAGCCCAACAATTCATTTTTGCATGATAATGTAGATTGATTTTTTATCGGCCAAAAAGCTATCAGAAGCTAAATTTTTCGAGACTGTACAATGAACTGTGTCAAGGATAAAAAAGCAGGAATAAGCTAATTAGTCGGTCCTCAAAAAGTAATTTTCAATTTTTGGGGATAAAAAAAAGTGCAGGTAGAAAAGAATAAGTCTCGAAAAAAATGGCACAAAAAAGCCATCTTCATTTTGAAGATGTTCATTATTCGCTTAAAATTCATTACCGCAGCAGCTAACATCACATTTATGGCATCTCCAACGACTCCCTTGAGGTAATATTTCTGACCATTCGATAGTCATGTTTATGCCCTATCACTGGTTCAATAGCTGCCCTGCGTTGATGTCTTTTGCGTTTGTCACGGCTGATATTTTTGTCTGGTTTTGGCGTGTGGAGATTCGTGTTGTTTATTTTTTTTTGACCTTTGTAGCCTCTGTCTAAAAATATGTTTGTCGCCTCTTTTCCTGTTAGTCTTTCGTACTGTTCTACTGCTTGAGGTAGTGTTTTTGAATCGTGTAAAGTGTCGGTAAAGTTTAATGCGCCTACAATTACACCCGTACTTTGGGTGATCAAAAAAGAGGCTTTACTTCGGGTGTCTTGTTAAATTGTCAACTTATTGACATTCAGTATTATATGTCAATAATTAGGTAAAAAATGACCCCGATAAGGCATAAATATGGCCAAATCGGGGTT
>Ga0114967_10003186_pt1 | contig 13512 bp, 13 predicted proteins | sample M_130628_MF_Meta_FD_92639 | JGI IMG/M metagenome (GOLD analysis project Ga0114967, IMG submission 92639) | Freshwater microbial communities from Lake Montjoie, Canada to study carbon cycling - M_130628_MF_MetaG | ecosystem: Environmental > Aquatic > Freshwater > Lake | place: Lake Montjoie... | reverse complement strand
CTGGGTTTCTGATAAATCGGTTGGATACATTTTTTTGAAGTTTCGTCACAACAAAAAGACTAATTCCAATCGGTTTTCAGGCCTATAATATTATTCCTCTATCATTTTTAAACAGGCTCTTATTTCGCTTACATTTTTTTACTTATTAATTATTTATTGTAAATTTACAGAAAATTAATAACAGGTTTTTGGTTTCATATGTGGGCTAACCCTTTTATTGGGTGCGATTTTAAAAATACGGATGATGATTTTATTGAAAAGAGGATGGAAGCTTTCGCTTCTTTGGGTGCTTGTTTTTAGTTTGGGGATAGGTGGAGCGAAGGCACAATTTAATTTCAGTTTTCCTTTAACAAATACAACTAAACCGAATGAGCTTATTCTTGGTGGGAGTGCTAAGCTCACGGCGGGTGGTATTGATCTGTCTGATAATGGCTGGCTACGTTTAACTTCTGATCAGAAGGACCAAAAAGGATGGGCTTATATTGATAAAGCATTTCCATCCACACTAGGCTTACTTATTCAGTTTGAATATAAAGTTTGGTCGTCTGGTGGAGTGAATCGTCAGGGATTGGCAGATGGTTTGTCAGTTTTCCTTTATGATGGGGTGACAAATCAGGCGAGTTTTAGGTCTGGAAATAATGGGGGAGCTCTCGTTTATGCTAATGGTGTCGGTGTGGATGGATTAAGTAATGGATATTTGGGGATTGGTTTAGATGAGTATGGTAATTTTTCTACTGCTAGTGAAGGTAAAATAGGAGGTACATCAGTTTTAATACCCAATTCGATTGCATTACGAGGAGGAGCTGCAGGACACTATCCTTACATAGTGGGCAGTGGAGGAGGGCTTGTGAAATCCGGTTCTACCAATAACGTAGCTAATGAATTGGCTGGCACATCTATAGGGTATACAAGTGATGTATCGGCACGCCCAGCAGATGATAAATTTTACAGAAAAGTGCGTTTTTACCTACTGCCTACAACAGATGGTAAGGACTTTCAAATTACCGTTGAACTGCAGAAGGATGCAGGTGGGCCTTTTTATACCGTGATCAAAGATCAGAAGATGGGTGCGATGCCACCAAAGACACTCAAAGTGGGGTTCGGGGCAAGTACTGGAGGTGGATGGGCTAATCATGAGGTTCGCTATTTGACGGTTAGCACGCCCGTGGATTTGAGCGTAAAAACTACTATAGACAAAACAAGTGCTCGCATTACTGCTAGGAACAATGTTAACAATGATGATAAGGTGACTTATACAACGGTGGTATCCAATCCTGGCATCAATGCTATAACAGGGGCAGATCCAGTTGCCCTTTCGATCGAAACAGATGGGGTAACTATACCCGTTGATGTTTCCTTTGGCGTACTTAAATCAGATCCTGCTATTTCGATTTCTAAAAATTTGACTCAATCCAATAGTACTAAGCACGTGTATGATATTACTAATTTTCCAGTGGGTGGTAGTTTGACATTAACGTATCATGGTACAATTGTAAGAAATACCTCCTTTGTTGCTACAAATAAGGCTAGTATTACTCCGCCAACAAGTTTTTTGGATATTAACAGCAATAATAATGTAAGCGCGGTGTCTACTACTATTTTAAGAGACGTAGACTTGAAGGTGGTTAGTACAGTGGATGTATCTACTCCTCAACTTGTAAATGCGCAATTAAACTATACTACAGTATTGTCTAATGTAGGACCGGAGGGGATAATAAATCCATTGAGTGCTACATTGTCGATTGAAACGAATGGGACCAATATCAATGCGAATAGTATCCATTGGGTATATAATACTATTGCAGGTAATGGAAACATGCTCATTACCAAAAATGATAGTCAATCTGGTCCAGGGAAATACGTATATAACATTGCTAATTTTCCTGCAGGTGGTGCAATTACATTTACATATAATGGAATAATTACATCAAGATCAGAGTCTGTTACAAACAAAGCCACCATAACTCCTCCACCAGGTGGATTCTACGAAACAGATAACAGTAACAATGTGAGTATTGTAACAACTCCCCTCATAAAGGAGTTAGATTTACAGGTAGTTAACAGGGTAGATCTATCCGAGGCTCGAAAGAACGATCGAGTAACGTACACGACGGTGGTATCTAATTTGGGTATTAATACAATAATGGGTTCTAATACGGCTACTCTTTCTATTACAACCAGTGGGGTTAGCATACAACCTGCCGATGTGCTGGCTAGTGCTGTTAATTCACAAGGTATCAGGGTTACGCACAATACAAGTCGATCTACTGCCGATACACAGGTGTATGATATTACTAATTTTCCGGCGGGAGGTAGTTTGACATTAGTTTATAGGGGTGGAATTAGTTCAGAATCATTGCCTGCCACTAATTCCGTTAAGATTGGTGCTCCAGAATATTTTCTAGATATTAACAGTGACAACAATGAAAGCATGGCGAGTACTGCGATTATCAAAGCACTTAACCTCGCAGTAACGACTACGGTGGATCAGACCATTCAAGTTGTAGGAACCATATTAAACTATACTACAGTCATGTTTAATTTAGGGCCTCATGATGCGACGAATGTCATGCTCTCCATTGATAAAAATGGAGTGCAAATCGATCCAGAAAGATTCCAAGTTTTTACTACGTTAGGTAAAAGTGATGGCTTGATTCGGATGGAATCTAATACTTCAGATAAGCATGTGTACAGCATCACTAATTTTCCAGTAGGCGGTACCATTACATTAACGTATGAGGGCAAAATTCTTTCAAATAATGGCTCTGCTGTGAATAAATCCACCATTGCTCCGCCAGTAAGTGGGTATTATGATACAGATAACAGAAACAATATTAGCGTTGCACAAACATTTATTAAACCCATACTCACTCAGCCACATAGCATCACGATTTGTCCTGAAGAATTAATCAATCAAACACTCGTATCCGATAATCCCTCTTTGACATCCTACACCTGGGCATCGGCTCCAAGTACGAGCACCATTCGCGTGTATGAATCAAGTAAGGGTGGTCATACGATCCAGGGTTTTATTAAAAATAGCAGAATTACTGGCGGAACGGTTGTTTACACAATCACACCTACGATCAAAGCGCCTATTATGCCTGCCAATGGGACTAAATCGGTGGCCTACACCAGTACATTGGGTGAAGCAAAATCATTTACGGTGACCATCAAGTCGCTTGCAAAAGCTCCCTCGGTATCGGTCGCTAAGCCTAGTATTCATTATTTAGAAGACGCTGTGTTCACGCCAAGTAGTTCATTGTCATCAACGACGTATCATTGGTATCGTTCGGCCGATAAACACAAGCCTGTCAGAAACGGACTTATTAATCGGGATGGTGTGTTGACCATGCCGAAGTTATTGCCTGGTACGCATACTTTTTATGTGGCTGTATTGAATCCCGATCGTTGCGAAGGTGCTGTGGCTTCGATATCGGTTACGGTTAAATCAATACCTGTTGTAAAGCCCCCCAGTGCATTTACACCAAATGGTGATGGGATAAATGATGTTTGGGAAATTCCAAAAATTGAACAATATCCTCATTGTACGGTGCACGTATGGGGTAGAGAGAAGGGAGAGGAGTCTGTTTATGAGGCTCGAGATGGTTACCACGAACCTTGGGATGGTACTAATAAGCAAGGTAAACCCCTAACAGGTACTTATTGGTACCGTATTGATTTGAAAGATGGCAGTGAGCCTATTGTAGGTCATGTAGCTATTATTAGATGATTGAAATTGCTAGAACAAAAAAGAGAAGGCTATGGGCCTTCTCTTTTTTATCAATGAGGGATGTATGCTATTGTCCAACTTTGAGCAGCTCGATCTCAAATATCAAGCCACTGTATGGGGGAATTCCAGATCCAGATCCATTTTCGCCATATGCTAATTGGTACGGAATGAAGAAACGATATTTTGAGCCGACGGGCATCAGTGGTACTCCTTCTTTCCAACCCTGTATCACACTGTTGAGTGAGGTAGTTAAAGGTTCTTTCCGATCGTAAGAGCTGTCAAATGGTGTTCCATCAAGCAAAGTGCCTTTGTAATGGACGGTGATATCATCGCCTGGCTTTGGTTTTTCTCCAGTACCCTCATTGAGGACTTCATACTGCAATCCACTCTCCAATGCAACGATGTCTTTTTTCTTTTTATTGGCCTCAAAAAACTGCAATCCTTCTACTATCCGCATAATGTTTTTGGATTGACCGACGGATGCAAATAAGGTATTAATGGCCTGCTGACTCTGATCCTTCGTGAGGGCCGTTTTGCCACTATCAAATACGTCTGACAAAGCTCTTGCAAATAAATCATAGTTGAGGTTGCTGAGCCCCCTAAATTTTAAATCTTCGCCAATGCTCATGCCAAAGGCATAGCTTCCTGAATCTAACTTTGATTTCAATACAGCAGGCATGGCTGGCTTTTGTTTTTCTGTGATTTTTGAAGCTAGTTGTTGACTAGGCATTTTTTTCATGATCTCAGACATCGCTGTAGGGCTAATGGTCTTTGGGGCTGTTTTTTTCTTGACTTGTGATAGTGCCGATGAGCCAATAAGCGTAGCCAATAGAATTAGTGAAATTTTTGTTTTCATAATTTAATTTGATGAGCTCAAATATAAAAATTAAGAGAAGTAAAATGATATGTGCAGAAGAAACGGCTATGAGTGGTTACTTGCAATAAATTGTCCGTAGCATTTTTCTACGGATTGGCTAATGAGGGGAGTCTCTGACTCCTCGTAAAGGGCTATTTGATACAGATTTATAAGTGGGGACTACTTTTTTAATCGTTCATTTAGGATATGGATAACCTTGGACATATTGGTGTCTGAGTAGGGGCCAAAAGCGTCTACTAAAATCCCCTTTATATGGTATTCGGATGCTGAAATTGCATAAACAACGGCTTCATCGGCAGGATCAGTGGAGCCTTCAAAGCGGTATACTTCATCTACTGTAAATTCATCAGGAGATAAACAAACCGATAATTTGTCACAAATGAAGACTTCCTTTTCCGTATGGATATCAAAATTGGTGACATAACCTCTGGCTGTAAGATCATTCACAGCCTCGCTTACTGTTTCGTAATTTTTAGACATGTTTTTTCTTTTTTAAGATACAAATATGTCACAATCTATGTTTTTTATTGTTTTAAGGCAAGTATTAGGCAAACAAAGCACTAAATACTTCTTCGATTTTGGCTACTGTTTTTATTCCGATGTGGTATCGTGAAGCATCAAGCCCTTTTTTATTGTATTTGGAGATAAATATTTGTTCGAAACCCAGTTTTTCGGCTTCGGCAATGCGTTGTTCAATTCGATTGACGGCTCTGATTTCGCCCGATAGACCGACCTCTGCGGCAAAACATATTTTCGAATTGACGGGCATATCCTCATGAGAGGAGATGATGGCGACCACAACAGCCAAGTCAATCGCTGGGTCTTCCACTCGAAGTCCACCTGCAATATTTAAAAAGACATCTTTGGCACTTAAGCGAAAACCACATCTTTTCTCTAAAACAGCCAAAAGCATATTCATGCGTCGTGTATCAAAACCAGTAGCCGAGCGCTGTGGTGTACCGTATGCGGAATGGCTAACCAAGGCTTGTGTTTCGATCAACATGGGGCGAACACCTTCCAACATAGCTGAAATGGTGATTCCACTGAGCGGTTCTTCTCGCTGAGAAAGCAATATTTCGGATGGGTTGGATACTTCGCGTAAACCAGCACCATTCATCTCATAAATGCCCAATTCGCTGGCTGAGCCAAATCGATTTTTGACGGATCTCAAAATGCGATAGACATGGTGTCGATCGCCCTCAAATTGAAGTACGGTATCCACCATGTGTTCTAAAATCTTCGGACCAGCAATCATGCCGTCTTTGGTGATATGCCCGATGAGGAATACGGGAGTTCCACTTTCTTTAGCAAAACGAAGTAGTTCGGCGGTACACTCTCTCACTTGGGATACACTGCCTGGTGTGGATTCGATATGTGCCGAATGGAGCGTTTGTATCGAATCGATCACCACCATATTGGGCTGTAATAATTCGATCTGTTTAAAGATGTTTTGGGTAGATGTTTCGGTCAGGATGTAACAATCTGCTTTTGCAGAATGCTTTAAACGTTCGGCTCGCATTTTAATTTGCTGCTCGCTTTCCTCGCCCGACACATAAAGTACTTTTAGTCCAGGTAAATTAAGTGCTACTTGAAGCATGAGGGTCGATTTGCCAATACCTGGTTCGCCACCAATCAATACCAACGAGCCGCTTACAATACCACCGCCCAAAACACGATTCAGTTCTTTGTCTGGTGTGATTAACCGATGTTCTTCGCTGAAAACGATTTCATGAATAACCGCGGGTTTGTTTGATCGTTGAGTGCTTGTGGTATTGGTTTTCCAATTGGGGATACTCGTATTTGGCTTCTCAACCACCTCTTCAACAAACGTATTCCATTGATTACACGATGGGCATTTACCGAGCCATTTGGCCGATTCGGTACCACAACTTTGACAGAAATATGCAGATTTTGTTTTAGCCAACTTTTTGATTTTTAGGTGCAATAAACAAAGGTAATGCTATTCATCGAGGATGGTTTTGTTCATTCAGCCGATTATAACTAGAATCTAGGTACAACTTAGATTGTAAGCTCATGCTTTGAATAAGCATCCTTAGGTCACTACTCAAAGCTAGGTGGTTCGTTGGTCGTATCTGTGTACTCAGGTTTCTTCCTATGCGGGGTTTTTTCTTCTCTACCTGATCCAGACCCCCTACTATTAAATTCTGTAGATGAAACTGGCTTGGGGTATATTCTTGCGATAAACGCCTTGTCGCCATCGGATAAATTTAAAATACTATCAGCGCTAGTGGGAGGGCAAGCTGAAGCCCCAATAATGAATGGAGCAGGAAAATGATAGTTCATAATCGAGTGCGGATCATATTGGCCACTGTTTGAGAATGCTGGGCCATCGAGTGCTTCAAATAAATTACTGTCTACTTGGTCTAAATTCGCTCCATTAAGCGTGTATGTGAGGTAAACAACAATTTTGTTCCAATGGATTTGACTGTGTGGATTTTGATGCTCATGCTCGAGCCCAAGTGCATGACCAAATTCATGCAAAATAGCTCGTCTGACAAGAGCCTCTGTTGTACTGCCAAGCCGAATTCCATTGTAGGTAACTAAAGGTAATCGCATGGTTGGCCGATCAGATGGCATTCTGAATCCCTCAACTCCAAGAGCGGATTCGGTAGTTTTATCATCATCCGGTAGTCCAGTCCCAATATCTATTCTTATTTCAGCATCTTCAGTTGAATTATCTTCAAGAAAATCAAATTGAACATTTGCATAGGTCTCCCATTCTCTAACTGCATTTCTGATAAATTCTCTATAGTCATGGGGGCATCCATTGATAAACTTTACCCTCAACACCAAAGGACTACCATCGTATGGGAGTGGGTAGAATAATCTTCCTATTCCTCTGGGGGCTCTATGATGAGGTCCAACGCGGGAATATAAACCAGTCGTGCAAAAAGTAGTTATTTTTTTCTTTACCTCTTCCAATTCATCAAAAAGAACAACGCCATTTCGTTTTACCGTGATTAAACCATTTAGTTTGGTATCTGCTTTTTCACTTTCATTTAATGAAAAAGTGGCTTCATTAAATGAAAATGGAGGTTCGTCCTTCAGTGTTGCACTTATCTTGTAGTTTGTTGTACAGATTTCGTAATTCACGGATGAATTTCCTGGACCATATGCATTCTTATGGTATACAATTATTTTACCATCAAGCATTCTATAAATGGAGAAGGTCCCACTACCAACAGGACTTGTGGCATAAGCTGCTGTATTGATATCATAAATGAATTCTTCGGTCATATTGGTCCTACAGGGATAGGAGCTATTTTCTATCTCCCTCTTTTCGATTGATTTCGGCTCGACAGTATTGAATAAATAAATCCCTTTATTTGAAATAGAAATAACATCGCCTTTCAAGCCTGTCGTCAATGTACTATTCTTCACTATGTTATTGTCATTAAATCTGTAACTATCATCTGTAGTTTTGATTAGAATCCCTTCATGACCTTCATCATTTAATCTAAAACCTGGTTTGTTATTATAAATGGTAATAAGATAACTAATCACATGTTTAGTCTGACGTTTTTTATTCGCATTTAATGGGACACCATTGATATAGCAAGGCTGCCCATTGATCACTTTTTCTTGCTTGACTTCAACAGAGGTTGTTTCACTCCTTATCGTATAAATAGAGCCTGCTGTTGTATGACGTTTACCCTCTTCAAATAAAATAACTTTACCCTGTAGTATCTTAATAGGATCCTGTCCCTTGATCATTGTTACCACATGGTCCAAATGCTTTAGGTCAAATGTTATAAGCTTGCAAATTGCCCCTTTTGAATTTTTTATTTCAAGATTTCCAACAAGAGGTAAATCGGCCGCAACCAATCGTTTTTTATAAATATTAATGAAACCATTCGCATCTCGATAAATATCCAATAACGTTCCTTTTACGGTATGAATGGAATAAAGTGTTGTGTATTTTCCGTTGGAAGAGGTGAGCCTGTTATTTTCGGAACGGAGAAGCTGAACATAGTTCTCTTTACGGCACGAGAAAAGAAAGAGTGAGGTAAATATTAATGAAAAAAGAAAACTTGTTTTAGACATAGTCTTGGCTAATAAAAATGGAATAATAAAACCATGGATGACCATTTGGTCATCCATGGTTTGGACTGAATATTCACTAAGTGGTGGATTGGGAATTCGAAGTGCTTAGGCTAGTGAGATCGGTGATGCACTAACGGTTTCTACAGTACGATCCACTTTTTTAACCAAACTTTGCAGCACAGAGCCTGGTCCTACTTCTGTAAATGAAGTAGCCCCGTCACTCAACATATGTTGAACGGTTTGTGTCCAGCGGACAGCACCCGTTAATTGAGCAATCAAGTTGTGTTTGATGCTAGCCACATTGGTATAAGGCATAGCATCTATATTCTGATAGATGGGGCAGATGGGTTGATGAATAGTTGTAGCTTCAATAGCAGCTTGTAGCTCAGCACGAGCGGGCTCCATCAATGGGGAGTGAAAGGCTCCACCAACATTCAGTTTCAGTGCCCGTTTTGCTCCTGCTTTTGTGAGAAGCTCACAGGCTTGGTCGATACCCTCGATGGTCCCCGAGATCACCAATTGTCCAGGGCAATTGTAATTGGCAGGGATTACCATTTCGGCCATATCGCGACAAATGTTCTCTACCGTTACATCATCCAACCCTAAAATAGCTGCCATGGTTGATGGACGAGCCTCACATGCTTTCTGCATGGCATTTGCTCGTGCAATCACTAATTTTAGTCCATCTTCGAAAGACAATGCTTCGGCTGCAACCAATGCTGAAAACTCGCCCAAAGAATGTCCTGCGACCATGTCGGCCTTAAATTCAGTTCCTAATTCTTTTGCAAGAATCACAGAATGTAAAAATATAGCTGGTTGTGTTACATTAGTTTGCTGTAAGTCCTCAGCCGTGCCATTGAACATAATTTCAGTTATGTTGAAGCCTAAAATACGGTTGCCCTGTTCAAAAAGTTTTTTGGCGGATGCAGATTGCTCGTATAAATCTTTACCCATGCCAATAAATTGTGCTCCTTGACCAGGAAAAAGGTATGCTTTCATAAGTGTTGAGTAAGCGATATTCAAATACTATTTATTAAATCAAATTTGCCGTGATTAATCGTAGAAATTCGGCTCTAGTTTTTTCTTTATTAATGAATGCCCCTGTAAATGCCGAGGTAGTTGTGACCGAATTTTGTTTTTGGACGCCACGCATGGCCATACATAGATGTTTACATTCAACCACCACAGCCACGCCAGCAGGTTGAAGTGTATTTTGAATGCAGTCACGTATTTCGTTCGTTAAGCGTTCCTGAACCTGTAAGCGACGAGCATAGGTATCCACCACTCGAGGGATTTTACTTAAACCAACGATATGCCCGTTGGGGATGTAGGCGATGTGTGCTTTTCCAAAAAAAGGAAGCATATGATGTTCGCACATCGAAAATACTTCGATGTCTTTCACGACCACCATTTGGCTATAATCTTCTTTAAACATCGCACTTTCTAAAATTGCACTTGGATCACTATGGTATCCTTGTGTCAGAAACTGGAGTGCTTTAGCCACACGTTCGGGAGTTTTAAGCAATCCTTCACGGGATGGATCTTCGCCCAAGTCTTTTAAAATGGATTCGTAATGACTGGCAATGCGTGCTACCTTTTCGGGGTTGTACCGATCAATTTTTTTATATCCGTTATGCTCTTCGTCTTCTTCAGTCATAAAATTTTTGTACTTGGTTTTATGAAAATGTTTATTTTTTTGCTGAGTTATTCGCCCAGATATTCAACAAAGTTGTTTTCAGTTTCGTAAAGTTTAATGGAATGCAGTTGAGCCCCTTCCGATGCGATTAATGGCTTTAGTTTATCAAAAATGACAATGGCTAGTACCTCTGTTGAAGCCATTTTCCCTTCCATAAAATCAACATCGAGATTGATGTTTTTATGATCTAATGGATCCGTGATATGGGTGCGAATGATATTTTTTAACGCTTTCAGGTCGATTACAAATCCCGTTTCAGGGTTTATTTCTCCTTTTACGGTAACAAATAGCTCATAATTGTGTCCATGCCAATTCTTATTTGAGCATTTGCCAAATATTTCTGCGTTCTTTTCATCGCTCCAATCCGCACGCCACAATTTATGTGCTGCATTGAATCGTTCTCTTCGGGTGATATAAATCATATTTATATAAATGAAGGTGCAAATATACCTAAAAAGGATTACGCGTCCTTCGTTGCTTTGTCTAACTTCGTTTGATGAAACTATTAATTGTTGCTGCAACACGCACCGAGATAGAACCTCTGCTATCTTATTTTGATGTTGATGAAAATCACTTTAAAATTGAAAATTACGAGGTAGATGTGTTAATCACGGGTGTAGGAATGGTTCCTACTGCTTTTGCACTAGGGCAGAAATTAGCGCATCAGCGATACAGTTTTGCCATTAACGTGGGTATTGCTGGAAGCTTTGATCCTGATTTAGCTATAGGTGATGTTGTTTCGGTTAATTTCGATGTGTTTTCAGAATGGGGGGCAGAGGATGCTGATGAATTTCTATCGATTGATGCATTAGGTTTTGGAGAAAGTACTCAATTGGGAAGCTCCTATCCAATGAAAAATATGAATCTAAAAGAGGTACGAGGAATCACCGTAAACAAGGTACACGGTAACGAATTAACCATCAACCAAACCATCGCTCGACTCAATCCGCAAGTAGAAAGTATGGAAGGGGCTGCCTTTTTTTATGCCTGTAAGCAGACCTCAACAGACTGTATCCAGGTTCGATCAATATCAAACTATGTGGAACGCCGGAATCGCGGAAAGTGGGACATTAATTTGGCAATAAGGAATCTGAATAGATTTATCATTGATTTTTTAAATACATGACCGTTTAAATGAAACTCACACTCGGCCTTTCCCCATGCCCCAACGATACCTTTATTTTTGATGCACTCATTCATCATAAAATAGATACCGAAGGTTTAGACTTTGACGTATTTTTTGAGGATGTAGAAACCCTCAATCAAAAAGCATTTCGTACCGAACTAGATATCACCAAGCTTAGTTTCTATGCCTATATGCATCTGCTCGAAAATTATATTTTGCTCCATTCGGGAAGTGCTTTGGGCTTTGGAGTAGGACCTCTGTTGATTTCAAAGACCGGATTTTCTCTTTCGGATTTGCAACAACAGACCCATTTGCGTGTGGGTGTCCCAGGGAAATATACGACGGCTAATTTTTTACTACACATGGCCCTTCCAAAGCTCCAAAACAAACAGGAAATGGTATTCTCCTCTATCGAGGATGCACTTCTCCACAATGAAATAGATTTGGGTTTGATTATCCATGAAAATCGGTTTACGTATCAATCAAAAGGGTTGAAAAAGGTAATCGATTTGGGTGAATATTGGGAAGAATCCAGTGCTTGTGCAATTCCGCTAGGAGGAATTGTGATCAAACGATTTCTTCCCGATAGCATTCAACAAAAAGTAAATCGAGTGATTCGTCGTAGTGTTGAATTTGCCTTCGAGCATCCAAAATCTAGTTTAGCATTTATCCGTTCACATGCGCAAGCAATGAGCGAAGAGGTGATCTATAAACATATTCAACTGTATGTGAATCCATATTCCATTGATTTAGGAAAGAAGGGAAGGCAAGCTGTTTCTATCTTTTTTGAAGAAGCCATCAGACGTAACATGATTCCTGTTCCGAGTAACGATCTGTTTTTATTGTCCGAACTAGGATTTACTGAAGGGTAAATCAGCAATACAGATCTGTAGTAGAGGAAGCAATTTCACACCATCATGGTTTGGCCATCCTTCACCTGATTTACAGATATTTACCACTCCCATTATGGATCGCTTGAAGCCAACCTTTCCAAACGCGGCTTTTTTATCATATTCGTCCATATAACCTGAGTTCGATTAATCAGAAAGCAGCAATTTGGATTGAATTGACATTTTGGTATGCAATGGATGGTTTTTTAGGAAAAAAAGAGTAGGCAATTAGTCCCCCAATAAGATTAGGAATAAAGTTTGCAAAAGAGCGGTGTCTAGAGTGCTTGATTTGACAAATGTTTTTCAATTCATCGTTGACAGTTTCAATAACAGATCTTTTCCGGAGTAATATTTTGTCACTCATAGACAAGAGGTTATTCTTCATGTTATTTTTAATACCTGTTGTGATCATGAAGTTTAGTATCTCGCCTTTATCATTAATGACAATATGCAGCTTAAAACCATAAAACCAACCTATTGTGGATTTTCCCAATTCGGCTATACCTTTAAATACGTTGTTTCTTTTGATGCGTTTATTGTTACAAACTTTGATAAGAAGTTTACGACTCAAAGGGAATCGGTCGTTCATTTGGTTAATGCCTCCTTTTTGCCCAAGGATTTAAAAGATCGCTATATCGCTATTTGGGATCAAAAAATCAGTGATTTTAACTAACATACACTACATGTCTTTAGACTGGAGTGTATGTTAATTATATTAGTAATATAATTATCCTCTTTTACCAAAGAGACCAAATCCCCATTGTGCTATTGCAGCTCCTGCCCAGACTACTGCTCCTACTCCTGCACCAATTGCAGCTCCTGGAGGACCTCCAATAGCTCCAATTGCCATTCCTCCTCCAATAGCAGCCGGCGCTCCTAGTCCTACCACGTGATCGGCGCCTCCACCATTTGATGATTTCATTTCATGTATGTTCATTTCCTGAACATGTTGTGTTTTTAAGCTTGTTTTTTTCATTATTTACTTATTTTAATTTAAAATATATTATGGTAGTGTATCTAAATGTATGATGGATCATTTTTTGATAAAATTTGACTACAAAGACTGAAAAACAAACTGCTTTTAAAGCATTTAAAAGCAGTTTATGAAAATCTAAATTCATGCTT
>Ga0114967_10003184_pt1 | contig 13516 bp, 10 predicted proteins | sample M_130628_MF_Meta_FD_92639 | JGI IMG/M metagenome (GOLD analysis project Ga0114967, IMG submission 92639) | Freshwater microbial communities from Lake Montjoie, Canada to study carbon cycling - M_130628_MF_MetaG | ecosystem: Environmental > Aquatic > Freshwater > Lake | place: Lake Montjoie... | reverse complement strand
CGTAATCATTTTCACAATTCTTTTATTTGAAATTTTTGATGTGAATTCCTTGTTTACATTTGTATTTATTTTTGAATTAACATTTGTAATTAAAATTTCTTTTTCTTTTTCAGGATTGATTACATCTGTTTGTTGAATCTGTCCAGAAATTAACCAAGAAGCATTTACTTTTGGGAATTGATTAAGCATTTTTTCAATAAAATCTAAGCTAGGTTTATTTCTACCCGTCAATACATGACTAAGATTAGAACGCTGTACACCAATCCTATCGGCAAAAGTAGCCGCATTGAGTTGATTCGCTTTCATTACCATTTTGATTCTATCCAAAATTTCCATCTGTAACATTTATTTAGATACAAATGTAATGAAAAATCGATTGCAAAATAATATACATTTGTAACAAAAAAAGTCACCCCAATTGGGATGACTTTTAAAACAAATAAACTTTGGTGAAAATTTTCAATTATAGCTAAACTGTAAAAAGATTGACTCCTTTTTAGCCTCAATACTGCATGGACCAAAATAGATAATATCCATTAATTTCGCTACTTCAATAATACTCAATTCACTATTTTGACCTTGATCTTGATGAAGTTTCAATTTGTATTGAGCTAAACTAACTTTATTATTAATCATCTTTTCACTTTTTTAAATTTCTAACTTTTTTGACTAACTCCTACCCTTTACGCCTGTACAAATGATTTTGTTACAAATTTTATCAAAAAATAAATTACACTTCTATATTTTACCTTAATTTTAACTTTATGCAAGCTTGACTAATCTTCTATTTTAAATTCTAATATTGAAAGATTAATTAAATTACATTTATATCTCCAAGTTAAATTGATAAATTCAAAAATCTTTTATTTAAGGTAAAACAGTATCTTCCCCTATCCTATTCTAAAGGCTAAACAAAAAATCAAAGTTCAACATTTGAAGAAATTAGATTGATTATTTCTGTTAAATAATGCTCGTTGTATTTTTCCATTAAAAGCACATTTCAATTTTATAAAATCGATTTATATCCGCAGTATTTCTTAATTTTGTAGTATAACGAAGCACAATGATTTTATTTTTAAGTGATGTCGCAGGATCTGAAGTAGTTTTAATTTTACTTTTTATTTTGATGTTTTTTGGTTCCAAAAGTATTCCTGGCATCGCTAAGACCATGGGAAGAACGATGCGTCAAATCAAAGATGCATCACAAGATTTGCAAAATGAAATCAAAAAATCTGGCGTTGACATCAAAAATGATTTAAATCTCAACAGAATGATTGAAGAAACTGTCGAAGATTTTGAAAAACCATTTCAAGAGCAAACAAGAGAAATGCATGCATCTATCACTTTTGAGCCGCCAAGAAATTTTGAACCACCCATTTCTTCCGAAGCACTTGAAGGAAAGGAAATTGAGCAAAAACCAATTGAGGAAATTATTAATACCGAAATAGAAAATCAACCAATTGAAACTTTAAAAAAGGAGGAAATTTCAAATCAAACGGAGGAAAAAATCAATTAAAAACAGTTTTTGTGTCGCAAAATTGGTTTTTCCAAAAAATGATAACTTACAACAGCTAAACCCAATGTCAAAATAATATTCAGTGGAAACTGCTGAAATTTCAACTCACTTCCTGGTCCAGTAAGCAAAAATAATCCTTGATAAACATAAATTCCATAGGAGATTTTCCCAAAATAAGCAAAAGGTTTAAATTCCATAAATCCCACAAGGACAGATTCTTGATTGTAAAAGATCCAAAGAATAAAGATGCCAAAACCAATTGCTTGTATAAAGGAAAAAACTTCAATCAAATAAATAGGAAGCACCAGTGTCGATAAATAGCAGCAGGCCGCTATTACCAATGAAAGTTTTTGTCTGTGAAATAATTTCCCTAATTTTTCATTGTTTTTAGCCTGGATTATTGCAATAAAAGCGCCTATCGCAATACAACCTCCAGCAGGCAAAAACCATCTTTTAGGTCTTAAATGTGCTGTAAAAACAAATTCTGGAAGTAAAATCGTTGCTGAAATTGAGAATAAAATAAAAATTGAAATCAGAACGATCAATAGGCGGTATTTTTTAAAAATCAAAATCAAAAAAGGCCAAATTAAATAGAATTGTTCCTCCACAGACAAAGACCAAATGTGCGCCAATTCGCTTCTGTAATGTAGCAAAGGAACATAATTGTAGAGATAGAAAAACGCAAATAGTAGCGCTTCTAAATCGTAAACAATTATTTTTGAAATCATCAAGAAAATCACCAACAGATAAAACACGAATAAAGGTGGCGCTAATCTTAAAATTCTTCGAATAAAAAACTTCTTTAAATCGATTTTTCCTGTTTCCTCAAATTGAGTCCAAAGTATTCTCGTGATCAAAAAACCACTCAAAACAAAAAAAAACTTAACGCCAGTTTCACCTGAAAATAAACTAAATAAATTATTGTTAAGATACTGATTTTTATAAAACAAAATATCTATACCTAAATGATTAAGTAAGACAAAACCAATCGATATTGCTCTCAAACTATCTAAACCATTAATGTACTTATTTGTCTGAAGCAAGGGATTGAATTTTTTGTTGAAATCAAAGATAGTGATTTTTAATTTGGACTTAAATTCAGCAAATAAATCACACAATAAAAATGATTTAAAAACTTAAAATCTTCACAAAATAATCAAGTAAAATATTTACATTTATAGCTGCTTATATTATTACAAATTAAAAACGAATGAAAAAAAAGCTCCTTCTCATCATTTTTTCTGCACCAATTTTTGCATTTTCGCAATTTGCAGTTGGACATACAACCATCACATTCAATGACCCGGCGAGGACAGGTGGAATAGGGACTGGTGGCGGAACTGGAAGACAAATTCAAACTGAAATTTATTATCCAAGCGCCACCACAGGAGATAATTTGCCCGTTTCAAATGGCAGTTTTCCGGTCATAGTATTTGGTCACGGTTTTGCCATGGGATGGGATGCATATCAAAATATTTGGGAAGATTTAGTAGCTGAAGGATATATTCTAGCGTTTCCAAGAACCGAAGGAAGTTTATTTCCTTCCCCTGTTCACGCAGATTTTGGATTAGATTTGGCTCAGGTTTCAAATAAAATGTTGGCTTTGAATTCGACCGCTGGTTCTATATTTGAAAACAAAATAAATGGAAACGCAGCAATCATGGGGCATTCTATGGGTGGCGGTGCAACTTTTTTAGCCGCTGCAAACAATACAAACATCAAAACAATTGTTGGACTTGCGCCTGCTGAAACAAACCCCTCATCGATTGCAGCAGCAGCAAATGCATCCGTCCCTACACTTGTTTTTTCTGGTGCTGAAGATGGCGTTACTCCTCCCGCTAGCAACCATATTCCAATGTATGATGCGGTTTCCGGAAGTTGTAAATATTTCATCAGCATTTTAGGCGGAGCTCATTGTTATTTTGCAAATACCAATTTTAATTGTGATTTTGGGGAAGCGACTTCTTCTCCAGGGATTTCAATTCAAAGAGCTGTGCAGCAACAAGTTTTGACTGATTATGTTTTACCTTGGTTCGATTATTATTTGAAAGAAGACTGTGCAGCTTGGAACACTTTTATTTCTCTTCAAACGACAGATTCTAGAATTCAGGCAAACAATATTTGTACAAACACAACTTTCGAAATCCCTATTATAACATTGTTATCTAATACTTTAAATTCATCTATAACAACAAATATCCAATGGTTTTTGAATGGGAATATTTTAGTTGGTGAAACATTTACAGCTTGTCCTTTGACTTATGGAAACGGAGATTATACAGTTGTAAGCAATGTAAATCCTAACTGCGATGCAACATCGTTGCCCTATAATTACCAAAATGGAACGGCTGGAATTGATGAATTTGAAAATATTCAATTTACCATTCAACCAAATCCGGCAAGCAAATATTTTGAAATCAAATCAAGCAAAGCCAAAGATTTTGAAATAACCATTTTTTCAATTGAAGGAAAATCAATTTACAAGGGCAAAAACGTTGTTAAAATTGAATCAAGCAACTGGAAAAAAGGTATTTACATGGTTGAACTCAATGCAAACGGAAAATCATTGATTAAGCGATTAGTAATAGAATAAAGAGCGTTGCAAAATGATTGCACGCATATTATTTAGTTATTTTTCACATTTACGAAAATATTTTCGATGTCGAATTGACTCATCATTTACTTTGAATCACCTACTTCGCTCCACATTTCAGCCAATGCTTTTACATCGGCGCCAATTGATTTCCCCAGAAACAGTGCAATTGCCATTATTTGAATTGCAAACTCGCGGATTTCTGGAAAGCTTTTTAATGTGTCAATTTGATTTTGTGCTTTTTCTTGCAGCAATTCTTGGTGTGCATGAATAAATTTCTTGGGATTTTTAGCGCTGAATCTAATGTCAGGCAATATTAATAAGTCCAGCCACTTCTCTCCTATTCTTTGCGCAAGTTGATTAGGCGTCTCAGCTCCCATTTTGCGCCATTCGATTCGTGTTTGAGTATCTCCGAAGGCTAACAAACCACTATCAAGCAACAACATGAGTGAAATGTCGGCGATGTTTTGCATCACTTCCAAATATTCATCTTGCGCTTGCTCGAAAAGCGATGTTTGATGACCAATTAAATAAGCTTCAACGGTAAGTTGTGGCAATTCATTCACCTCAGGACAACCGTTCAGACAAGGGAACGATTCACCTTGAAAAATGTACTGAACTGCTTCATTTTGAATTTGTCGACCAATGGGAAACAGGCGACAAGCCAACGGTCTTCCTTCGTGCAAAGAGCAACCAAAATTGGCAATATACTGACTACAAGCCGATTTTCCACGTTGATCTTTTTCTCCATCAAATTTAAGTAGAATTCCCTTCCAATCGCAATACGAATCCCTAAATTCACGGGCAGAAATTTGCTTTTCAAATGCCAAACGATTCAATTCCCAGGGATTTAGCAATACTTGATTTCCATGACAACAAGTACCTTTTCTGGTGCAAGTGAGCGGGAGTTTTTGGCTTAAATGGAGAACTGTGTTCACAATGAAAATAGGAATAAGATTCTAATGCAACCCTAAATTTACAATTTTTCCAGATGAATACGCTTCTGGAAATGTTTTTTACGTAATTCACGTCTTAATATAATTTTATTCACTTCCCAAATCTTGTTTTTTATGTCACTTTTGGGAAGTTAATAATTAGAATAAATCAATCTTTTTTATTTAAATTACTTCCCAAATCTTAATTTTTATGTCACTTTTGGGAAGTGAATAATTAGGAGAAAAAAAATATTTTTTATTTAATTACTTCCCAAATCTAATCTTTTATACTATATTTGGGAAGTAAATAATTTTTATGGTAGGAAGAAAATACGAAATAAATCGTTTAAAATCATCGTTAAAATCTTCTAATTCTGAATTGATTGCAATTTATGGAAGACGAAGAGTAGGCAAAACATTTCTAATTCGCAACATATACCAAAAGCAGATCAAATTTGAGTTCACAGGACTTTATGGAGGGAGTACTGAAAAGCAGCTAGGTGTATTTTTTGATGAGTTGAATATGATAACTAAAAGATTCAAAGAAGAAGATCGACCCCGAGATTGGAAAGCAGCATTTGAATTGCTAAAGAAATTCATCAATGGACTTCGAAGTAAAGAGAAGAAAGTAATTTTCATTGATGAAATGCCTTGGTTAGATACGCACAAATCTGATTTTCGGATGTATTTTAGTCATTTTTGGAATACATACTGTGAAAAAAGAACAGATTTATTGGTGGTCGTTTGTGGATCGGCGGCATCTTACATGGTTCAAAATGTGATCTCAAATCGTGGCAGTTTACATGCGCGAATCACCTATAAACTTGAAATAAAACCATTTACACTAGCAGAAACTAAAGCGTATCTCGAAAGTAATAATATCAAGTGGGAACCTTATCAAATTTTGCATTTGTACATTGCTATTGGCGGCGTTCCGCATTATTTAAGCAAAATCCAAAAAGGTGAAAGTGTTGTTCAAGCTGTTCAACGTATGTGTTTTGATTTAAATGGCGATTTAATCAACGAGTTTGATGAGATTTTTGAATCTTTATTCACACATTCAATTTCTCACCATGCAATCGTCAGGGCTTTGGCAAAGGTCAACAAAGGCGTTTGTCGCGATGAATTAATTGAAAAGTCTGGACAATATGGTGGCGGAGCATTTACGCGAGCTTTGCAAGAATTGATAGCTTCAGGCTTTGTTTCCAAGTATCCCGGATTTGGCAAGAAAACCAAGCAAAATTTATTTAGACTTTCCGATGAGTATACGCGGTTTTATCTCAAATTCATTGAACCCAATAAAAATCAAGGTGCACATTTTTGGAAAACAATGTTTCAAAAGCAATCTTACATTTCGTGGGCCGGATTTAATTTCGAGTCGATTTGCTTGAAACATGTAGATCATATCAAAAAAGCACTCAAAATTGGAGGAATTCATGCTGTTCATTCGTCGTGGTCAAGCACTGAGTCTCAAATAGACCTCGTTATTAAACGCGCGGATCGTTGGATCAATTTGTGTGAGATGAAATTTTATACTTCAAGTTATCAAATTGATAAAAAGGAAGCAGAAAATCTACGAAATAAAATTCAGAATTTCAGACAAGAAACAGGAACAAATCATTCAATTTCACTCACATTCATCACTACTTTTGGCATGATTCAAAATGCTTATTATCATGAATTGGTGGAGAATGAATTTAAGATGGATATTTTGTTCGAAGAGGTGAATTGAGTCAAAACAGTAAGATTAATAAAAATTATTCACTTCCCAAATCCTATTTTTTATATTACTTTTGGGAAGTTAATAAATTTAAAATTTAAATTAAAATTGATCAATAAAAATCAAATTTAAAAAACTCAATAATCTAATTAAAAGCAAATTGAATAAAAATTTTAAAATTAAAACAACTTATTTTTAGATAAATTTTAAGTCTCTCAACTCTTCCTCAACTGCAAGAAATCAACCATTTTCTCATTTTCTATCAGCACATGTAAATCGTAGTGAATTATTTTCCAACATTTTTTGTCTTTTACTAGAATTCCTGTCGCTCTGCACCCATCCATCCAAGTGTCTAATTCTTCATCAAACCAAGCTGTTTTGCCATCCGCTGAAAAGTTCCATTTTCTATTTTGAGGCTTAAAATTCCAAGCTTTTCCTTTGTCGAAATAGGGTTTTGAAAATGCAGCGAAATCAGTTTTGTTCCAACGTTCGTTTGGCGCTGTTCCAATAAAAATGAAACCTTTGTCCATGAAATCGAAATAAGCGTTGTAGTCACTTTTTCCAGCGGCAACATGCCATTTGTCGACCAATTTGTCTAATTCTGTTTTGTTCGGTGCTCCGATGACAAACAACGAAAACATTAAAATGAGTGATTTAAAAACCATATTTCTTGAAATTAAAAAGGCTGATTCGATTTGAACCAGCCTCTAAAAATAAACTTTTATTTCTTAATTTTTAGATTTCTCTAAAGCAAGACATTTTTTTACCGCTGCGTTTACATCCACAACTGCGCCTGTAACACTTAAAGTCGCAAAATCAACTTTGTCCTCAGTACCTGGTTTCAATTGTTGTTTTCCTTTGAAAGATTTTGCGGTCGACAAAATAACACTTTTGATTTCATTCATTGTCAAACTAGGGAAATACGATTTCAACATAGCAGCAACACCTGCAACCATTGGAGCAGCCATTGAAGTACCGTTTAATTTTTTGTAAGCGCTTTGTGGAACTGAATTGTAAATATCATGTCCTGGAGCAAAAACGTCCACTTTCGTTTGACCATAATTAGAGAAATCAGCTGGTAATTTTTCTTTAGGGAAACGTGTTGAAGCGCCAATTGTCAAATACAAATCCAATTTTTCTTTTTGGAAAGAATACATTGAAGTTGGGAAATTATCATTTTCATCAACATTTGCATTGTCATTTCCAGCAGCATGAACCAATAAAACACCTTTAGAATCAGCATATTTAAATGATTCATATACTTCTTTTTGGTTTGGAGAATATCCTTTTCCAAAAGACATATTGATAACTTGTGCGCCATTATCAACAGCATAACGGATAGCCATTGCAATATCTTTATCAGCTTCATCACCATCTGGAACAGCTCTCACAGACATCAAAAGCACATCATTTGCAACACCATCACCACCAAGATTATTTCCTCTTACAGCTCCGATAATACCACCAACATGCGTACCATGCAAAGCATCAGGACCTTCAACGTCGTTGTTTCCGTATTTTACATCGTTAAAATCGTAAGGATTATCACCAATAAGTTGACGGTCATCGTAATCAGCATTCAAATTATAATCAATCATTCCATTGATTTGATCCAATTGCTCTTTAATTACTGCTTCAGTCAATTCACCCGTCACCATTGCCATAGCAACCGCTTTGATTTGAACCATTTGTTCGTTATCAGGTTTCCACGCTTCCAAATCTTTCAAGGTATATTCCGTTTTACCAATAGCATTTGAAACCATTCCAGGAACCATTTGCAAAATCATTGGAAGTTGCTCCAATTGAGGTAAATATTGAGAATATTTATCTTTTTCTTCTGCGATTTCTTTCTTGACTTTTTGGAATAAATCGTATTCCATTTTGTCTTCGGCAGAAACTTTTGAAGCATCCATATTTTCATATTTCCCCTTCAATTTCGCATAAATTCTAGTTTTTTCAAGTCTTGCATGGTTTTGGTTTGCCCCACCAGCGCTTCCTAAAAAGTTCCATCCGTGCACGTCATCAATGTAACCATTTTTGTCATCATCAATTCCGTTTCCAGCAATTTCTTTGGTATTTGTCCAGATTTTCCCTTTCAAATCTTCGTGTTCAATATCAATTCCGGAATCGATAACCGCAACAATAACAGTTGTTGATTTTTTCTTTTTCAAAGATTTGTAGGCTTTTTCAGTTTGCATTCCTGAACCACCGCCATTGTACCAATTCAATACACCTTTATCAACTTGACCAAAAACGACACTTGAAAAACCAAATGCGAAAAAGGAAAAGGACAATCTAACTATTAATTTTTTCATATTTTGAGCTTTGAATCTATTTTAGATTACAATTTCTATTTCTGCAACAAATATCAATAAAAAATTGAAATAATTTCAAATAATGTATTTTTTGGTTAATAACATCTGAGATTTGGTGAGAACTAATGGTAAATGGCATGCATGAGGCAGTATTTTTTTTAAAAAAAAACAGGTACTTAAGGTCATTTCGGTCATTTGAATTATTTATTCAATTATATTTGTGTAAAATTATAAAATTATAGAATTATGTATCCTAAACTATTACTATTTATTGGTTTGATTATAAATCAATTGTCTTTTGCTCAAACTGAAAATTTTAGATTTAAGAAATTACTAGCCGAAGAGCCTAATTCACTGATGTGTTTTGCTATTGAGAATGATAGTAAATCAACATTGGATTATCTTTTGAAAGAAGAAATCAAAGTAAAATCCATCACCAAAGAATGGATTTATGTAACGATGTCTCCTTCAGTGATTGCAAAAGCGAAAAATTCTGGCAAGATTAAAAGTTTCTACTTCGAATTATCAAGTCCTGTGGCATTGAATGACAACGATACATCTAGAATGCATCATTCTGTCAATCAGGTTCACGCTGGTTCAAACGGTCTACCTGCTGCTTATACAGGTCAAAATATAATCATTGGATATGTAGACCAAGGCTTGGATTTCAATCATTTAGACTTTAGAGATGTCAATGGAAACACGCGAGTCTTGAGATATTGGGACCATTCACTTCCAGTTGCAGCCAATACACCACAACCTTATGGATATGGTCAAGTTTGGGATTCAACTGACATTGCCAATGGAATTTGCACGAGTGGAGAAGCGACGACTGCTCACGGAACAACTGTTGCTGGTGCTGGTTCAGGAAATGGTTTGGCAAATGGAAAAAATAAAGGAATGGCCCCAGATTCTAAAATTATCATTGTTGAATCAAATTTCAACCTTCAGAATTGGACTTTGACTGTGGCCGATGCTTGTGATTATATTTTCAAAGTGGCGGATAGTTTGGGTTTGCCAGCCGTTATAAATTTGAGTTTAGGAACATACTTTGGTTCACATGATGGAAATGACCCTGCTTCAATTTTAATGGAATCTTTGTTGGATGAGCATCCAGGAAGAATTATCGTAGCAGCTGCTGGAAATTCAGGAAACAAAGGGAAATACCACGTTCACGGACTTGTAGATAGCGACACATCTTTTGTATGGCTAAAAAATAATCCTGCCAGTCAAATAGTTCCAAATTCTGTTTATTTTGACCTTTGGGCGGAAGCGACAGAATTTCAAAATGTTCAATATTCCTTTGCAGCGGACAAACCTGCACCGAATTATGGTTTAAGAGGAACTTCTAATTTCCACACAATAGCAGAAACTGCGAATTCTCCAGTTTTAGACACAATCTTCAATGCCGCAGGCCAGCGCTTGGGAACAATTCAAGCTTATTCAGAAATTGTCAATGGTGTTTTCCACATGGAAGCATTGATTATGAATATTGATTCAACAACTTATAATTTCCGCTTTGCCACCACTGGTTCTGGAAGTTACGACATGTGGAGCGGTGCTTGGCTAGGTGTGAATGACTTCGTGACAATATTGCCGACAGTTGCTCAAGTGCCACAAATAATTCATTACAACATGCCAGATTCATTACAAACAATCGTTTCTGCATGGGTTTGTTCCGAAAAAGTGATTACAGTTGGAAACATGAGAAATCGTTCTTCATATACAAATAACAATAACGGTCCTTATTTGCCAACAGATTTAACACCTCCAGGAAAATTGAGTGTCAATTCAAGTAAAGGTCCATCAAGATTGGGAGTGATGAAACCCGATATTACCGCTGCTGGTGATGTAACGCTTTCTCCTGCTCCACTTTGGTTATTGGCAAATCCAGCTTACAACGGATTAATCGAATTAGGCGGTATGCACGCGGCAAATGGCGGAACTTCCATGGCTTCACCAGTTATTGCAGGAATTGCAGCCTTGTATTTAGAGAAATGTAATTCTTCGACTTATGCAGATTTCAAAAAAGATTTGACCAGAAATGCTACTTCTGATGCTTTAACTGGTACAACTCCAAATTATGCTTATGGTTATGGAAAAGCAAATGCTTTGAATACTTTATTGTTTAACGCAGAAATCGAAGGTCCGAGTTTTTATTGTGGAGCACCTTATAATCTGACGGCCGTCGCCGGAACAGTTATTAATTCTTGCGATTGGTCAACAGGCTTTTCAGGCAATCCAGTATTGATAAATCAAGCTGGTCAATTTACTGCAAGTAATATTATTTACAATGGTAATTGTCTTACTCAAGCAACTATTAATATTCCATTGGGAGATATACCTGCTACACCAACAATTTCAGCAACAGGAAGCGTTTTGACAGCTTCAACGGCTTCAAATTATCAATGGTATTTAAATGGAAATGTTTTAATTATAGACACAAATCAAACAACGACAATAGTAAACGGTGGAGTTTATACTGTTTCAACAACGGGAACTGATGGCTGTATCGCAACTTCTAATCCTTACAATTCCTATTTGGGTGTTGAAATGACAGAATTAGAGAATGTTTACATTTATCCAAATCCAACATCTGGCATGATTACGATTGATGGATTAGTTAGTAATGACCTTTTAGAGATTTATGATATGCAAGGGAAATCAATACAAATAAATCAGTCTAATAACAATGAAATCAACCTTTCAAATATTGAGACTGGTGTCTATTTCCTTAGTATAATTAGAAACGATAAACAATATTATTTTAAAATAATCAGAAATTGATTGTAAAACGTCAAGAACTTCTTACTTTTGGCCAAATAAATTAATCGCATGAATCTAACAGGTATAATTGCAATTTCAGGTCGCGTGGGCCTATACAAAGTAGTAGCTCAAGGAAAAAACAATTTGATTGTTGAATCTTTGGAAGACAAAAAGCGTTTTCCAGCTTATGCTTCTGATAGAATTTCAGCTCTTGAAGATATTAGTATTTATGCCTACGATGAGGATGTGGCTTTGAAAGTTATTTTTGATTCAATTTATGCCAAAGAAAACGGCGGTATAGCACCATCTCACAAAGAAGACAAAAAAGTGCTAGAAACCTATTTACTTGAAGTTTTACCAAAATACGATCAAGAAAGAGTTTATATTTCAGATATCAAAAAACTTTTTCAATGGTATAATTTACTGCACAAAGCGGGTGAATTAAATAAAGCGGAAGAAGTGAATGAAGCAACTGTTGAAAATTCTGATTCTTCTGAGAAAGAAGTAAAAGTTGAATCCACTGAAAAGAAAGCTCCGGCAAAAAAAGCACCAGCAAAAAAAGCTCCTGAAAAATCTTCAACTCCGAAAATAACTGCAAAATCAGCAGGAACGAAGAAAGTTTCAGCACCTAAATCAGGGACTAGCAGAGGTAAATAATAGCATTAACAAAACGAGTAAATGAGGATTGAAAATGGAGTTTTAGCTCTTTTTTCAATCCTTTTTTTTTTAACACAACATTTTGAAATGAAAATTTCAGCGCCAGAAAGAAAATTTATAGATAAAGATCTATTAATTCAAACTTGGGAAGATATTGAATCCTACTATATTAATCTGAGAGATAGAGTAATCAACTCCACAGAAGATTACATTTTATGGTTGCAAAATCGAAGCGAATTAGATGCTGTGCTTGAAGAAAACGCAGCATGGAGATACATCAAAATGACGATTGATACAAGAGATCAATCATTGACAGATGCTTACTCTTATTTTGTGACTGAAATTCAACCAAAAACAGCCCCTTACGAAGACGAATTAAACCAGAAAATGTTACAATCACCTTTCATCGAATCATTGAAAAATGAAAGCGATTATTTCATCTATTTCCGGAGCGTACAAAAAGAATTGGATCTTTTCAGAACAGAAAATATCGCAATTGAAGCTCAAATTAGCGAAGAATCTCAACAATATGGTGCCATTTCAGCAGCACAAATGATTGAGTTAGATGGCGAAAAAATGACCATGCAAAAAGCGTCAACATTATTGAAAGATTTGGATGAAAATCTCAGAAAAAAAGCATTTTTATTGATTGGAGAACGCAGGGCACAAGACAATGAAAAACTAGACGCTTTATTTTCATCTCTGGTGGCAAAAAGACATCAAATTGCGCTAAATGTAGGATTTGAAAATTTCAGAGATTACAAATTCCACGCTCTTGGAAGATTTGATTATACCAAAGAAGATTGTTTTGACTTTCATCAATCTATCAAAAAAAACATTGTTCCTTTGGTGAGGCAAATTCAGCAAAAACAAGCTGATTTATTGGGCGTTGAAAAACTAAAACCGTGGAATTTAGAGGTTGATCCATTGGGAAGAAAAGCATTAAAACCGTTTGAAAATGGCGAAGAATTATTGAACGGAACAATCAAAATGTTTGAAAAAATAGATCCATTT
>Ga0114967_10003182_pt1 | contig 13524 bp, 9 predicted proteins | sample M_130628_MF_Meta_FD_92639 | JGI IMG/M metagenome (GOLD analysis project Ga0114967, IMG submission 92639) | Freshwater microbial communities from Lake Montjoie, Canada to study carbon cycling - M_130628_MF_MetaG | ecosystem: Environmental > Aquatic > Freshwater > Lake | place: Lake Montjoie... | reverse complement strand
TTGCCTTCTTACTGAGCGATGGAAGTCGCTATGTCACCGGTCAGACCATTTCGGTTGACGGTGGCGGCATCATGCGCCCGTAACACTCAAGTGCGGAAACGCCAAGCTAAGTGGCGTCGACGAGATTCGAGAAGTGCAGCGCGCTCTTCGGGCGAGACACGAACGGTGTCGGTCGGTAGCCCGTCCCAGACCTCGTCGACGTGCACGAGTCGCGCAGTTGGTTCCGGCGCCGCGTCACTTAACGGCCAGAACCACCGCAAGGTGCACAGCCCGCGTTGACGCCCGCCCGCATCGAGCCAGTTGTCAACGCCCGGGTCGCGATGCGACACCACCGCACGAAGTCGTCCGTCTTCGGACAATCGAAACTGACGGTCGTTCAGGCTCGTGATGCGCTCAACCGGATCAGCCAGTTCAAACCAGCCCTCGGGGTAAAGCTGCAAACTCCAATACCGAGCATCAGGCACTTCACTTTCAATAATGAGCGCATCATCAGGGCCAAGATCCCAGAAACAGAATCCGTAGCGAGCAGCAGCAAGGCCCTTCTCTTGTGCAAAAGATCCTTGGAACGAGTTGTCTTCACGCATTGCCCGCTGATCAATCATGTACTGGTTCCAGTACGTCATTGAGCGCTCAACGCCAGCAGCAGCATCGGAGACCTTCGCCGCAAAGTCCTCGGCAGTTACTCGAGGCAAATGATCCGGACCATCAAGACATTCAATAGTGAACGTTGCCGGTTCGTCCTCGGTCCATTCGAAGTAGTACTCGCGCAGTGAGCACATGACTGCACCTTCAGGAATGGGCAACCAACCTGGTTCAGTGCCGTCGCCACCAAGGAAGAACTCAAACTCATCGCCCTTGCCGATTCCAAGATCGGATCCGTTGTGCTCGGCGAGAGTTCCCCACTTCTCCTGATGCATGAAGCCAGCCCGCATCGCCAAAATGAACTCTTCACAGGAATGCATGCGACCGCTCACCCGGTACCGCTTGGTGTGATCGATGCGCGCGTGACGATAGGCATTGTCAGCATTGGGGCCCCCCCATTGCGTGACCAGATCGTTCTGGCGCATAAAGAACGGACGAGCAGCATTCGGATAGCCAATTGACCATCCCAACCAGCACAGCACCTGCTCAGCCATGTGGTCATAACCCTCAGCGCGCACCGCAGCGTCGACAGGAAATGGTTCAGACATCAGTTGCTCGCCCACAGTTTCGAGACGACGACAAAAGTCGCGCCACGCCGCTAGTTCAACGCTTTCGTTCGATGCCATGTCGATCTTCCTCTCAGGATCCGTGTGGACGACGGCTTGCCGCACGGATATTGCTGCGCACACAGATGCCTGTGATGTTCGATGAGAAGTCCGACGCCAGCCACAAAACGGTTTGTGCGACTTCCTCAGGCTCACTAAGCCGATTGAGGTCCAGATCGGCAACGTGTGCATCAACACCGCCAGGCTGCGTTGCCAGATAGTCAAGAAGTGGTGCCGTGGCTGTCGGGCCTGGCGTTACGGCATTCGCTCGAATGCCGTAGGCGCCGTATTCCGTAGCAACCGTTTCCATCAGATTGATCACGCCTGCTTTCGCTGCGGCATAACCGCCAAGGTTGTAGTTACCCCCGATGCCTGCACCTGAAGACATGCTCACGATCGATCCCCCACCGTTGGCAACCATGTGCGAGATCACTGCCCGTGTGGCGTAGAACACCGAATCGAGTGTGACCGATTGCTGAAACCGCCAATCGGCATCACTGAGGTCGCCGATAAGCCCCGAACGAGAGACGCCGACATTGTTGTAGAGCACATCAATGTGGCCATAGGCATCGACCGCGCCTTGGACCCATGAGTTCACGAACATCGGATCACTCATATCTCCGGCCACGCCGCTCACGGTGGCGCCGGTTGCGAGCAAATCATTCAAAACGCGATTGAATGCGTCGTCCCGTTGATCATTGAGCCACAACGTCGCCCCGTTCTTGGCGAACAGCCGCGCCGCAGCTTCGCCGATCCCGGCGCCGCATCCGCTGATGAGCGCAACTTTTCCTTCAAGCATTCCTGTCATGGACCGCTAGCATCGCCCACGCAATGGCTCCTGTCACGCAGGACGCCATCAATCTGGAGGAAACGTGACTGAGACCGGCCCCGCCCACACATTGCCGCAACTCGCCGCTCTTCACGATGCCACCGCGCGCCTCACCAGTCCTGGGGCTCCGTTCGAAGTTGTCCAAGAAGATGTGCGTGGCGAAACCATGGGCGTCTTGCGCAACCGCGCCCGTTCGCTTCGCGAAATTCTCATCAACTCATTTGAGTTTGGCGATCGCGAATCGATGATCTTCAGCGATGGCCGGCGGGTCACGTTCGCTGGGTTTGAATCCGACGTCGCGTCGGTTGCTTCATGGCTCCAGCGTGAGCACGGAATCAGCCATGGCGATCGGGTCGCCATCTGTGGCGCGAATTCCTACGGCTGGATCGTTTCGTTCTGGGCTTGCCTTTCGATGGGCGCCATCACCGTTGCCATGAACGGTTGGTGGACCGAATCGGAAATGCAGCACGCAATCGATCTGACCGAGCCAAAGTTGCTGTTATTCGATGTCAAGCGAGCGGCGCGTCTTTCCAGCGACATCACCATCCCCCGCTTCGATCTCGACGAAGACCTTGAAATGATGCTGGCGTATGCGCCCGAGGCAGCGCTCCCCGCGAACCACATCGACGAAGACGACGCTGCCATCCTCATCTTCACCAGCGGCACAACCGGACGACCAAAAGCAGCGGTGCTGTCGCACCGAAGCGTTGTTCATTACACAACTCTGCAGAATTTCCTTGGCGCTCGCGGCATGCTCATGGCCGGTCGCGGCCCCTCTGAAGGACCACCCCCCATCCGACTCGTCGTGTTCCCTTCGTTTCATGTTTCCGGACTCGGCGCAACTGTCAACGGACTCCACACTGGCTCAACCGGCGCGTGGTTCCTGACTCGATTCGAAGCCGACGAAGTCATCGACTTCATCATCGAAAACAAGGTCAACATCATCGGCGGCACCGGCACGCACATCCTTCGCCTGCTCGACAGCCCTCGTTGTGCAGATATTCCGCCGCAACAGGTGATGTCGGTGGGCATGGGCGGCTCGGCCACGACTCCCGAGATCATGCGTCGTCTTGCGAACCGTTTTCCGCATCTCGATCACACGATGTCAACGGGGTACGGCTCAACCGAAACAGGCTCACTTGTTTCGTTCGCCCCCAACTGGATGCTCGAAGTTTCACCCGAATGCATTGGGCCCGAACTTCCAACTTGCGAAGTGAAGATCATGGACGATGAAGGTAGTGAACTTCCCGAAGGCGGCGAAGGAAACATCTGTGTGCGCAGCCCACTGCTCATGACCGAATACTGGCGTCACCCTTCTGCCAATGCCGAAGCTTTCTTTCCCGGCCGTTGGTTCAATACCGGCGATTTCGGCCGCATTGAGGGCGGTTGCATTTACATCGCGTCACGTAAGCGCGATCTCATTATCCGTGGCGGCGAGAACATCTACCCCTTTGAAATCGAAAACTGCATCGAGGAAATGGCCGGCGTTATCGAGACAGCAGTGATTGGCGTCGACCACGACATTCTTGGTCAAGAAGTGAAAGCGATCATCGTTATTGCTCCCGATACCAACATCACTGATCTCGATGTGCACGAACACTGCAAGAAGTCGCTGTCGGTGTACAAGATTCCGGCCTATGTAGAACTACGCACCGAACGACTTCCTCGTAATCCCAGTGGCAAGATTCTCAAACACGTTCTCGCCGATGGAAGCGAAGCCGGATTCGTCGAGGAATGACGCTTAGTTATTCAGCTGGTCGAGAGCGGTAACCCAGTTTCCAAGTGCGTCCCACAAATCTGTTCGATTCTTCGAAATCGAATGGTTGTGGCCAGCCTCAGCAAGTACATAGGACGTCACGTTTCCTGAAGACGTAAGCAGTGCCGCAACGTTGGCAATATCTCCAGCAATGTCATTCTCACCTAGACCGATAAATACAGGCACTTCGATCGATGCCAGAGCGGCATTCGACGAACCAGGAACCATCGATGCCAGACCGCACAGGGCCAACAATGGCCCCGATGCCGATGCAAGTATCTGGCGGGCTTCGGAAAGAGTTCCGGGATTCAACATGTCAGAGCTCGTCGTTGAGCCGGGAACAAGCCCTGTTCCGAATCGTTGGCGAACCAATTCAGCGAGCACTGGTTCGAGCCGGTCGTAGTTGTCGGAATAGGAACGTTCATCCTGGGTCAAGTACTCGGGCAATCCGGCCCCGCCAAAACCGAGAAAGGCGACCGCGTCGAAAGAACGGTGATGCCACTGCGCGTGCGCGACCACCAAGCCCCCCATCGAATGACCAAGCCCAATGAGGCGCGTCGGTTCGAATAAGTCCATTGCGTGCGCGACAAGTTCCGACAACGCACCATGATCAACATCAGCAACGACCCGCGGGTTCAACGTGTAGGGATCATCGGGAACGGAACTGTCTCCCACTCCGGGGTGATCGACAACAGCAACCGCAATACCGAAGTGATCGGCGAGATAGCGGGCCATCGACCATTCACCGGGCTGCTCCTCGGGCAGGTCGAAATAACGCCGCGTCATTCCGCCTCCGGGGAAACACACCATGAGCGGAGCGGCAGAAACGCCATCGGGGACGATCAAATCAGCGGCAATCCACTCGACCCCGTCGGGGCCCAGGCCGCCAACATCAAGATCCAATCGTTCCGCCCGGGCCATGGGCGCAGCGTAGGCCCCGAACCGACGATCAACATCGTGTTGGTAATTGCCAAAAGTGTTTTGGTCGGCCAAGATGCCATTCATGGCTGGAGTTCTGGGGGGAATCCGGGTCATTGATCTCACAAGTGGGATCTCTGGCCCCATGGCAACGATGCTGCTGTCTGATTACGGCGCGGACGTCGTGAAAGTTGAACCACCCGGCGGTGATCCGACTCGCAACATCGAAACCGGCGCACGAGTGTGGGCCAGAGGAAAGCGCAGCATTGAACTCGACGTTCACGATGCAGCCCAACGCGAACAGCTCCTTGCTCTCATCGAGCGTGCCGATGTACTTGTCGAAAACTTCGATCTCGGCGTTACCGAATCTCTTGGACTCGATTGGGAAACACTTCGCGTGCGCAATCCGCGTCTTGTGATGTGTTCGATCACCCCGTACGGCCGGCATGTCGATTTCAAAAATCGTCCTGGTATCGACGCCCTTGTCGCAGCACGAACTGGCTTGCATTGGGAACAGCGCGGCTGGGTCGGTACGTCAATCGGGCGCATTTGCGGACTTTCGATTGAACTTGAAGACCTCGACATTCCACCCGGATGTTTCGATGGCCCCGATCGCGAGGGTCCGCTCTATCCACAATCGCGTTGGCCAAGTCTTGGCGCGTCGTTTTTGGCATTGACGGGAATCAACGCCGCGTTGCGAGCCCGATTGCATACCGGACGTGGCCAGTGGGTTGAGACCTCGCTGCTTCAGGGAGTACTCGTAAGTACCGCAGGCGGATGGCAACGACCAGAACATCCTGAAGCCGACGGTTATATGTGTTGGATCTTTGACCCTCGTGGAAGCAAAGGTCACTTTCAGTGTGCTGACGGAAAGTGGATTCAGAACTGGGTACCGAACCCGTCCTTCGCTCTCGGCGTATCTCACGGCGACACCATCAGTGTCGATGACCGCATCAACAAACCGACCGATGACCCAACTCGTATCGGCCCGGACTACAGCGAACTCGTCGTACTGGCCCACTATCACGCTCAGATGAAAGCGGCCTACGCCAAGTACCCCTCAAAGGAATGGCTCAAAGCCGCGGCACAAGTTGGCATCCCGATGCAACCAACTCGCCGACCAGAAGATGCTCTCAACGATCAGGCACTCATCGATGAAGGAATGGTTGTCACGCTCGATGACCCCGAAGTTGGCCCGATCCGCCAGGTGGGCCTCGTCTATGGAATGTCAAAGACGCCTGGCAGAGTGCAAGGGCCAGCACCAACGGTTGGCCAGCACACCGACGAGATTCTCGCTGAACTCCTCAACCCCGTTCCTGCAACTCCAACTACCCCGTCGGGTGACTTGAAAGCACCGCTTGATGGCGTGCTTGTGCTTGATCTCGGTCTGGCGATTGCTGGCCCATTCAGCAACCAGTTGTTATCCGATCTCGGCGCCACCGTGATCAAGATCAACACCGTGTACGACACGTTCTGGCACTCGACGCATATCGCCTACACAGCGAACCGCGGTAAACAATCGATTTCGATCAATCTCAAAGATCCGCGCGGTCTTGCTGTATTGCACGAGTTGGTCAAACGCGCCGACATCGTGCAACACAACATGCGCTACGAAGCTGCGATTCGTCTGGGCGTTGATTATGAATCGCTCGTAACAATCAAACCCGACCTCATTTATTGCCACAGTTCGGGGTTCGATAAGAGCCGCGCTCACCTTCCTGGCAATGACCAAACCGGAGCCTGCCTCGCCGGGGTTGAATACGAAGATGGCGGAATGGCCAACGGCGGAAAGCCAATCTGGAGCCTCACATCATTCGGCGACACCGGGAACGGCTTCTTGGCTGCCAACGCAATGATCCAAGCGATCTATCACCGAGAACTCACCGGTGAAGGCCAGTTCCTTTCCACGTCGATTCTCGCTGCGTGTCTCCTCAACTCGTCGTACGCATGGGTCGATGCCGAGACCGGCGAAGGCGTTGACCGGCCAAAGATTGACGCGCTTATGTTTGGCACCGGTCCACGCACTCGTCTGTACGAGACGGCAGACCGATGGATCTGCCTCGCCGTTCAGAACGATGAGCAGTGGTCGGCCGTTGAAAATTCGCTTGGCATCGACGGACTTTCAGTAATGGAGAACGATCGCGCGATCGAAACGCTCACCACCAGCCTTCGAGCGCTAACTGCATCTCAAGCCTTTCGCTTACTTGATGAGGCCGGCGTTCCCTGCGAAATCGAAGATGACCAGTTCGCAATGCGGTTATTCGACGACCCCCAGTTTCGCGATGCCGGTCTGGTCACCACCATGCAACAAGCCCAAGTTGGTCGATTCGATCAATTCGGGCACATGTGGACGTTTTCGGAAACGCCCACTCGCATTGCCGGCCCACCGCTCATCGTGGGTCATGACACCGTCGACATCATGAGCGAAATCGGTTTCGCTCAAGGCGATATCGATTCCCTGCTCGCTGATGGCGTCGTCCTCCAATCCACCCTCCGCCAGGAGCGCGCATTATGACCACCGTCCGTCCCCCGATTTCCGACTTCGATGACGCCTTCTTTTGGGAAGGCATCAACAGTCACCAACTTCTGATCCAACAATGCGGTGATTGCAGCGTCCTTCGCCACCCCCCAACGCCCATTTGCGCGAGCTGCGGTTCGATGAACAATCAGGCCACCGAGTCGGCCGGTAAAGGTTCGATTCTCACGTGGATCATTTCCCAGCATCCAACCGAACCCGATGAGGAACCACGAATCGTGATTCTTGTGCAGCTCGACGAAGGTACTCGGATCGTTTCCAACCTCGTTGATGTCGCACCAACCCACGACCAAGTTCTGAACGACAAAAGAGTCGAAGTCTGTTTCGTCGATTACGACGGCACCGTTCTCCCTCAGTTTCGTTTGGCCGAGGTGCAGTCATGAGCGGCAAACGAGCGGTCATCGCCGGTATCGGCCACACCGAGTTCTCGCAGAACTCTGGACGGTCCACGATGCAACTCGCTGCCGAGGCGTCGCTCGCATCGATTCGCGACGCAGGGTTCTCCCCCAACGAAGTCGATGGCACTGTCACGTTTTCAATGGACACCAACGACGAACTCGCACTCATCCGCTCGCTCGGGGTCCCGATGTTGCGCTTCTGTGCCCGCACCCGTGGTGGTGGCGGAGGCGCAAGTGCAACCGTGCAACTCGCTGCTGCTGCCGTCGAAAGTGGCCAGGCCGACGCCGTTCTCGTTTATCGAGCATTCAACGAACGTTCTGGCCATCGTTTTGGTCAACCAGTGCAAGCCAACCCCGATCCGGCTTGGAACTGGGCCAGCCCGTTCAGCCTGAACACGCCGGCAAAGGTCTACTCCTTGACCTTTCAGCGCTACATGTACGAGTTTGGCCTTACGAACGAAGACTTCGGCCGCTACACCGTCGTGGCGCGTGACTGGGCCTCAACAAATCCGAATGCGCAGTTCTTCGAACGCCCGATCACGCTTCAAGACCATCAAGACTCCCGCTGGATTGTCGAACCAATCCTGCGCAAACTCGATTGTTGCCTCGAATCTGACGGCGGCGTCGCGCTACTGATTACAACTGCGGAGCGAGCTGCTGACCATGGTTCAGATGCTGTTCCGATCCTTGGGTCGTCTGCCATTCAGCTAGAAGGTGGTCACGAAATGTTTGCCTACTACCACGATGACCTTTGCGAGTACCCCGAAGGTCGCATTCTCGGTGAACAGCTTTATCGCCAGGCCGGAATTACTGCCGCCGATATTGACGTCGCAATGATCTACGAAAACTTCAGCCCTATTGTTTTCCTTCAGTTAGAAGCGTTCGGATTCTGCGGCCGAGGTGAAGCCAGTGACTTCATTAAAGACGGTCACATCGGTCGCGGCGGCTCTCTACCTACGAACACCAATGGCGGGCTGCTCGGCGAGGGCTACATCCACGGCATGAACAACATCGTCGAAGGCGTGCGCCAACTTCGAGGTACGTCCTCCAACCAGATCTCCGGGGCTGAGCATGTTCTCGTCAGCGCCGGCCGTAGCGGCATCATCTTGGGTCGCTGAGCGAAAGGCAAGTCATGACACTTACCGAATCCGACATCATCCTGAATCGCACCGGCGAACGAATCATTTCGGCCGATTCACATGTTTCGATTACCCAAGAGCAGGTCAAGGCCAACCTTGATCCGAAGTTCCATCCCGACTACGACAAAGCCCAGCAGGCATTTGCTGCACGCGTCGCTGCCAATATGAGTTCGGCAAAGGTGAACGCCGACGCCATGAAGCGCAATCCTCATGCCGCGTTCACGCGTCCCGGGTATCACACAGCTTCAGATCGACTCGCCGACATGGATACCGATGGCGTCGATATCGAAGTCATCTATTCCGAAGTCAGCGCCTTTCGCTACATCGGCGATATGGAACGCGGCGCGGCGGAAGCCACACGCGCGTTTAACGACGTTCTGACCCAATTCGCGTCGGCCGATCCCCGTCGCCTTGTCGTGAGCTATCAGATTCCGATTCATGACATCGATGCAGCCGTCGCCGAGGTGAGCCGCGTTGCGTCCATGGGCGCCAAGTCCTTGCAGATCCCGGTGTTCCCCACCGAACTCGGGCAGCCTGATTATTTCGATGATCGATACGCGCCGCTTTGGTCAGCAGTTCAGGAGACTGGCCTTCCGATGTGCTGTCACATCGGAATCAACACCAATCTCGACGAACTCACTCGCCGTGACCCAACTCCTCAAAAGGGGATCATGGTCACCATGACCGCCCTGTCCACTGCAGAAGCGCTTGGAATGTGGATTCTCACCGGCACGCTCGAGAAGTTCCCTGACCTCAAACTTGTTTTCGTCGAGCCCGGCATTGGCTGGATCGCTCATTACCTCCACTTGATCGACGACATGGTCGTTCGCCAGGGATACGTGTACGACAACCTCAGCGAACTTCCAAGTTTCTACTTCCGTCGCAACATGTGGACGACGTTCGTTGACGAGCCCCGTTCGATCGAAGCGCTTCGCTACGACGTAGGCGTCGACAACATTTTGTGGTCCACCGACTTCCCCCATCCCGTCACGAGCTGGCCTGACTCACAAGACCTCATCGAACGAGCATTCACAGGTATCCCGAATGACGAGAAGCGCAAAATGGTGTGTGACAACGCCATCAAGGTGTGGAACCTGTGAGTCCTGCTGCACAATCTCGCGTCACAGGACCTTTCCTTGATCGCGTCACGCTTATTGAGACTGCCGCCGATCTTGCCGACGTTGTCGGCTGGAACGACCTCACACTGTCCCAAGTCGCTGAAGCGGTCGATCGACACGTGAGTTCGCTCTACTCCCACGTCGACGGGCTAGATGCCCTTCGACGAGAGGTTGCGATCCTGTCAGTCACTGAACTTGCTGACGTCGTCTGGGCTGCGACTGTTGGTCGCAGCGGAGCTGAGGCTCTCACCAAAATTGCCGAAGCAGAACGCGACTTTGCACGCGCCCACCCAGGAAGAATGGCGGCATTGCGCGGCCACCTCGGTGCCGACGACTCCGAGTTCCGCGAACAAGCCAAGCGGATCGCACAACCGATTCGCACGGTGCTCGCATCTTTTGGGCTTACGGACCAACAGGTAATCATCGGCCATCGAGTCTTCAGCGCAACCGTGCGCGGCCTTATCGAACCGGGCACTCCCCTGAGCGCAGCCGACGACGACATTGCCCTCCAGGCCACCGTCACTCTCTTTGTCACTGCACTTGAGAGTGGAAACTGGCCAACCGTGTGATCAGGCTGGGGTTCCCGACCTAATTACGGACGTCGTCGTACTCGTAGACGAACTTGAGGAACCCGACGTACCGGAACTCGACGTCGTTCCATTCGGTAGCGCTTGGGCTTGATTGATCAAGTTCTGGGCTTCCTTGACCTTTGCTTGATAACCAGCAAGATCGCCATTGCGCAATGCAGTATCGGCGTCGGTCAGTGCTTTTGCCGCCTGATCGATGAGCTGATCCTTCGTGGCATTGCCAGTTGAGGGAACCATTGTGGTGGTCGTAGAACTTGAGGAGCTTGCGCCACCGCCGCTCTGACCGTTGCTGCCGGTGTCATCTTGCAGAACGGTGCTTGATTCGAAGGTCTGTGGGTTTGCTCCCGGGAACAAGGCCTGGAGTGCCTCACGAAGCGTGGGCTTCATGACAACCTGACCACCAAATACCGCAATGACCTGCTTGAGCTCAGGAATCTGCGTGTTGTTATCTGACGAGACGTACAACGGGCGAACGTAAATAATCGAGTTGTTAACTGGCGTCAGCATAAGGCTGCCGAATTGCGTGCGCGAGCCCTGCTGATTCAACAGGGTTGTGTATTTACTTACTTCAGGGTCAGAAAGAATATTGGCGTTGACGATTGCCGGGCCGTCGATATTGAAACCCGAAGGCATTTCATAGACCGTCAACTTGCCATACTGCGCGGGGTCACTGTTTGCCACCATGAATGACGTAAGCGTCTTCTTTGAGTCATCTTCCGAATAAGGAACGAAGGGACGCAACATCACGAACGATTCCGTTGATTGGCCCGGCAGACGTATCAATGAATAGACCGGGCTGATGCGAGCTTCTTTGGTGCGCAGAATCGTGGTTCCATTCAACGTTTGATTCGCAGTCACGATGGCGGTGGAACCACTGATAGTTGAGCCAGGATCTTGTGCAACTGACCAACTTGAGGTCTTCTCGTAGAAGGCTTTCGGGTCGCTGATGTGATAGCGCCCGAACATATTGGTTTGCGTGCGGAAGAGATCTTCGGGATAGCGCCAATGGGCCTTGAGAACGGCTGGCATCTCGTCGACTCCGGCAAACAAGGCCGGGAACGCCTTCTGGTACGCATTCACGATCGGGTCAGAGGGATCGACGATGTACAGCTTCACGGTGCCGTCGTAGGTGTCAACAACTCCCTTTACCGAGTTGCGAATGTAATTAAACCGCTTGCCGCCAAGGTCGCTTCCTGCGGGAAGGCCACTTGAATCGGCTCGTTGTGCGTTCGGATAACGATCCGTCGTTGTGTAGCCATCGAAGATGTACACCACTCGGCCGTCCTGGATGACGGGATAAGGATCGGAATCGAACTGCATGAACGGCGCAACAGCTTCAATGCGCTGACGAATGTCACGCTGATAAACGATTCGCGAATCAGAGTTAAGGAAGTTGGACACGACCAAGTTCCAATCGGAGAACTTCAGTCCGTAGGCCGCCTTCTTGATGAATGAATTCAGCTTTACGCCGCCCGAACCCGAGTACTGGGTGAACTTTGTCTGTCCATCAGCCTCGACATAATCGATCTCTTCGCGTGAAGCGTTTGTAATGGCGTAGCCCGAAACGTTCTCGCCGTAATAAAGTTGTGGCTGAGAAACATCGGCCGAAATCCGCGATGCGTCGACGATCTGGGGAACATTTCGAATGAGGAAATCAGGGCGTCCCTGTGTCGTTGTCGCATTCGCCGGGGCCAGCGCAACGCCGTATCCGTGGGTATAGGCAAGATGCTGGCCTTCCCATGAATTCTGAGGGATCTGGCTCACGTTGAGATCTCTCGTGCCAATGATTACCTGCGTATTTGCGATATCTCCAGATGGAGTTTTGATCGGATATCGATCGACATCGAGTTCATTAAAACGCAATTGCGAGTACTGGCTCTGCAAACGCTGATAGGTGGGTTCCACAATTCTCGGATCGAGAAGTCGAATATTGCGAATCGTCCCGGGGTTGTCGTTGACGCTCTGTGTTGCAAGCGTTTTGTCCTGATTAAAAAGGAACGGCTGCGTATCGACGCTGCTCAGCCCCATCGCCGTTCGCGTGGAATCGATGTTGTTCTGGATATACGGCGTCTCGCGCGTCGATTCCTCGGGTTCGACCACAAACCTCTGGATGAACGCTGGATACCCAACACCCGCGATGACTGACACCAATGCCCAAAGGCCGACAGCGACCACAGGCAAGGTCCATCCTCGGCGCCAAATATTGGCGATAAAAAGTCCGAATGACAACAGCGCAATAAAGAGCAACAAGTAAATGACTGGAAGTTGCGCTTTGACATCGGTGTAGGTCGCACCATCGACTGTTCCGCGCGTCGAATACGTGAGCGCGTAGCGCTGCAACCAATAATCAGCGGCTTTCACCAGAGCCAAGAGACCAAGCAGTACCGAAATATGTGCTTTCACCTGAGGAGTCACGCGCTGACCCTGAGTCTGAAAACGAATGCCGCCATTGAGGTAGTGGGCCACTAACGCGACAATGAGAATGATGATGCCGGAAGCGAACAGCCAGTTTGTGACAGAGGTATAAAACGGAAGTTTGAAGACGTAGAAACCGACATCGGTATTAAACGTTTGATCCTTGACGCCGAAGCTGCCGCCATTACGGAAAAGGATCCACTGCTTCCATTCACCGGACATACCCAGTCCGGCGACTAAGGCGAGTACAAGCGAAACTACGACACGAACGGTCTTTGTCCGACGACCAATCGTTGCGTGATATCGATCAAGAAGATCGTCTTCTGGCCCGGTCTCGCGAACTTTCGGAGCCATTCGATCGGCAATCACCAGGTTCACGATCACCATCACAAAGAACGCAATCGTGAAGATTGCGCCTAACGCAATCTTGGCCCCAAGAATTCCGGTAAATACCGAGCCGAGTCCCAGCGAGTCGAACCACATCCAGTCGGTCCAGAAACCAGCAAGGCCTCGGAGCGACATGAACAGAGCGAACACCACCCCCACGACGACGATGAGAGCAATACGGCCTCGGTATAAGC
>Ga0114967_10003178_pt1 | contig 13535 bp, 12 predicted proteins | sample M_130628_MF_Meta_FD_92639 | JGI IMG/M metagenome (GOLD analysis project Ga0114967, IMG submission 92639) | Freshwater microbial communities from Lake Montjoie, Canada to study carbon cycling - M_130628_MF_MetaG | ecosystem: Environmental > Aquatic > Freshwater > Lake | place: Lake Montjoie... | reverse complement strand
CTGGGATGAAATCTGCTGATAGTGTTGCATTAACTGTGCAAATGAAGCATAGGGGTCCTTAACTCGAATTAATGTTGAACCAATAGGAGATTTTAATTCCAGCTTTTCATCGATTATGACAATACCTGCTTTTGTTGTATACAGAAATTCCTCATATTTAGGGTTGGCTAAAAAAGCAAGATCTGGTAGCTGAGCATCCTCGATTTTGGCAAATGAACCAATACGTTGGTTGGCATCTCCTTCAATCTTCCCCCCAATTAAAACGCCTATTTGTTGTGCCGAAAATTGCATATTGTAATATTGGATCGGTTAATGTTACTAACTCCCTTTTCCCAGATTGGTATTGTTGGTTAGACTTGCCAAACTAGGTTTGGTAAAAACAAATGTAAAATTTTTTTACAGGACGTGATAGGTTTTGATGGATAAGCGGTGTATCAACCTGAGATATATCTCGAACTCGACCATCTTTGAATAGCATATTGATTTTTTCATTGTGAGGGTCATATAAGCTATTTTCAGCCTCACCTATAAATAGTAAGAAAGAGCTATCTTCTGCAGAGATCGAGAGCTTTTTTTCTAATGCAGCTTTTTTTTCTGTGAATTCTTCAATTGAAATGGGTTCAGACTGTAATCTAAGTTTTAATAGGTCTCTGTTTAAAAGGGCATTGCACAGTAAAGAAAGTACTGGGTCGGGTGGGTTCTCCAGTTTTTTATGGAAAAAAGAATATCACTGTCATCTAAGTCGCAAAACATGGCTAGATGAGATTTTTCAAAATGGACTATTTTCTTGAAAAGGAGTTTACCTAATCGATTGTCTTCTTCAACAGTTAGTTTGTTCTTTAGGTATAACCATTTAGCTCGTTCGAGAATTTTAACTAGGGTCATTTCTGCGCTTAAAACAGTTTTGTGTTGATACACTTGCCAATACATTAATCTTCTAGATACCAAAAATTCTTCTATCGTATAGATTCCCTTTTCTTCAACCATAAGCTCACCGTCATGAACAGTAATCATTTTAAGGATTCGGTCGTAACCAATCATTCCTTCAATAACACCTGTGTAGAAACTATCTCTTGTTAAATAGTCCATTCGGTCAACATCCAATTGCCCACTCACTAATTGGTGTAGAAACTTTTTATGGTAGGTATTTTTAAATACTTCAATCGCCATGGAGAGCTTTCCATCCATTTCCTCATTTAGTGTTTTCATGATCATCAAAGAAAGGGTTTCGTGTTCTATATCCTTTGCAAGTAACGATTCAAGGGCATGTGAAAATGGGCCATGTCCAATGTCATGAAGTAAAATGGCGATTTTTGCGGCTTGCTCTTCTGCTTGTGTAATTTCAATTCCTTTAGTTCTCAATTCGTAAAGAGCATTATGCATTAGATGATATGCACCAAGTGCATGATGAAGCCTAGAGTGAACAGCACCGGGATAAACCAAATACGACATCGCCATTTGATTGATTCTTCTCAATCGTTGAAACCATGGATGCGAAATAAGTTGAAATATAAGTGGGTCACTTATAGTTATGAATCCGTGTACAGGGTCGTTAATGATTTTTCTAAATGACATGAATACTTAAATTGTTTTTTAATAGGCCCTTGGCAAAGGTATGAAGGCAAATATGGATTTAGTCAATTTTATTCAATTTCTAGATATGGTAAAGCATACTCTTATGCATTATTCTTTGTTAATTTTTTCTCTGTTAGTCAAGACATCAATCATTCAGGTTATATTATTAACAAAAAAGGGGCAAAATGTTTACAACTAATTTCATTTCACTGCACAAGGGCTTTTATCATTCAGTAAATTTGTAAAAATCCCATACCATGAAAATCCGATATACACCTGCTACTTTGGAAAAAATAGAAAAGATTGTATCGGAGGTTGGCTATATCATACGTTATGAGAGAGGAACTTTCCAAAGTGGATACTGCATTTTGGAATCTAAGCGAGTGGTGGTCCTAAATAAATTTTTACAAACAGAAGGAAGAATCAATACCTTAATTGACTTACTGCCTATTTTGAATATTGAGGCTGATCACTTGAGTACTGAAAGCAGAAAAATGTTTGAGGAAGTCATTGCCAGGCCTGAGATGATTGCCTAATTAATCTCATCATTTTAAGTATATATAAATCAATCCTACTTGGGGCATACAATAGAATTTTTGGGAACTGGAACAAGTAGCGGAGTTCCCATGATTGCATGCCAATGCACTGTCTGCAGCTCAAAAAATAAAAAAGACAACAGATTAAGAAGCAGTATTTTAATTAAGTCAGAAAAGACTGTTGTTGTTGTCGATACTACACCAGATTTTCGGTATCAAATGTTGAGGTCGAATGTTAATCACTTGGATGCTATTTTATTCACGCATTCCCATAAGGATCATATTGCAGGCTTGGATGATATAAAAGCGTATAATTTTATTTCACAGCGACCTATGTCGCTTTTTGCAAATACAGAAACATGCGATGCGTTGAGACGCGATTTTTATTATGCTTTCGCAGACAAAAAATATCCTGGAATACCACAACTTGATTTAAACCTCGTCGATCATGAACCCTTTTCTGTAATGGACATTGATGTTATGCCCATCAAAGTCAAGCATCTGAATATGGATGTACATGGATACCGATTTGGGGACTTTACCTATATCACAGATGCTAATCACATAGATGATTCTGAAAAAGAGAAAATCAAAGGAACTCAAGTATTGGTTGTTAACGCACTTAGAAAAGAAAAGCATCTTTCACATTTTACGCTACAAGAAGCCATTGACTTGGCTACTGAGCTTAAAATTCCAACTACTTATTTTACTCACTTAAGCCACCAGATGGGGCTCCACGATGACGTGAGTGCGTCACTTCCCAAAGGAATGTTTCTTGCATACGACGGTCTTGTGCTTGATGTGAATAATGCCTAAATTTTAAGGTGGTTTTCTCATTGCAAAAGTAGGTGTGAAATATACTTTTGTTTTATTCTCATGAAGCAAACACGTTTACAATTTCTTGATTTCTCAAAAAAAGAACGAACTGGAATTTATGTTTTGCTGTTTGTCTCTACCTGTGTTTGGGTATTACCTGTTTTCTTTAGCAATGAGAATATCGATATTAGTACAGTTGAAGTAACTATGCTTGAAGCTAAAATAAGAAAACTAAAAAACGACTCTTTGACCTATTCAGCGTCAGAGTTTCATGAATCTGAGAATCATGTTAGCACGTATCCTAAAATCGATAGACAATCTTTATTCTATTTTGATCCTAACACCATTGGGAAACAGGAATGGATCAAACTAGGAGTTAAAGCGAAAACCGCAGAAACCATCCTAAAGTATGTTACAGCTGGTGGCAGGTTTCGAGATAAACATGATTTGTCGAAAATCTTTGGTTTACCGCATTACCAAATAGAGCGCTTAATGCCTTATGTGGTGTTGTCTGAAGTGAAAGAAAATATTAGGGATGAGCCCATTTATAAAAAAAAGGAGATACGGCAAATACACATTGATCTGAATACGGCAGATAGCATCAGCCTGATGTTGGCTCCGGGCATTGGGCAAAAAATTGCTGGTAGGATAATTAAATACAGAGATCGACTTGGGGGATTTGTATCCATCAGTCAACTTTCTGAAGTATATGGAATTACTGATTCGCTGCTCATCAGATTGCAATCAATATGGTTTATCAGCTTACCTCTGCAGGTGAAAAAGCTTGAGGTTAATTTAATTGATATAGAGGAACTAAGGAAGCACCCTTATGTAAGTTTTTCTATGAGTAAGCATATAATTGCATTTAGAAAATCCCATGGCAGGATAACTGATTCCGAGGAGTTGAATGGCATTGTAGGAATTGATCGGGAGAAATTAGCTAGGTTGATTCCTTATCTAGAGTATTAAGCTTAATCTAGAAAATCATCTTCAGTTTTCGGGGCATATTTGTCAAATAGCTTGTCTACTGCACCACCAAATACAGGGAATTTACGCTTTGCAAAATCCTTGATAATTCTAATGGATTCCAAGGCTTGCTTCTCTGTCATCTTCCCTTCTTTCATCAATTGCTCTATGAGTTCTTTCATAAAAAGGAAATTAATGGCATTAAGCTACTTTTAGAATACTCATTTTAGAATGGTCAAATTTGTTCATTGCATAGTCCAATGTAAGATTGAACTCTTTCTGGCCTGACGAAGGCATCTCAAACATGGCATCAGTCAATATGCTTTCGCAGATTGAGCGAAGTCCACGTGCACCTAATTTATATTCCATCGCTTTTTTGACCATGAAGTCAAGAACAGGCTCTTCGATTTTTAATGCTATACCTTCCAAATCAAATAACTTAGTATACTGCTTAATAAGCGCATTTTTGGGTTGCACAAGAATAGCGCGAAGGGTTTCGCTATCCAACGGATTCAAATACGTCACAATTGGTAGACGCCCTAACAACTCTGGAATTAATCCAAATGATTTTAAATCTTGTGCATTGATAAATCGAAGGAGATTTGATTTCATCTCATCCTGCAGCTGTTTGTTGACATTAAAACCAATGGAGTTTGTGTTTACTCTTCTTGCAATTATTTTGTCCACTCCATCAAATGCACCGCCACATATAAATAGAATATGCTGTGTATTAACTTTTATTAGTTTTTGGTCTGGGTGTTTCCTGCCTCCTTGTGGTGGGACCAAGACTTCAGTACCTTCTAATAATTTAAGTAATCCTTGCTGAACTCCCTCACCACTTACATCTCTTGTGATTGAAGGGTTATCACTCTTGCGAGCAATTTTATCAATTTCATCAATATAGACAATTCCTTTTTCTGCCGCCGCAACATCATAGTTGCAAACTTGTAAAAGTCGAGTCAAAATACTCTCCACATCTTCGCCAACATATCCTGCCTCAGTGAAAACGGTTGCATCTACAATGGCAAATGGAACGTTAAGTACCTTAGCAATGGTTTTAGCCAGCAGGGTTTTTCCTGTTCCCGTTTCACCAACCATGATGACATTGCTTTTTTCAATTTCGATTTCTTCTACAGCCGCTTCTTTTTTATTTTTTACCTCTTTATTTGGAAGTGTTTGCCTAAGTCTTTTGTAATGGTTATAGACAGCAACAGAAAGAATTTTTTTGGCTTCATCCTGTCCGATGACGTATTCATCGAGGTGTTTTTTTAATTCAATGGGTTTTTTAACAACAAGCTTAAATCCAGATTTTCCATCTGCTTTTTCTGTGACTTCTTGCTCTACAATCTCCCGTGCATGGACAACACATCCTTCGCATATATGACCCTCTTGTCCTGCTATTAGGATCTTCACTTCATCGCGGCTTCTACCACAAAAGGAACAGTGTAAAGTTGTTTTAGACATATATCAAAATTAAGTGTTGCTTAATAGAAGTTGTCTGCTAATGAGTAATATTTGTTTATATTTTATTCAGCACACCATCTACTATGCCATATTCTAGAGACTCTTTAGCACCCATCCAATAGTCGCGATCAAAATCTTTCATGATTTTCTCGAATGTTTGCCCACAGTTTTTAGCAAGGATATTTGCGCCTAAATCTTTTATTTTTCTGATTTGTTCAGCCATGATTTCGAGGTCTGCCGAAGTACCTTGACCACCTCCTGAAGGTTGATGTATCATTACCTCTCCATGAGGAAAAATAAAGCGTTTTCCTTTTTCTCCGCCACTAAGTAATATCGAGCCCATCGAGGCTGCCATACCCATGCAAATGGTTGAAACAGGAGATGAAATCATCTGCATGGTATCGTAGATAACCATGCCACTGGTTACAACACCACCTGGACTATTGATATAAAATTTAATTTCTTTACCTGGGTCGGTTGCTTCTAAAAACATTAATCTAGCCGTGATGTCTTTTGCTGAACGATCATCTACAACACCCCAGAGAAATATCTTTCTTTCTTCTATGAATTTTTTGTCGAATCGAGCTCCAGAGACCATCGACTCCATAATATTGTTATTTTCCTTTGGCTCTTGCTCCTCATCCATGCGCGGTAAGGTGGAATATGTATGCGTGATATTCATGTGTAAGTGTTTAGGCTTTCTTTTGTTTTTTAGGATTCAATAACAAGACTTCATCAACTAATCCATACTCTTTAGCTTCTGTTGCAGTCATCCAAAAATCCCTATCAAAGTCTTTTGCAATTTTTTCTACTGGTTGTCCAGAATGCTGGGAAACAACTTCGTAGAGTTCTTGTTTAAGTTTTTTTACTTGTGCCACGGTGATTTCAATATCTGAAACTTGACCACCTGCACCTGCACTTGGTTGGTGCATCATGATCCGAGAATGCTTCAATGCAGTTCTTTTCCCTTTTGTACCTGCGCTCATCAAAACGGCAGCCATACTTGCGGCAACTCCAATGCATATAGTTGATACATCGGGTGTAACATATTGCATCGTATCATATACCCCAAGTCCAGAATGTACTGAGCCCCCAGGGCTGTTGATGTACATTTGAATATCCCTTACTCTATCTGTACTATCTAAAAAGAGTAATTGTGCTGTAACGATATTGGCCACTTCATCTGTAATGGGGTATCCAAGAAAAATAATACGGTCCATCATCAACCTACTATATACATCCATCACAGCAACGTTCATTGGTCGCTCCTCAATAATGTTTGGGGTAAGGTTGGTTACCATGTGTTTTGTATAGCTATACAGGGTATTACTAGAGATACCTTGATCTTTAATCGCGAATTTTTCGAATTCTTTTCCCAGGTTCATAGTGTGAAAGGTTCTTTGAGGTGGAAAGTTAAAAAAAATATCAGCCAAATAGCATGCCTATATCAAAAACAGACAAAATGCCATAGTTTGAACGTATAAAGTCAGGGTTTAGTACCTAACAGTTACGTTATTTGGCTTTTGTTACGAAAAAGATACTGATAGTATAATTCAAGTGAATTAATGTGCTATTTCGCCTAGATTGAATTAATGGTTATGTTTTTCCTGCAGGGCAAGAAAATCAGCTGCACTTATTTTCTTTTCTGTAGGTTTCACTTGGGAAGCTGCTACGGTGAGAACCTTAGAACTGAATACTCTTTGGTAAGCACTTTCAACTTGCTTCTCATCGCCCATCAATCTTTCTACATAGCTGTCAAGCCATTCATAATTGCCTCCCATATTCATAGAGCCAAAATACCCCATGAGTTGTTGACGAAGGCTATCCATGATTTCTTCTCTACTAACTTGGACAGAATTTATTGTTGCAATTTCATTGCTTACAAGTGTCCACCTCAATTGATTTAGGAAGGTTGGAAATTCTTTCTCAATATCTTCTTCTGTTTGCTTGTTCTCGTTGGATTTAAGCAACCATTTTTTTAAGAATGTTTCGGGGAAATCCATTTTCGTATTTTCTGACAAAATGTGATACACTTCATGCTCAAGTAAATGTTGAGCCTGGTGTTTCCAGTATGCGTTTATTTGATTGCGTATCTCAGCTTTAAATTCTTCTTCAGTGTTAAGCTCTTTACCTGGAATAGCTTCTTTGAAAAAAGCTTCATCGAGTGCTCTCTTTTCTACAAAACCCAATTTTGTTAAATGGAGTTTAAAATACTGCGCCATATCTTCTGCCTTATCTTTTGCTAAGCCAAGGTCTTCAGCAACCCATTCTCTTTCTTTGTCTTCAAACGCAGATGAAAGTTGAATAACTAATGTGTCGTCTTTCTTCTTACCTATCAATTCTTTGCGGGTGGCTTCACTGAAATATTTAAGAAGTAGTGAATTCTCTTTTGACGCAGCACCTTCTTCTACCAATCCTGCAGCATCAGATTTTTCAAAACGTACATTGAGAACGTCTTCTTCTCTGGTGATTGTTTCAGGTTCGGTCATGTTACCTAACCTTTGTTGCATCCTGTTGATTTCCTCTTCAATCATCTCATCCGTTACCTCAACAACATTCAATGTAGTGGGAAGTGTTTCAAAGTTCGGAAGACTAAATTCAGGTTTCAATCCAATTTCAAAAGAGAAAGAATAGTCTTTAGGCTCATTATGGTTAAATGTACCCGGATCGTTTTCGTCTTCAGGAAGCGGCTGGCCTAAGTATGAAATATTTTCAGTTTGAACATATTTCGTTAACTCATTTTCAATAGAATGAAGCACCTCTTCTGTAAAGACTGCAGCACCATGCATACGTTTGATTACACCAATAGGTACCATGCCTTTACGAAAGCCTGGGATATTAGCCGACTTGGCATAATTCTTTAATGCTTTTTCGAAGCCTGGTGTATAATCTGCAGCGCTTACGGTTATCTTAAGTCTTTCGTGTAATGGGGCTATTTGTTCTCTTGAAATCTGTGCCATAGAAATTTTTGTTAAAGAAAGGAGAGGATGTGCGGGTGGAGGGACTCGAACCCCCATACCTTGCGGCACCAGATCCTAAGTCTGGCGTGTCTACCAATTTCACCACACCCGCGCTAACCTTATTGCCTTTTAGGCAACCTCTCCTTATAATAGGGGGGCAAAGGTAGTAATTAATGATTAAAAAAAGGCATTCAGATTGAATTTTAGTAATTTTGATTTAGATGGATGCAATAGAAAATATTATCCAGCAACCAGCCTATAGCCTGAACGACGAGCAGGAGAAAAGGGAAATAGTTAGGCGCTATAGGGCATTATTGCGCACATTAAAGCCAAAACTAAAGACTGGAGATAAAGAATTGATTCGAGCAGCATTCGAGATTGCTGTTGAAGCCCACAAAACCATGCGTCGGAAAAGTGGGGAGCCCTATATTTTTCACCCATTATCAGTAGCCATGATTTGTGTAGAAGAAATCGGCTTAGGCGTTCGGTCTACGATCTGTGCCCTTTTACACGATACTGTTGAGGATACTGACATTACGCTTGAAGATATTCAACAAGAATTTGGGTCTGAAATTACTAAGATCATTGATGGGCTTACCAAGATTTCCACGGTAGTTGATAATAACACCACACAGCAGGCCGAAAATTTTAGGAAGATATTATTGACGCTTACTGATGATCCAAGGGTTATCCTTATCAAATTGGCCGATCGCCTTCATAACATGCGTACGCTTGATAGCATGAAGCGTGACAAGCAGTTGAAGGTATCTTCAGAAACGGTATATGTTTATGCTCCGTTAGCGCACAGAATGGGTCTCTATAATGTGAAGACGGAAATGGAAGACCTCTCGATGAAGTATTTGGAACCAGATATCTATCATCAAATTGCACGGAAGCTCTCGGATACAAAGCGTGAACGCTCCCGGTATATAAACGAATTCATAAAGCCCGTAAAAGAAAGACTTGATAAGTCTGGATACGAATATGATATATATGGACGTCCCAAATCAATTCATTCGATTTGGAACAAAATGAAAAAAAAGAATGTTGAATTCGAAGAAGTATATGACCTTTTTGCCATTCGAATTATTGTCGATACCAATTCAGAACTCGAGAAGGAGGCTTGTTGGAAAATATACTCTGTTATCACCGATATGTACAATCCATCCCCTGATCGGTTGAGGGATTGGCTCAGTAATCCCAAATCGAATGGCTATGAAGCATTGCACATTACTGTGATGGGTCCACAAGGGAAATGGGTTGAGGTACAAATTCGTTCGAAACGGATGAATGAAATTGCCGAAAAGGGACTTGCCGCTCATTGGAAATACAAGGAAGGTGGCGCGGATCAGGATCGATTTGATAAGTGGTTCTCCCAAATACGTGAAGTGTTGGGTAACGATGACATAAGTTCAATTGATTTTCTTCAAGACTTTACCACATCATTTCTTGCGGAAGAAATTTATGTCTACACGCCAAAGGGGGATGTAAAGATGTTGCCAATAGGATCAAGTGCACTAGACTTTGCATTTTCAATCCATAGTGCCATTGGTTCAAAATGCATAGGTGCAAAAGTGAATCATAAGTTAGTCCCAATTAGCTATAAGCTTAGAAGCGGAGATCAGATTGAAATTATTACATCGAATAAGCAGAAGCCCAGTGAAGATTGGCTCGCGCTAGTACTCACTGCAAAAGCAAAAAATAAAATCAAGGATTCCTTAAAAGAAGAAAAACGAAAAGTAGCTGAAGAAGGAAAATACATCACTGAAAAAAAACTGGCTTCTGTAGGAGCTTCTTTCTCGCAAGCTAACGTTGATGAGTTAGTCCTTTTTTATAAACTGCCATCTTCGCTTGAGTTGTTTTATCGAGTGGCAATTAAGTCGATTGACTTAAAAGAGCTAAAGGAGTTTTCTGTCGTTGGTGATAAGCTCCATCTGATTAAGGTTGCCAAAGTTGAACAGGAATTGATAGAGTCTGCAAAACCTAAGCAAGACAGCAAAAAAGATGCAGAGTTGATCATATTTGGCGAAAAAAGCGATAAAATCGTTTACGCTTTAGCCAATTGTTGTACTCCTATACCTGGTGACGATGTGTTTGGTTTTGTAACAACAGGTAAAGGGTTAATGATACACCGAACAAATTGTCCTAATGCTGCGCGATTGCTTTCTAGTTTTAGTCATAGAGTCGTAAAAACCAAGTGGGCAAAAAACAAGGAAATATCTTTCTTGACTGGATTGAAAATTACAGGTCTTGATGATGTGGGGGTTATTCACAAAATAACAAACCTCATTTCTGGGGAACTTAAAATAAATATTAGTGCGATAACCGTTGAAGCAAAAGAGGGAATATTTGAAGGAAACATCAGACTTTATGTGCATGACAAGGATGAATTAGAAGGGCTTTTACAAAATTTAAGAAACCTTCCAGGCATCCAAAATGTGAAACGCTACGATCTTGAATCGTAATTATTATTTTATTTTTCTGCCTTTAGGTTCATTCTATTATTTTTGCTACTAAATACATAAAACAATTGCTATGGTTGACGTACTATTAGGTTTGCAATGGGGCGATGAAGGAAAAGGTAAGATTGTTGATTTTTTCGCACCTCGGTATGATATCATTGCACGTTTTCAGGGTGGTCCAAATGCAGGGCATACATTATATGTAAATGGATCAAAAATTGTACTCCATCAAATCCCTTCTGGTATCTTTCATGAACATACCACCAATTTAATTGGAAATGGTGTTGTATTAGACGCTGTAACACTAAAGAAGGAATACGACAAGGTTGCAGCATTTGGTGTTGACGGTAGAAAAAATTTATACATAGCAGAAAGAACACATTTAATTCTTCCTACGCATAGGGCTCTTGATAAGGCATCCGAATTATCTAAGGGAAATGAAAAAATTGGCTCAACCTTAAAAGGGATAGGGCCTGCCTACATGGATAAAACTGGGCGGAATGGTCTTCGGGTTGGTGATTTATTAGATAAAAATTTTACTACTCAGTATATAAAACTTCGTTTAAAGCATCAGCGAATTTTAGATTCATTCGGTTTTAATGAAGATATTACTGAATGGGAAGAGGAATTTTTCGAGGCGATTGAATTCTTGCGAACCTTGAAAATAGTAAACGGAGAATATTTCATAAACGATAAGATCAAAGAAGGTAAAAAAGTGCTTGCTGAAGGCGCTCAAGGAAGTATGCTCGATGTTGATTTCGGAACCTTCCCATTTGTTACTTCTTCTAGCACAATATCAGCAGGTGTTTGCACAGGATTGGGCATCGCACCTCAAAAAATAAAAGAGGTGATTGGTATAACGAAGGCATATTGTACACGAGTGGGTAGCGGACCATTCCCTACTGAACTCCACGATGAAACCGGAGAAAGATTAAGAAAGATCGGAAATGAATTTGGCGCAACAACGGGAAGGCCCCGCAGATGTGGATGGATTGACTTGGTTGCATTGAATTTTGCCTGCATGGTAAATGGTGTAACGCAGCTTGTTATGACAAAAGCAGACGTGCTAGATGCATTTGAAGAGCTTTCTGCATGTACTTCCTATGGTATAGCAGGAAAACAAGAAAAGGTGGTCCCTTTTCAAATGAGTAAACTGCCAATCACTCCTCATTATGTTCAACATAAAGGATGGCAGAAAGATATCACAGGCATAAAAGAAAGTGCTGAACTTCCTGAGGAAATGAAAACGTATATCAGCTTCATAAATGAACAACTCGGCGTTCCGGTTACATATATTTCCAATGGACCCGAGCGTGATCAGATCATAAAAGCATAGGCAATAGTTCCTTTTAGAAAAATAGTGTCCAAAATATTTGGAGATATAAAAAAGTCTGAGAAATTTTACGTTACAAATTTTTTGTTGATATGGCAAAGTCCGAAAAAGAAAAAAAAGCAGTGAAAACGTCTTCAGTTGATGAGGCACCCGCTAACCCTAAAAAGCCAACATCCAAGTCTAAAGATATTGATGAGGATGATGATGATTTAGATGATGAAAAGCCAACAAAAAAATCGGTTACATCAAAGAGCGAGGATGACGATGAAGTAGATGTAGATGATGAGTGGGAAAAGCCAGAAGAAGATGATGCCTGGGATCCAGATTTTCAAGAGTTTGATGTGCCAAAATCAAACACTAAAAAGGCGGGTGGTAAAAAATCGGCAGACGAGGATGATTTTTCAGTGGATGATGACTTTAAAGACCTCGATTATTTCGATGATGATGCAGGCTTTGAAGAAGAAGAAGATTTTTGATTTTTCTTACTGCTCCTCTTTTTTATAACGACCTTATTTTCTTCAACTGGCTGGGGTGTTGATGTCTCAGGAAATTCATTATCGTAAGTAGAATTTTCTTTCATCAAGACCATAACTGATTCTCGAAGGATCTGATTGCGGTTAGTTAAAAATGATTTTATTTTTTCTTTTGGAAGTCGCATCCTAAATGGAATTACTGCTACTTGCTTGTCAAAATCGGAATTCCATCGTTGAAATCGGACGATATCTATCTCAAGGTTTTTGCAGATTACCATACTAGCATATTTTCCGTAAACCGTTGTTGTATCTGATGATGAAAGCTCATCATTGGTCAATTGATTAGCGATGGCATTCGATGTGATTTTTTTACCAGTCGTTTCACTTCCATCCTTTTCAAAAATATAATGTGTTGCAATAAATTTTTTCACGTGTGTACGAGACTCTGCAGGTAAATCATTTTGAATTTTCCAAAAATCATGTGAACCTCTTTTTTTGGTGATTTGTTCAATTCTTGCCGGCCCTCCATTATAGGCTGCGATGACTAACAACCAATCGCCTAAATTTTCATAGAGCTGACTCAAAAACTTAGCAGCGGCATGTGTGCTTTTATTTAAGTCCATTCTATCGTCTCTAGATTGGGTAACGGTTAAGCCCAATTCTCGTGCTGTTCCGGGCATTAATTGCCATGGACCTAGGGCTCCAGCAGAAGAAAGTGCATTGGATTGTAAATCGGATTCTATTACAGCTAGATATTTTAGCGTGGCAGGGAGCCTATATCTTTTTAGTATATTTTCAATCAACAGAAAATAGGGCATGCCCCAACTTTTCATTTTTTCAAGTCTTACTTCATGTATTTCGAGATAGTCTTTCACAAATCCAATAGCTCTAGGGTCAAGATTATCCCAATTTATACTGTGATTGGTTGTGGAGTCTGCTTTTCCTATGCG
>Ga0114967_10003177_pt1 | contig 13536 bp, 10 predicted proteins | sample M_130628_MF_Meta_FD_92639 | JGI IMG/M metagenome (GOLD analysis project Ga0114967, IMG submission 92639) | Freshwater microbial communities from Lake Montjoie, Canada to study carbon cycling - M_130628_MF_MetaG | ecosystem: Environmental > Aquatic > Freshwater > Lake | place: Lake Montjoie... | reverse complement strand
TCGAGACCGGGCTCAACCTCGTCCATGTCGAGGATTGCGCCGCCGGCGTGGTTGCCGCGCTGGAGCATGGCAGGCTGGGCCAGCGCCATATTTTGGGCGGGCAGGATGTCAGCCTGGCCGAATTGCTGGGCTATATCGCCGCCCGTTATGGCCGCCGTCCGCCCTTCCGCCTGCCGCGCGGCCCGCTCTTCCCGCTCGCCTTCCTGGCCGAGACGGCGGCGCGGGTCACCGGGCGGGAGCCGATGTTGACCCTGGATGGGCTGCGCATGGCCGGCCATCGCATGTATTTTACCGCCGCCCATGCCGAGGCGGTGCTGGGCTTTCACGCCCGCCCCTGGCGCGAGGCGGTGGATGACGCGCTGGGCTGGTTCACCGAACAGGGCATGCTGTGATCTGGCTGGGCGCTGCCGCGCTGCTGGCCTGGCTGGTGCTGCTACTGGGGCGGGGGATGTTCTGGCTCTGCCGGGAGAATGATGCCCAGGCCGCGCCAGACCTGCTGCATTGGCCCGATGTGACCATCCTGGTCCCGGCCCGTGACGAGGCCGAGACCATTCCGACCGTTGTACGAGCACTGCTGGCGCAGGATTATCCGGGTTGCCTCGCGCTCTGGGTGGTGGATGACCGCAGCGGCGATGGCACCGGTGACCTCGCCCGCGCTGCGGCATCCGGCGATGCCCGGCTGCAAGTGGTCACGGGCGGGACCCGCCCGCCGGGTTGGACTGGTAAGCTATGGGCCTTGCAGCAGGGGCTGGAGGCGGCCAAGCCCGCCACGCCCTATCTGCTCTTCACCGATGCCGATATCCGCCACGCGCCGGACAGCCTTCGCCGCTTGGTCGCCCGGGCCGAGGCTGGGGGCTATGCGCTGACCAGCCTGATGGCGAAGCTGCGCTGCGAGAGCCGCGCCGAGCGTTGGTTCATCCCCGCCTTCATCTATTTTTTCCAGATGCTCTATCCGTTCCGTTGGGCCAATGACCCCGCCCGCCGCATGGCCGCTGCGGCGGGTGGCTGCGTGCTGCTGCGGCGGGCGGATTTCGAGGCTGCGGGTGGTGTCGCGGCGATTCGTGGCGCGATGATCGATGACTGCTCGATGGCGGCGGCAATCAAGCGCCATCGCCCGGGCACGCGGATCTGGCTGGGGCTGACCGAGCGGGTGGTCTCGCTGCGCGCATGCCCGAGCATCGAACCAATTCGGAGGATGGTTGCGCGCACCGCCTATGCCCAACTGCGCTACAGCCCGGCCCTGCTGCTGGGCATGCTGCTGGCGCTGACGCTGGTTTTCCTGGTGCCGCCGGCGCTGACATGGCTGGGCGGCGGCTGGGCCCGGCTGCTCGCCCTTGCGGCCTGGCTGGGCATGGCGCTGAGTTTCGCGCCGGTGCTGCGCTTCTACCACCTGCCGGTCTGGCGCGGCTTGGCTTTGCCGGTGGTGGCGGTCTTCTACATGTTGTTCACGCTGGACAGCGCCGTCGCCCAGCATCGCGGCCAGGGCGGGATGTGGAAGGGTGAGGCTGGCCCTGAGCCGCCATCGCCAGGCTGACATCGCCGCCTTGCTGCTGCATGTCGCATAATTCATGTCACAATAATGCGTGGCATTGTGGCTATCAGCGCGATGCAGACTGCCTTTTCGCCGCTCCGCCATGCGGCCGGCCCAGCCGGGCCGATACGCTCTGCAACGCAAGGGAGGCTTCGCAAAACCGACCAAATCGCTCTATGGCGTGCTTTCGCCTGATATTCGCCTGATGGGATGACCGCGTCTTGGATAGTCTGCCTGGTATCGCCCCGCCTGTGTCTGTGACCGGCAATGCGCCGCGTGGCGCGGCGCTGGATGCGGCTGTGCTGCGGGCCCGGGATGCGCTGCTCGGCCGCCAGCGCGAGGATGGCCATTGGGTCTTCGAATTGGAGGCTGACGCCACTATTCCCGCAGAATATATTATGTTGCGCCGTTTCTTCGGTCAGCATGACCCGCAGCGCGAGGCCGCCATCGGCCGCTACCTCCGCCGCCTGCAGGCCCAGGAAGGGCAGACCGCGGGTGGTGGCTGGCCGCTTTACCATGCCGGCAAGCTTGATATCTCCTGCTCGGTAAAGGCGTATTTCGCCCTGCGCCTCATCGGTGATGCAGCCGATGCGCCGCATATGATCCGGGCGCGGGAGGCGATTCTGGCCGCAGGCGGTGCGGCCAGGAGCAATGTCTTCACCCGCTGCACCCTGGCGTTGTTCGGCCAGGTCCCTTGGCATGCCGTTCCGATCATGCCGCCAGAACTCATCCTGCTGCCCCGTTGGTTTCCCTTCCATATTGGCAAGATCAGCTACTGGGCGCGCACCGTGCTGGTGCCGTTGACCGTGGTGATGGCCCGCCGGCCACAACCCGTCGCGCCCATCGGTGTCGACATCACCGAACTCTTCGCCACCCCGCCCGATGAGGTCCGGGAATGGCCGGGCGGTGCGCATCAGCAGGAGCCCTGGTCGAGCCTGTTCAAGGCTGTGGACAAGGCCCTACAGCGCGCCCAAAAAATATTCCCTCGCACCCATCGCATCCGGGCCGAGGCGGCCTGCGAGAAATTCGTCACCGAACGGCTCAATGGCGAGGATGGGCTGGGGGCGATCTATCCCGCCATGGCCAATGCCATCTTCATGTATCACGTCATGGGCGTGGCCGAGAGCGACCCGCGCATGACAACCGCCTGGGCCGCCATCGAAAAACTCGTCTGTGAGCGCGCGGATGGTGAGACCTATGTTCAGCCCTGCCTCTCGCCAATCTGGGATACCGCCCTGGTGGCGCATGCGCTGCTCGAGGCCGGCGGGCCCGAGGCCGAGCAGGCGGTGGGCCGCGGCGTCGAATGGCTTTTGACCCGCGAGATCACCGAGGTGCGGGGCGACTGGGCCTGGCAGCGGCCGCATCTCAAGCCCGGCGGCTGGGCCTTTCAATACGAGAATGCGCATTATCCCGATGTGGATGACACCGCCGTGGTGGTGCTGGCCATGGACCGCCACCGCCGTGCCACCGGCGCCGCGCCGCCGGGCACCGCCGAGGCCATCCAACGCGCGGCGGATTGGACCATTGGCATGCAGAGCAGGGGCGGCGGCTGGGGCGCATTTGATGCCGACAACACCCATCACTACCTCAACCACATCCCCTTCGCCGATCATGGGGCGCTGCTCGACCCGCCAACGGCGGATGTCACGGGGCGCTGCCTCGCCATGCTGGCCCAACTTGGCGATACCGCGCAGAAGCCAGCGCGTGAGGCAGTGGACTACCTGCTGGCCGAGCAGGAAGCCGATGGCGCCTGGTATGGCCGCTGGGGGGTGAATTACGTCTATGGCACATGGTCGGCGCTGACCGCGCTGAACGCCGCCGGCCTGCCGCATGAGCATGCCGCGATGCGCCGCGCCGTTGCTTGGCTGGAAGAGCGCCAGAATGCCGATGGTGGCTGGGGCGAGGATGGCGATACCTATCCCGAGCGTGGCGGCACCGCCCCCTATGCCGGAAGCCGGCGGCCGGCGGCCTCCACCTCGAGCCAGACGGCTTGGGCATTGCTGGCGCTGATGGCGGCCGGCGAGGCCGATAGCCCGGCGGTGGCGCGTGGCGCCGTCTTCCTGTTGCGCACCCAGACCGAGGCCGGCGAGTGGGATGAGGATGATTATTCCGGTACCGGTTTCCCGCGGGTGTTTTATCTCCGCTATCACGGCTATCGGCGGATTTTCCCGCTCTGGGCGCTGGCGCGGCTGCGCAACCTGCAGGCGAAGAATTCGCGGCAGGTCATCTTTGGATTGTAGTCTTTGGACTATTTGTCCTTTGCATAATTAACGAATCAGCAATTATAATCCCTGCGTGCATCAATCGCAGGAAATTCCCGTCATGCTCACCCGCCGTCGCTTTCTACTCGCCTTGCCCATGCTGCTGCTCGGCGCCTGGCCGGGTGAGGCATCCGCCAGGAGGCGCCAAACTCCCCTGCGCGTCTTCAGCTCACCCAGCCGTACTTTCCGGCTGCGTTACCGGGACTGGCACAGGGTTGGGCCTGGTTGAGCGCCACGGGCGCAGCTCCTCCCTCGGGCCCGCCCTTGCGCCCAACCCCCTCCCGCGCCAGTTTGCGTCAAAACGGTTGAGGGTTTTATCCATGTCGGAGAATTTCGACGTCATTGTCATCGGCGCCGGTCCGGGCGGTTATGTCTGCGCCATCCGCGCGGCGCAGCTGGGCATGAAGGTGGCCTGCGTCGAAAAACGCGCGACGCTGGGTGGTACATGCCTCAATGTCGGCTGCATCCCCTCCAAGGCCCTGCTGCAAAGCTCTGAGCATTATGAAGAAGCGGTCCACAAACTCGCCGAGCATGGGGTGAATGTCGGCCAGGTGACGCTTGACCTCAAGCGCATGCAGGCCCGCAAGGCCGAGGTGGTGGGGGCCAATGTCAAGGGCATCGAGTTCCTCTTCAAGAAGAACAAGGTCACCTGGCTGAAGGGCGAGGGCCGGATCGTGAAGCCCGGCACCGTGGCGGTGGATGGCACCGAATATGCCGCCAAGCACATCGTCATTGCCTCGGGCTCCGAGAGCATTCCGCTGCCCGGCGTCACCGTCGATGAGAAGCGTATCGTCACCTCCACCGGCGGGCTGGAACTCGATGCCGTGCCGGGCCATCTCGTGGTGATCGGCGGCGGCTATATCGGCCTGGAGATGGGCTCGGTCTGGTCGCGCCTTGGTGCCGAGGTGACGGTGATCGAGTTCCTCGACCGGCTGGTGCCGGCGATGGATACCGAGGTGGGCAAGAGCTTCGAGCGCATCCTCACCAAGCAGGGCTTCAAATTCAAGCTCAAGACCAAGGTTGTCTCGGCCGTCGCTGACGATAGCGGCGTCACCCTCACCCTGCAGCCCGCTGCCGGCGGCGCGGAGGAAACGCTGCGCGCCGATGTGGTGCTGCTGGCCATTGGCCGGCGCGCCTATGTGGCTGGCCTGGGGCTCGATGCGGCGGGCGTGGCGCTCGATGAGCGCGGCCGCGTCACCGTCGATGCGCATTACGCCACCAATGTGCCGGGCATCTGGGCCATCGGCGATGTCATCACCGGCCCCATGCTCGCCCATAAGGCCGAAGAGGAGGGCGTGGCCCTGGCGGAAAATCTAGCCGGCCAGCGTGGCCATGTGAATTACGGCGCCATCCCCGGCGTCGTTTATACATGGCCCGAAGTCGCCAGCGTGGGCGAGACGGAGGAGCAGTTGAAGGCGCGCGGGCAGGCCTACAAGGTCGGCAAATTCCCCTTCACCGCCAATGGCCGGGCCCGCGCGATGGGCGATACCGATGGCTTCGTGAAAATCCTGGCCGATAAGGCAACGGACCGCGTGCTGGGCGCCCATATCCTCGGCCCCGATGCCGGCACGCTGATCGCCGAGATCGCATTGGCGATGGAATTCGGCGCCAGCGCCGAGGATGTGGCGCGCACCTGCCACGCCCATCCCTCGCTGAACGAGGCGGTAAAGGAAGCGGCGCTCGCCGTGGATGGCCGGGCGCTGCATATCTGAAACCAGCCGCCGCTCGGCGCTTGGGCCACGCTGCGTTCACATGCGTTTACTGCGCGTGGCCCAGCCAGTGTTGCGAGCATGATGGAGCGTCTTCGGCGATTCTGCTTCAACGCGTCATGCTTCAGCGTCATGGCGCCGCGCCTTGCCTTCCCCGCCTGCCTGCTGGCACTGGCCCTGGCGCCGGCCGTCCAGGCCGAGCCCTTGGCGAGCATGCCGGAGGTGATCGTGCGCGCCCCCGCGCCCCTGCCGCTCGCCAGCGCCTCCGAGCGTGTCATCACCGCCGAGGAGATCGCCTCCCGCCCCATTGCCCGCCCCGGCGAGATCCTGGAGGCCGCCCCCGGCCTGATCGCCAGCCAACACAGCGGCGAGGGCAAGGCCAACCAGTATTTTCTGCGGGGCTTCAACCTCGATCACGGCACCGATCTGGCCATCACCCTCGATGGCATGCCGCTCAACATGCGCAGCCATGCCCATGGCCAGGGCTATGCCGATCTGAACTTCCTCATCCCCGAATTACTGGCCGAGATGCGGGTGCGCAAAGGCCCCTACGGCGCCGATCAGGGTGATTTTGCCAATGCGGGGCAGGTGGATCTGTCGCTGCTGAACAGCCTGCCGAGGCCCATCCTGCAAACCACCATCGGCAGTTTCGGCTATTGGCGTGGGCTGGCGGCGGGCAGCCAGGCGCTGGGTCCTGGCCGGTTGCTGCTGGCGGGCGAGATCACCGCCTATGATGGCCCCTGGGAGCGGGCGGACCGGCTGCGCCGCTTCAACGGCCTTGCCCGCTATAGCCAGGGCGGCGAGGCGGCGGGATTCAGCCTCACCGCCATGGCCTATTCCGGCCGCTGGAACGCGACGGACCAGGTGCCGGCGCGAGCGGTCTCGGCCGGACTGGTCGGCCGCTTCGGCACGCTCGATCCCAGCGATGGCGGGCTGGCCACGCGCTACAGCCTCTCGGCCAATGCCCATCTTCAGGGCGAGACAGGCACCACCCGGGCCAGCGCCTATGCCATCCGCTCCACGCTCGATCTGTTTAGCAATTTCACCTATTTCCTCGACAATCCGGCGCAGGGCGACCAGTTCCAGCAGCGTGACCGGCGCTGGGTGCTGGGCTTTGATGTCAGCCACACCATGCCCGGCACGCTGCTCGACCGCCCGCTCACCACCCGTATCGGCCTGCAGGGGCGGCATGACGAAATCGCCCTCGGCCTTTACCGCACCGAGGGGCGGGCGCTGCTCGCCACCCTGCGCCGCGACGCGCTGCGCGAGAGCAGCCTTGCCCTCTGGGGCGATACGACATGGCGTGCTACAGATTGGCTGCGCGCCACGCTGGGCCTGCGGGGCGATGTGCTGGGCGGGCGGGTACAGAGCGACCTCGCGGCCAATTCCGGCACCGCGGCCCAGGCTATCGCCAGCCCGCGCGGTGGCCTCGTCTTCGGGCCCTGGCGGCGGACTGAGATATTTCTCAATGCCGGGATGGGCTTTCACAGCAATGATCTGCGTGGCGCCACCATCACGGTCGATCCCACCGATGGGCTCAGCCGGCTCTCCCCTGTGCCGCTGCTGGTGCGCGCCCGTGGCGGGGAGATAGGCCTGCGTCACCGCCTCATGCCGGAACTGGAAACAAGCCTAGCCCTTTTCATGCTCACCCTGGGGTCGGAGATCATCTTCCTGGGTGATGCCGGAACCACCGAGGCCAGCCGCCCCTCGCGTCGGATCGGCGTGGAATGGAGCACGCGCTGGCGGCCGCTGCCCTGGCTGGCGCTGGAGGCCGATCTCGCCGCCACCCAGGCGCGCTTCACCGATCAGGCCGGCGCCGGACGGCATATTCCAGGCGCCCCCAACCTTGTGGCGGCAGCGGGGCTGGTGCTGGGCGATGGCGGCCCCGGCTGGTTCGCCGATGCCCGGTTGCGCATCTTTGGCGCCCGGCCGCTGGTGGAGGATAATTCAGTCCACTCCAGCCCCACGGCGCGGGTCAATCTGCGCGGCGGCTATCGCTTCGACAATGGCGTGACGGCGCGGCTCGATGCGTTGAACCTGTTGGGCGCCCGGGCCAGCCAGATCGATTATTTTTATCTCTCGCGGCTGCGTGGCGAAGCGGCGGGGGTGGCGGACCGGCATTTCCACCCGGTGGAGCCGGTGGCCATCCGCCTCACCCTCAGCCTGGCCTTATAGCAGATCAGGGTCGCCCCGCGCCGCAGCCTCGGCCGCGTAGCGGCGTTGGATGGGGTAATCCACGGCAACCGGCAGCGTGATGGCGGCAATTTGCAGCCCGACCCGGGCCCCTTTGCAGGCCGGTCATTCCGGGCAGGGCAAGTCATCTGCCCAGGCGGATAGATCATCCTCCGCCTCATCCGGCCAAAACGTGACTGCCGCATGGCTTGGGCTGATCCAGGCCAAAGGCTTGGGGCTGTTGTGCAGCCCAGGCCACATGGCCAGTCCCAGGATCAGCAGCGCCGGAAGGGGGGCCAGGCCCAGTGTCAGCAGGTTCAGACCCCACTCACCCGAACCGCTCTCCCCCCTCCGGCCCATGCTCAGGCGATCAGGATGAGGTCGGACAGGCTGAGGCCCGGCGCGCCCTGGAGGGTGGCCAGCAGGACTGATTGGCCGGCCCCCGTGCCATCCGCATCGAAGTAGAGTTGCCCGTCATCGGTGTCGTAGACGAATTGCGCCTCAGCCCGGTTCGCCACGCCGGCGCGGTTGGCGGCGAATTCTGACCCAGGCAGCACCCCGGCTTTCAGTCCGAAGCCGGCCGCGGAGAATTCGATATGATCCTCGCGCCCACGGAAGTCGATGATGAGGTCGCCGCCCTCGGCCGCATTATTGAACACCACCGTGTCACGCCCCGAACCCAGCGAAATGCGGTCAGCACCCGCACCGCCGGCGATCGTGTCATCGCCCCCGGCGCCCGTGATGGTATCATTCCCACCAGCACCGAGCAGAAGATTGGCCGTGGCATCGCCGCGGATGGTGTCGGCGTTGTTGGTGCCGGTGACATTGGAGAAATTGCCGATATCGAAGGCGAAGCTACCCAGGCCGGGTACGCCATTGACCACCAGCTTGCCCAGCGCAATGTCGATCGCGAAGCTTGTCGTCTGGGTGGCCGGATTGGCCACGGTGCCGTCGATCAGATTGGCCTGGCCGGTTGCGCCGATAATTTTTTCGATATTCTGGATCGTGTCCTGGCCCAAGGCGCCCTTGTTGATCACGCCCTGGCTGCGTAGCGTCACTGCTGTGCCCAGGGTGGAGTAGTCCACCGTGTCCGTGCCTGCGGCGCCATTGTAGGTATCGTTGCCCGCGCTGCCGAAGAAGATATCGTTTGTCGTAGCACCTGTGACGACGTCAGCATTGTTGGTGCCGCGGACCTGGGTGAAGTTGTCGACCACGAAATTGAGCGTGCCGAGAAATGGGACGCCATTCACCTGCAGGCTGCTGGCACCCAGGTCGATCTTGAAGCTTGTGGTCTGGGCAGCCGGATTGGCGACAGTGCCATCGATCAGGTTGGCCTTGCCGGTGGCACCGATGATGCGCTCGATGCCGATCAGCAGGTCAGTGCCGGCATTGCCCTTGCCGACCACGCCCTGGCTGAGCAGGGTCACGCCATTGCCCAGGCCGGAATAATCGGCCGTGTCGGTGCCTGCGCCGCCATTGAGCGTATCATTGCCGCCACCGCCGACCAGCACATTGTCTCTGGCGTCGCCCTGCAAGAGGTCATTGGTTGCCGGCGGGGCCGGCGGCATGGGGGGGGCGGGTTGGGGGCCGCGCCGCATTGGTGAAAGAGCCATGAATAATCACTCCTTTGAAGATTTTGACCGTGCGGAGAGATGTTTCTCCTCCTCGCCTCATACGTGGGAAATTTACCCACGTCAACGGCTTGTGTTTTCTCGTGAGATGGGCGACATATCCGAAGAGTGCGCGGGGAATTTTCCCACGCTTTTGTCCCGTAATGGTAAAACCGCCGCGAACCGGTCAGGAAAGCCAGATCATGCCCTCCGATCTTCCAGGAGCCGCACCACCTTCAGGCCCCCCCGCCGCGGTCACCGCCGCGCTTGAGCGCCTGCTCGCACCGCTGCTGCGGGTGCTCATCCATTTCGGCGTGACCTTTCCCATGCTCGGCACCCTGCTCAAGCGGGGCTATGTCGATGCGGCAACGCGGCATTTCGCCCTGCCCGATCGCGAGTTGAGCGATAGCCGGGTGGCCCTACTCACCGGGCTACACCGCAAGGATGTCAGCGTGCTGCGCCATCGCCCGGAGGAGGCCAAGACGCGCCCAGGCACGCTCTCGGCCCGGGTGCTGAGCCGCTGGCTGGCCCATCCCGATTGGTCCGACGCCGCGGGCCGCCCCATGGTGCTGCCCCGCGCGGCCGATACCGGGCCGAGCTTCGAGGCACTGGTCGTCAGCATCAGCCGCGATGTTCGCAGCCGCACCCTGCTCGACGAATTGCTCCGCCTGGGCGTGGTGCGCGAACGCGCCGACGAACGGTTGGAATTGCTGGGCGCCGCCGATATCCCCAGCGGTGATCTGGACCGGCTGGCCTATTATTTCGGCCGCAACCTCGGCGACCATATCGCCGCCGCCGGCCATAATCTCATCGGCGAGCGGCCGCCATACATGGAGCGCGCCCTGGCCTTTGATGGCCTCTCCGAGGCCGCCATCGCCCAATTGACCGAAGAGGCGGGGCGGCTTGGCATGGCCATGCTGACCCAACTCAACGCCATGGCCGTGAGCCTGGCCGAGGCAGATCCACCCGATCCAGCCGCCGCGCAGCGTTTCATGACCGGACTTTATGTGTTCTCTACCCAGGACAACGGCCAGGAGCCGGACTGATGCTATACCTCGTCGGCAAGCGGGCCCTCGGCCCCCTCGGGCTTTCGCTGCTGAGCGCCTGTGCCGGCCAGCGCACGGCTGATCGCGGCATTGGCGGCACGGGCGGCATCGCCGATCGCGGCATTGGCGGCACCGGCATTTCCGGTGGCCTTGCCGCTGGTGGAATCGGCGGCACCGGCATTGGCGGCCTCGGGCTGATCGGCACCGTCACTGCTTTCGGCAGTATCTGGGTGAATGGCGTGCGACTCGCCCTGCCCGAGGGGCTGCGCATCACGCGTGAAGGTGCGCTGGCCAAGGCCGGGGATATCAAGCTTGGCCATGTCGTGGTGGCCCGGGCCGGCGGATTTGGCGATAGCGCCATTGAGGCGCTGGCGCTTGATATGCGCATGGCCGTCGCCGGCCGGGTGGAGCGGCGTGAGGCGGATACGATCTGGGTCCTGGGCCAGCGTTGCATCATCGCCCAGGCGGTGGCCGATGAGGGGCTGAGTGATGCCCAACCCGGCCGGGTGGTGGCGGTGAGCGGGCTTCGCCGGGCCGATGGTGCCATCATCGCCTCACGCATCGACCCTTGGTCGTCCCAGGCGGGCTGGTTGTTGCGTGGCATGCTGGAGCCTGGCGGCACTATTGCCGGGGTGCCGGTCGGACTGGTTCCGGGGCTTGACCTTCCCGCGGATGCCCAGGGCAAGGAGCTGCTCGCCAAGGGAAGCATATCCAATGGCGCGCTGCTGGCCGAGAGCTTGCGGGTGGAGCCGGCCAATCCCTTCGGCGGCAATGTCGGGCGGGTGCTGGTTGAGACCTATCTCGACGCTGCCGGCCGCGCGCCCACGGTTTTGGGGGCCCCCTCCACCGCCATGGGTGATGCGAATGCGCGGGTCGTCTATGCCGCCCGGGTGACCGGGCAGGGCGGTGGGCTCACGGGTGTCGACGTGGCCCCAGCCCCGGCGATTGGCCAGCGTGAACTCCCCGGCGGCGGCTTTGGGCGGAGCGGTGCGGCCCAAAGCAGTGGGCAGGCCAGCGGGCAGGGTGGCAGTGGCCGCGCGACGCAGCCCAATTCTGGCGGTTCGGGTGGAACTTCCGGGCCCGCTTCCCCGCAGGCGCCTGATGGGTCGCCAGAGGCTGCCGCGGCGCCAGGGCCAGCCGGCCAGGGTGGCCCGGGTGGCCCGGGTGGCCAAGGCAGCCAAGGTGGCCAAGGTGGCCAAGGTGGCCAAGGTGGCCAAGGTGGCCAAGGTGGCCAAGGTGGCCAAGGTGGCCAAGGTGGCCAAGGCAGCCAAGGCAGCCAAGGTGGCCAAGGCAGCCAAGGTGGCCAGGGCAGCCCGGGAGGGGCAAGCGGATCTTCCGGGTCGGCTCCTCCCTCGGCGCCCAGCGGTTCGCCTGGGCCAGGCGGACAAACCGGGCCCAGCGCTCCGTCGGGGCCCGGTGCGCCATCAGGGCCAGGGGGCGCGCCGGGGCCGAATGCGCCGTCAGGGCCAGTAGGGTCGCCAGGGCCCGTTGCGCCGTCAGGGCCAAGCGCCCCGCCAGGGTCGAGCGCACCCTCGGCTCCCGCTGGGCCTGGCCAGGGAGCGCCGGCCACCCAGCCCAGCGCGCCGGGACTTGGCCGTGCGGCACCTCCATCCAGCCCCGCGCCAAACATGCCCCTACCCGGGCGGGCTGCGCCCCCGCCAAACGTCACGCCGCCCCCCTCGGGCCGGCGCTGAAGCAGGCAGCGCTTTGCCGCGCCCGCCGCTGCTGATACCTATCTCCTGCCGATGGAGTGCTGCGATTCGCGCGCCATCGGTCCGCTGCGACATTTGGGGGCTGAGGCCATGAAATTCATTGTTGACCGCGCCATCCTGCTCAAGGCCCTGGCCCATGTGCAATCCGTGGTCGAGCGTCGCAACACCATCCCCATCCTGGCCAATGTGCTGCTCGACGCGAAGGACGGCACCCTCAGCCTGACCGCGACCGATATGGAAATCGCCATTGTCGAGGAGGTGGCCGGCGTGGCGATCAGCCGCCCCGGCCGCAGCACGGCCCCGGCTGCAACCCTCTATGACATCGTGCGCAAATTGCCTGACTCGGCAAAGATCGAACTCGACCATCCGGGCGGTGACGCACCGCTTGTGTTGCGCGCCGGCCGCTTTGTCACCTCCATCCTGGCCCTGCCGGTGGAGGATTTCCCCTCCATGACCGAGGGCAAGTTGCCGACCCGCTTTTCCCTGCCGGCCAATCTGCTCCGTGGCCTGATCGACCGCACCAAATTCGCCATCTCCACCGAGGAGACGCGCTACTACCTCAACGGCATCTACCTCCACGTCGCCGAGAGCGATGGCGTCCATGTGCTGCGCGCTGCGGCGACGGATGGCCACCGCCTCGCCCGCGTCGAGGAGCCTATGCCCGAGGGTGCCGCCGGCATGGCCGGCGTGATCGTTCCGCGCAAGACGGTGGGCGAAGTGCGCAAACTGGCCGAAGACACCCAGGATGAGATCGAGATCCGTCTCTCCGAGACCAAGGTGCAGTTCCGCATCGGCACCATCGTGCTGACCTCCAAGCTGATCGACGGCACCTTCCCCGATTACGAGCGGGTGATCCCGCGCGGCAATGACAAGATCCTGCGTGTCGACAAGAAGGAGTTCGCCGAGGCGGTGGCCCGCGTGGCGGCGATCTCCAGCGAAAAATCCCGCCCGGTCAAACTCTCGATCGACCGCAACCACCTCAGGCTTGAGGCCTCCAGCGCCGAACAGGGCTCCGCCCAGGAGGAATTGGACGAGGGCAATGTGGAATACAACGCAGGTCCTCTCGAGATCGGCTTCCAGGCCCGCTACCTCGCCGACATCACCGAACAGATCGGCGACAAGGTGGAGTTCCGCTTCTCCGATGGTTCGGCGCCCACGGTGGTGATGGATGCGGCGCGGCCCGAGGCGCTCTACGTCCTCATGCCCATGCGGGTGTGAGTTTCGAATACCGATTTTTGAATGTTTTGTGGTTCCATGGGCTTGGTCTGGCAGCAGCGCCGGTGATGTCTGTCTCCCTCGGCCTGCCTTGGAAAAATGGTCTTACAGCGCGGGTTATACTTGGCCGCCATGCTGCAGCCGAGCCTTGCGCGCCAGGGCTTTGAGTGCAGTACAACCTCAATCACCCCAGCCTGCTCGATGCGCGGATTCCAAGGCGCGCCCTGGCATTTCCGCCATCGATAATGTCCTTCCCGGGCCATCGTGACGGATAAGCTCC
>Ga0114967_10003176_pt1 | contig 13542 bp, 16 predicted proteins | sample M_130628_MF_Meta_FD_92639 | JGI IMG/M metagenome (GOLD analysis project Ga0114967, IMG submission 92639) | Freshwater microbial communities from Lake Montjoie, Canada to study carbon cycling - M_130628_MF_MetaG | ecosystem: Environmental > Aquatic > Freshwater > Lake | place: Lake Montjoie... | reverse complement strand
TGTTGACCTATATCGTAAGTCAATAACTGAGCGCATTAATACAATGGAGCGCCTTAAAGGCGGCAAGTTTACACGTGAAGAATTTGAAGACATTCAATACGGCCTTGAAAAGGCAGCACGTGCTGATGCACTTAAAGGTGTAAAGGGTATCCTTTATAACGTAGAGCGCCGCTCAAATGCTGCACACATGTTGCGCTTTATATCTCCGTTCTTCTCTGCTCAAGAGAATGCCGTTAAGACATGGCTTAAGATTGCATCAAAGAATCCAGTTATTCTCAATAGAGCAGCAATTGCATGGACTGCGCCTAATAGACTAGGTTTAATTACCGACCCTGATACAGGCGACCAGGTTCAGCCAGGAGATGTTCTAAACGGCAATGACACTATGTGGTTACAAGTTCCAGGTGGACTAAAGAATCTTCCTATAATAGGCAAAGGTTTAAGTTCTCTTGATGCAGTAGGAATTAGTAAGAAAAGCCTTGATGTTGTATTCCAAGGTAATCCATTCGGTGTAAGCATTGGACCATTGACAGCAATTCCAGCATCTCAAATTATGAAGATGAAGCCAGAACTTGGGGAAACCTTAAGTTTTGCTTTCCCGTATGGACCAGATGCTTCTATCAAGCAGTTGGCACCAACATGGTTGCGTCGTCAGTTTGAGAAGAATGAAGGAATGACGAACTCTGATTATGCAAAGACATATCAGTTAATATGGTTAACAGAACAACATAAGGCCCGCGAAGAAGGACGTCCGTACCTAACAGAAAAGCAAGTCAAGAAATTGGCAGATGCTTACTATAATATGCGTACAGCAGCAAACCTTATCCTACCATTTGCTCCTCAATTCAGTAGTCCTTATCGATTCTATATGGATAAGTGGCGTGAATACAGCACTAAGTATGGGCTACAAGCGGACGATAAGTTCCTTGAAGACTTCCCAGAATACTTTGATTTTGCTACAACACTATCAAAGAACCCTACTGGCTCACGTTCAACAATGGATGAAGTTCAAAACTCTAAGCGTTACTCTGGTTTAATTTCAGAAATATCACAAGATGATAAGTCTCTCATTGGACTTGTAACTCGTGGTTCGAATGCTGCTAAGTTTTCACCTACAGCATACTGGTGGCAATCAGAGACAGCAATTTCTCCTGGTTCTCCTGAGACATTCCGTGGTAAACAAACCCCACAGGAAGCACAGCGTGCCAATGAAGCACGTAAAGGTTGGGCTATCTACCGCAAGACAATGGCTATTCTTGATAACCACCTTGCTCAACGAGGCCTTACTTCTTACCAGCAGAGTGGTGCCGAGGACTTACTACAGGTTAAGAATGCAATTGTTGGTCAACTAGCAGTAGAGACGGACCCTGTTACTGGTGCATCTACTGGTGTTCCATCAGCATGGTACCAGGACTACCGAGATGTAGATGGTTTAAAGACTGCAAAGACAATTGTTGGTTTACGCAAGATTGTATCTAACAGTAAGTTCATGGCTGATAATGGCTCCGACCCTACATGGAAGTCTATGTCACTATACCTTGAGGTACGTGACGCTATAGCAGCAAGACTTGGTGGAAGAGCAGTTAAGAATATTGATGCACAAGAAAACACAGACTTAAGACTGATGCTTGACTATTATGTCAATGAACTAAAAAGTGGCGATGTAGAATTCGCTGATATCTTTGAAAGATATTTATCACAAGATAAAGTCTACGACAAGTATATAGATTCGGGAAGACAATGACTGCTTACGAGGATTACCAAGCGAAACTTGACGCTTTAAAAAAGAAGAAGAAAGTCCAGCAAGCGCTGTTAAAGACATCTGAAGAACAGATTCCTTTGCTTGATTTACTCGGAGACAAAACAAAGATATCTGCCGAGACGGCTCGTATCAATGTTGAAATTTCTAAGATTCAAAAAGAGATTTCAAGAATTGATTCAAGTATAGCAGATGAGAAAGCAACATTTGCCGACATAAAGTCAGAGCGTCTAAAGAAAGAAAATCCTGAAGAATATAGGCCAAAGAATTTACCGCCTGGCATCAATGATAAGTTATATAAAGATTTAAGAGAGGCTCTTCCTGGAATAAATGTTGATACATTTTTCCTAGAAGGCGGCGTTGGAAACACCATGCTTGTTTATCTAGGCAAAAAAGATGCCATTGTAACTGGAAGACCAGGCAGTGGTGGAGTCAAGACTGGCCAATTAGAAAACGTTGTAGACTTAACAACAAATTTAGAACAATCATTCTGGTCTGACCCAAAGACAAAGAACAAAGTAAAATCTTTGCTTTCTTCAGCAGGCAAACCCAGTGATGACCTCAGTGCATTTGCTGCATGGGAATCAGTTGTTGCTTTCTCTGCAAAGATATACAAGGGTGGCAAGGGGCCTGAGTTGACACCATTTGATATCATGCAAATGCAGATTAAGAACAGTGGTGGACCACAGAAGCGTGTTGATAAGGTTGACCAGAACGTGCTTAAAGCACTTATAGACAACGTATACTCTAGCGTAGCGACACGCAAGCCTACTCCAGCAGAAATAGAAGCACGTCTTCAAGAACTTAATAAGTTTGTAGATGCTGGTACAGTTACAACAACTAGTGGTAACACAACAGTAACAAGTGCGGGCTTCACGCAAGCAGGAGCAGAAGCGCTCATTAAGCAAAAGGTTGAGGCAGAGGCACCTACAGATGTTGCTCGTACTAAAGGGCTTCAGTTTAAAGATGAACTATCATCATGGATGAGGAGCGGTATCTAATGGCAGATACAATAACAATGACTGATAATATCAGTCTTGCTATGGTCGAGGCATACCCAGAACTACGCCCTATCTACGAATTATGGAAGACTAACCCTGGCGCAGCCAAGGAGATGTTCTTTAAGACATCATTCTACACAAACAATAGCGCAGCAGTACAAGAAAGATTAAAGTCCAAGGCTGAACAGCGTGGAGCATACGATAAGAATCTTGATGCTTTCAAGTTGGCAACACGCAAGAGACTTGCTGGTAAGGGTGTTAAACTTGATGAGGCTACATTCAATCAAGTAACTGAACAAGCCTATGATAACGGCATGAATGATAATCAAATTGATGATTTGCTTCTTGCTACTGGTAAAATTGGCGCCCTTGGTGGTGAACCACTAGGAGATGTTGCAACACTTAAATCATATGCTAACTCTTTTGGCGTATCTAGTCTACTTAATGCTGCATATTGGGACACAAAGTCAAGACAATTATTTGAAGGTACTATAACAACTGAGGATATTAAAGCAGAGATTCGCAACAATGCATCTAGTGCTTTCCCAGCGTACTCCCAACAAATTCAAAATGGTGTCAGCGTAGACTCAATTGCTTCTGCATACAAGGCTACCATGGCAAATATCTTAGAGGTAGATGCTGATTCAATTACATATGATAACCCATATCTTCGTCGAGCATTACAGAATATAGGACCTGACGGTAAGGCTGTCCCTAAACCACTATGGCAGTTTGAAAAAGAACTACGTAGTGCACCTGAGTGGGAGTATACAAACAATGCTCGTAACACTATTGATTCATTATCACTTACAGTTCTTAAGGATTGGGGTCTAGCCTAATGGGTTATTTAGACTGGCAAGCATCTGAACGGGATTCCAAGAACGCTACTGCTGCAGCAAATACAGCAAAAGCCGCAGCAGATACGGCAATCGCTGCTGCCATACAGGCAACCGCAAGTGCTCCTACAAATAAGTTTCAACAAACAGCCCAAGAGGCTGCTATAGAAAAAGCAAATGCAGCAGTTGCTGCATACAATACTGCTGCTAAAGACGCACAAACCTGGAGTGCTTTTTCTCAAGATTGGTTTGGAGCAGGCACTGGGGACCCAACAAAGATTTACTCACCAACCACTCTTTCAGTAGGTGCAGATGTAAAGCCTATTGCTCGCTATGCAGTTAACTCATACTATAGTGGAACTGGCGCAAGCCGTGTTCTTATTACTGTATATAGCGACGGAACTACATCCAGTTCACCAGCACCAGATACAACGACTACAACATCTACAACAACAGTAACAGATACTGCAGCAAAAGAAGCAAACCGTCAGTCTATTATTACAATCCTAACTGACCGCTTTGCCAAGTATGGACTATCTGGTCTTGCTGCAAAGATTAAAGAACTTGCTATTGATGGTGCGACTGAAGCAACAATTAGCATTGGGCTTCAAGAGACAGATGAATATAAACTACGTTTTTCTGCGAACCAAAATAGAATTAGCAAGGGACTTGCTGTGCTTACCCCAGTAGAATATATTACCCTTGAAGATACATACCGTCAAGTCTTGCGTGCATATGGATTAAAGCAATTTGATAATGATGCATATGTTAAGCAGTTTATAGCAAATGATGTATCCCCTACTGAACTTTCAAATAGAGTAGTTTCCGCAGTACAGCGTGTACAGAATGCTGACCCAGCAGTTGCTTTGCAACTTAAGTCATACTATGGAATCGGAAGCGAAGACATGGTTGCGTACGTACTAGACCCTGAACAACAGTTCCAGAAGATTCAACGTCAAATTGCAGCATCAGAAATTGGTGTAGCAGCAGGACGTCAAGGACTTCAGGCTGGTGTAGGAGTTGCTGAGCAACTAGCAGCACAAGGCGTAACACAGGCTGAAGCGCAAAAGGGATACGCAACTATTGCTGATATCCTACCTACTGCTGAAAAACTTAGTTCAATCTATGGTTCAACCATGGAAGGATACGACCAGTCTAGTGCTGAGCAAGAAGTATTTAATAGCCTAGCATCAGCACAGCGTGCACGACAGAGACTTACTGCGCGAGAAGTTGCACAGTTTAGTGGACAGTCTGGTATGTCTAAGGCTAGCCTATCAGCACCTAAAACAGCAGGACAAATATAAGAATCCTATATGGACCTATCGGCCCCATGTAGCGTACAAGACCGATAGCAAGAGCCAGACCAGTTCCCCGATTGGACTCTGAGGCTTGCGACTAAAACGAATAGAAGGGTGGGTTGCTATGAGCAACAACTACTGGGACGAAGACGAAGACGACATCGATACACAAGACGAATCACAAATGGACGGCAGTGACTTACTTAAAAAGTTACGCAAAGCCAAGCGTGCAGACGAGAAGCGTATTAAAGAACTCACTGAGCAACTTGAGGGTTTATCCAAGGCGCAGCGTGAGCGTACAGTCAAAGAAGTCCTAGAAAAGAAGGGTGTAAATCCTAAAGCAATACGACTAATCCTAAAAGATATCGACGATGTTTCAGAAGAGTCAGTTAATACCTGGCTTGATGACAACGGAGATTTATTTGGATTAACTCCTGCACAGGACGCATCCTCAGCAAACACTGCAGACCTAGCGGCATTACGCCAACAGGATGTAGTAACGCAGGGTGCAACAACACCTGATAGAGCAGAGAACATAGAACAACGATTAGCCAATGCAGAATCTGCAGAGGAAGTCATTGCTCTACTCCGCTCAAACTAACACATTCATAGTTCCTAGTCACTTGGAGGTGACAAGCAATGGCTAATTCCTACGTATCCACAGGTTCATCCTCACTCGGAGGTACCGCTGGTTCAGCAGGTTTAGTACAAAAGGCGTATGACCGTCTTTTGGAGTTTGCTCTCCGTTCAGAACCACTTATTCGTTCTGTCGCAGACAAGCGCCCAACTAACCAATCAATCCCTGGCTCAACAGTCGTTCTACAACGTTACGTTGACCTTTCAGCAGCAACAACTGCACTCACAGAAGACACTGACCCAGATGCAGTAGCAATGTCTACACCAACATCTGTAACTATTACTCTTAACGAGTATGGTAACTCAGTGTTGGTGACACGTGCGTTGGAACTCTTCAGCCTCGCTGATGTAGACCCAGCAATCGCTAACATCATTGCATTCAACCTTGCAGATTCTATTGATTCAGTCGCGATGACAACTCTTCGCGGTGGAACAAACGTAATCTACTCAGGTTCAACTGCAACATCAACAGCAACAGTTACTGCTGCTGCAACACTATCTTCTGCAAACATCCGCAAGGCTGTTGCAAAGTTGCGTGCTAACAAGACAACTGCCCGCAAGGGTTCACTCTACTGGGCTGGTATCCACCCAGAAGTTTCACACGACCTCCGCGCCGAAACAGGCTCAGCAGGTTGGTTGCTTCCTAACCAATACGGTTCTGCACAAGACCGTATCTGGGCAGGAGAAATTGGAACATACGAAGGTGCATACTTCGTAGAGTCTCCACGTCTTTACTCTGCAACAGACGGTGCTTCATCTGCAAAGGTGTACCGCACAATCCTCGCAGGACAGCAAGCAATGGCAGAAGCCGTTGCTGAAGAACCACACGTAGTCATCGGTCCAGTAGTGGACAAGTTGATGCGTCACCGCCCAATGGGTTGGTACGGCGTTCTAGGCTTTGCACGTTACCGTGAAGAAGCACTATACCGCATTGAATCTGGTTCATCAATCGCTTAATTGATTGACGGGTAGGCAGGGGGCAACCCCTGCTTATCAGTAAGTTCATTAGGGAGAACAATGGCAAACTATACATTCACTACACCATATGTACTTGAAGGTCCATCTGGTGGACATCGTTTGTTTTACTTTGCTAAATTACGCAAAGGGATAACAATCGTAAAATCTGGTGCAACTTGGTCTCAAGTACGTTACATAGTTGACGAAGACCAAGCAGACTATGACGTAATCTATAGAGGTGGATATAACCACACAGTAGATGATGCAAGAAAAGCAGAATTAATTGCAGCAGGTGTAGGAATTACAGAGGCAAACTTCACGGCACAGTAGGGACGAATATGGCAAAGCATTGGGAAGCACACCCAACTTATGTTGAGGGTTGCTTTGGTTGTAAAGGTATGAGTCTTCAGATGAACTCTGGAGATGCTAAACGAGATATACCAGACAAGAAGTGGAACGCTGAACTACAGGCTTACCGAGATGCTAGAGCACAAGGTATACAGCCTGCAGGTACCACTATGCGTCACGTAGAAGAAGCACATAAAGCGTCAGAGCATTTAGGCAGAGCCTATGACGCAGATAGTATGCCTAAAGCAAAAGATATAAACCAAAAATCCGCAGAAGTAATGAAAGAACTAGGAGTATAAAATGTCAGTTAAAGGTGAAAAGTACAAGTCAGCAGCAATGATGAAGAAGCACGAAAAGATGGAGTCACCTGCTATGCGCAAGAAAGAATACGGCACAAAGAAGAAGGCTGCTCCTAAGAAGATGGGCAAGAAGAAGTAATATGCCACGCAATACTTCTTATTTAGAAAATTTAATGAAAGAAGCAAAGCAATCTGTTCGTGCTTACAATGCAACGGGAGAGGCAAGTCAGCAGGTTGGACCTGGAACTGACGAGCGTGCAAATATGCTTCGTCGTAAAGAAGACAAGCAAGTTGGACAGTTTATTGGTGCTCTTGTACAAGGTCGTCGCTATGACGATAAGACTGGAAAGCAAGTTAAAAAGAAATGAAGAAAGCAACACCAGCACAGAAGAAGATTGGTAAAGTTATGGGCGAATTCAAGCGTGGAACTCTTCACGCTGGAGTTGACCCAAAGGGTCCAAAGAAAGCCAAGATTGTAAAGAACAAGAAGCAAGCAATTGCTATTGCTCTTTCACAGGCTGGCAAAGCAAAGAAGAAATAATGCAGGACCCACGATTAAAGCGAGCAGGTGTATCAGGTTTCAACAAGCCTAAACGTACACCTAGTCATCCAACCAAGTCACACGTTGTTGTGGCTAAAGAAGGTGACAAGGTTAAGACCATTCACTTTGGTCAACAAGGAGTCAAGGGTTCACCTGACGGCTCTTCTCGTAATAAAGCATTCAAAGCACGTCACGCAAAGAACATTGCCAAGGGCAAGATGAGTGCAGCATATTGGGCAGATAAAGTTAAGTGGTAAGAAAGTAGGGGACAATGCAAGAAACAATTTCTGTCGCTTGGTGCGACAACGGAATGGTAGATGGTAAGTTTACTCAAGGAATGGTAGATGTACTTCTACATTCTGGTCTTAAATTTGAAACATCTCTGCGTAGTCAGGGCAATCAAATTGGCAGACAAAGAGAAACTATTGTTAAGTATTGGTATGAGAACAACAAGTCTGACTGGTTACTATGGCTAGACTCAGATGTTGTGGTTAGCCCTGAAAAGTTTAAATTACTTTGGGATAACCGAGACGCCGAGAAGCGTCCACTACTTACTGGTGTGTACTTCACAACTGATACACCTGAAGAACCATTGATGATTCCAATGCCAACTATCTTTGAATTTGCAGAGGCAGATGATGTTGTAGGAATCAAGCGGATGCACCCAATGCCTAAGGATAAGTTAATACAGGTAGGTGCAGCGGGTATGGGATTCGTCCTGATGCATCGCAACGTAATTACAAAGATTTTAGAAGCAGTCCCAGATGCTCCAATCTTTACTGAGATTGGTGTTAACAAGTCCTTTATGGGTGAGGACATATATTTCTTTGCATTATGTGATAAGGCTGAAGTACCAGTCTGGTGTCACACAGGAGCAACAGTTCCACATATGAAGCGGTTCTCTTTTGATGAACATTACTACAACGCATTCTTTGGTGGGGCGCAAAAACAATCTAATTTGGTATTACCAAAACGTTATACGAAAGGCTAAACAATGGCACTAGGCAAAGCAGGTAGCAGCCTGACTCAAGAACTTAATCGTCTTGCTGGTATTACTGATGTAGCACAATACCTTGATGAACAGGGTGCTGCTAATAAGTGGGCTAGCACCACTGGACTTGCAACTGTCGGCGCTCTTAATATCAAAGCATCATCATCACGCACACGGGATAAGTTTAAGGATATTGACGGAATCTGTAATGAACTTGCTGGAACTACAGGACTAGCAGCACCTGCTGCATTACGGAGCATAAACGCCTAATGACAACTACCCTAGCCAATATGATGGATGAGGTTCAAGTCAACCTCGCTGGTTACACATTCCAGCAAGACCGAACAACTTACATCTCATCTGCAGTAAGCACAACCACATCATCATCTGCTTCCCCTTTGGTCTTAAGTCTTGGCTCAACTGAATCACTTGGCAAGGGCATTGTAGAAATTGATGAAGAACTCCTATGGGTTGACTCATATGACCGTGTTGCTAATACAGCGACAGTGGCTCCCTATGGTCGCGGATACCTAGGTACAACAGCAGCAACTCACACAGCAGATGCCAAGGTAACTATTGCTCCTACCTTCCCACGCTTTAATATCAAGCGAGCAATCAATGACACCATCCGTTCTCTTGGTTCAAGCATCTTCGCAATGAAGACAACAACATTTACTTTCAATGCAGCAGTGTCTACTTACGCTTTTGCTAACTTGAACATCAAGAATATTTTGACTGTACACTGGCAAGACATTGGTCCATCTAAAGAGTGGCGACCAATTCGTAAGTATGACTTTGATGCTGTAGCAAATCCAGAAGCATTTGGTTATACATCAGGTACTGACCAAGTACAGACAATCACATTGGGTGAGGCTCCAATCTCTGGACGCACAGTTAAGATTGTTTATGCAACTGACCCAGTAGCCTTTACAACTAACTCACAGGATTATGTAACACAGACTGGACTTCCAGAATCTACACGGGACGTAGTAATTCTTGGCGCAGCCTATCGTCTGCTTTCATTCCTTGACCCAGCACGTGCTGCTCAGGTTAGCCCACAGGCTGATGAGACAGATAGCAAGCGTCCATACGGTGCATCACAGACAGCAACAAAACAACTTTATGCCTTGTACTCACAGCGTCTTGCTGAAGAAACAAAAGCACAGCAACAGAACTATCCCCCACGAGTTCATTTCTCACGCCGATAAGGAACCTGAATGACAACTAGAAAATACTCCTCACGCTCCCAGCAAACAACGCTGACTGGCGCACTTACCTCATCAGGTACATCTGCCACTGTTGTGTCAGGTACAGCACTCCTTGGTGGTGTAACAATCTCCGCTGGTGAAACCTTTACGGTAGTAATTGACCCAGATACAGCACTTGAAGAAATTGTAGATGTCACCGCCGTCAGTACTAACACGCTGACAATCACTCGTGGCATTGATGGTTCAACTGGTCAGGCACACTCTGCTGGTGCAGTAGTTCGCCATATGGCTATTGGTCGCGATTACCGCGAAGCCAACACCCACGTTGAGGCAACAACTGGACACGGTGCTACAGGCGCTGTAGTAGGTACAACCAATACTCAGACTCTTACTAACAAGACAATCAGTGCAGCAGATAATACTCTTACTGGTGTGGCAACTCTGACTGGAACACAGACACTTACAAACAAAACTTTAACTAGCCCAACCATTACTGGTACTGGCGCTATTGCTGGAACCTTTACTGGAAATCTTACAGGTAACGTAACTGGAACTGTATCTGGTAATGCTGGCACAGTAACTAACGGTGTCTATACAACTGACACAGGTACAGTTACTTCAACAATGATTGCCAATGGCACCATTGTAAATGCAGACATTAACTCTGCTGCAGCAATTGACAAAACTAAGATTTCAGGTACAGCAGTAACACTTGCTGATACTGGAACTGTTACTGGAACAATGATTGCTAGCGATACAATCGTCAATGCTGATATTAACTCATCTGCTCAGATTGCTTACAGTAAGTTGAATTTGACTAACAGCGTTGTCAATGCTGACATCAACGCATCTGCTGCTATTGACTGGACAAAGATTGCTCCATCTAGCACAGTATCTGCAACTGAACTTGGATACCTAGATGGCGTTACATCTGCAGTTCAGACTCAGATTGACTCTAAGTTGGCTACTGCCACAGCATCAAGCACGTACGCACCTTTGGCTAGCCCAGCATTGACTGGTGTACCAACTGCTCCAACTGCTACTGCTGGTACCAATACAACTCAGGTTGCAACTACAGCATATGTAGGAACTGCAATATCTAACCTTGTCGCTGGTGCTCCTAGCACGCTTGATACTCTTGATGAGATTGCTGCAGCAATTGCTGATACAGGCAACTTCTCAGACACTGTAGTTCTTAAGTCTGGCTCCACAATGTCTGGCAACTTGGCTATGGGTACCAACAAGGTAACTGGTCTTGGAACTCCTACAACATCTACAGATGCTGCCACTAAGGGCTATGTAGATACAACAGTAGTTGCACCTAGTAACTTAACTGGTCCTATTACCTCTGTTGGTTCAGCAACTACTGTTGCTTCTCAGACTGGTACTGGCTCAACATTCGTAATGAATACGAGCCCAACGCTTGTAACTCCTAACATTGGTGTGGCTACTGCTACATCTATCAACGGAACTACAATTCCTACAAGCAAGACTTTGGTTGCTACCGACTCAACTACTTATGTAGTTCCAAGTCAGACTGGCAACTCAGGCAAGTATCTGACCACAGATGGAACTACTTCATCTTGGGGTACAGTCAATGCTTTGCCATCACAGACAAGCAACTCAGGAAAGTATTTAACAACAGACGGAACCTCAGCATCCTGGGGTGTAGTCGCTGGTGCTCTTGCACAACCAACAGAACCTACATCACCTAGCGATGGACAAATCTGGATTGATACAGATGGCACTGCGCCTACAACTGTAGTCACACGCTGGACAAAGCAACCCGCTGCTGGTACTACCAGCCTTACAGGCAATGATGACTACTCAATTCCATTGGCTTACTCAGCAGGATATGAACAGGTATTCCTTAATGGTGTACTGCTATCTCGTACTGCTGGTGAGTACACAGCAACTAGCGGTACAGCAATTACTCTTGCTGCTGCTACTGTGGCTAGTGATATTGTAGAAGTTATCTGCCCACTGCAGATTGCAACTACTGATACCTATACTCAGTCTGCTGTTAACAATGCTTTTGTTGCTAATACAAATGCTTTCATTGCTGGTAAAAATAAAATTATTAACGGTGACTTTTCAGTAAATCAGAGAAACTTTACATCTGTTACAACTGCTGATGCTTATGGCTTTGATTTATGGAGACAAACTTTTAGTGGTGGTACCTGCACTATGACTCCACAAACTTTTACACCAGGTGCTGCACCAATATCAGGGTATGAAGGAAACCAATATACTCAAATTGTTACGGCATCACAAAGTGCTGCTGGAGATTTTGCAATTTATTACATTCGCCTAGAAGATGCTCGTATTTTGGCTGGACAAACTGCGACCCTTTCTTTCTTTGCTAAAAGCGCATCAGGTACACCTAAAATTGCTCCTGAAATTGTTCAAAACTTTGGCACAGGTGGCTCGCCGTCTGCCGCAGTTACTACGCTAATAGGTCAATCTACTCTTTCCACAAGTTATGCTAGATATACATTATCTTTTAGTGTGCCTTCAATTACGGGTAAAACATTTGGCACAAACAATAATAGTTATTTAGGAGTAAGAGTATGGTTATCGGCTGGTTCAACATATAATGCAAATACTGGCAGTATTGGAATAAATAACAATACCTTTAGTTTGTGGGGTATTCAACTAGAAGCAGGTTCTAACGCCACAGCCTTCCAAACTGCAACAGGCACTGTTCAAGGTGAATTGGCTGCTTGCCAAAGGTATTACAACCGATTTGTCTTTCCAGTTATTACAGGTGGTGGTGCTGGTTTAGGTGTTGCACTCAATACAACACTTGTAGACCAACCTGTTGCACTAGGTACTGCACTCAGAATTGTCCCAACAGTAATAGATACATCAAACATTGCAATTTGGGATGTTGTGGGTGCTACTAACTATTCAACAGGAACTTGGACAGTAACAGCATCAAGTACCACTTTGATACCTACTGTCAGATATACTCACGGGTCAGGAGTTTTCACTGCTGGTCGCATCGGGTACATCTCAGGTGTAACAGCAGTTAATGGTTATGTCGGATTTAGTGCGGAGTTATAAAAATGGATAATGTTAGATATTTTACAGATGAACTAGATGGTACTGAACACGCCATTATTGACCGAGGCAATGGGGAGTTTACTTCAATGCTTAAATCAACCTATGATGAAATGATTGCTCAACTAGAGGAGAATAACTAATGGCGACCATAAGCAATACCCCTAGACCAGGTTATGCCTGGGACAGCACAGACAATGTATGGTATCCAATCGGTACTGGTACACATAGCCATAATGAAATTGCTAAGACAATAGTTGATGCTAAAGGTGACATCATTGCTGCTACTGCAGCAGATACTGTTGACCGTCTTGCTGTGGGTACTAATGATTATGTGCTAACTGCAGACTCAACTGCGTCTACTGGTTTAAAGTGGGCTACTGGCTCTGGTATGACTTTGATTAGCACAGCAACATTAAGTGCTGCAACTTCAATTTCATTTACATCAATTCCGAGTACATACAAACATTTAAAGTTAGTTATGATTGATTTGTTTCAATCTCTTGGTTCCGTATATTGGACACTTGCATTTAATAGTGCAACTGGATATTCTTGGGTTGCAACTACATTTAAAGGAACTGCAACAAACACAACAAACACGGTAT